>Ga0123353_10015687_pt1 | contig 11024 bp, 8 predicted proteins | sample TergutLab28metaG_3_FD_92763 | JGI IMG/M metagenome (GOLD analysis project Ga0123353, IMG submission 92763) | Labiotermes labralis P3 segment gut microbial communities from Petit-Saut dam, French Guiana - Lab288 P3 | ecosystem: Host-associated > Arthropoda: Insects > Digestive system > Gut ... | reverse complement strand
TACTAATATCAATTCGTCGGGCGTCGGTATGTGAAAATGTTCGCCGTACATTTCGGAGCGCGGAATGTCGAAATAATCCGGCGCTCCTTCCGCGATCGGATGCCCGTACGCAATCTTCCATACTCGCTCCCTTTCGCCGGCGTCCCTCCAGCGCAGCCTGTCCGTATGCGTTCCCATAAGCTTCATGAAAATTTTCGAGGCGTGCGCGGAATGCAACGGTATGAATCCCATCCCGCCAAGAATTCGGGCCCGCACTTTTTCGACGATCCCGTCCGAAACGAGTTGGTGCAGCGAATGGCCCCACCATAGAAGCACGTCGGTATCGTTTAGGACTTCGTCGCTAAGCCCGTGCTCCGGCTGCGGCAGCGAAGCCGCCCGAAGTTTTCCGAACTCGCCCGAGCTATTTAAAAAATCAACGATCGCGGCGTTCATTCCGGATTCGTATGCGTCGTGCTCTCCCCTGCCTTCGTTTTCATTCCAAACGGTTACGTTTAGCTTTCGCAACTTCCATCCCCCCGGACTGTGTTTAGCGACATAAATATAACACGGCGCGCGCCATTTATACAGCGCGCAGTCGGGCGCATTTTAATGGCTGCGTAACTTTGCTATAATGCGGGGCGTATATATTTCCGGAGGGGATTCAAATTTACGATTTTAACGAAATCCTGACGGCGGACCCCGAAATCGCCGAGGCGATAAGGCTTGAGCTCGATCGCCAGCGGACGCATATCGAATTGATCGCGTCCGAAAACTTCGTTTCGAAGGCGGTCCTCGCGGCGATGGGTTCCCCGCTCACGAACAAATACGCCGAAGGCTATCCCGGCAAGCGCTATTACGGCGGCTGCTACGCGGTGGATATCGCCGAACGGCTAGCTGTCGACCGCGCAAAGGCGCTCTTTAACGCCGAGCACGCGAACGTGCAGGCGCATTCGGGCGCGCAGGCGAACATGGCGGTCTTCTTCGCGGCGCTTGATCCGGGCGACGTGATACTCAGCATGGACCTTTCGCACGGGGGGCACCTTTCGCACGGAAGCCCGGTAAACATATCCGGCAAATATTTTAAGATAGTCCCGTACGGCGTCGACCGTGAAACCGGATTGATCGATTACGGCAAGATGCGCGACGCGGCCAAAGCCCACAGGCCGAAAATGCTTTTAGCGGGCGCCAGCGCCTACCCGCGCGCGATCGACTTTAAGCGCTGCAGAGAAATTGCGGACGAAGTCGGCGCGTGCCTGATGGTCGACATGGCCCACATAGCGGGCCTCGTCGCGACCGGACATCACCCGAGCCCTGTCCCGTACGCGCATTACGTGACTTCGACTACGCACAAGACGCTGCGCGGCCCGCGCGGCGGGCTGATCCTCTGCAAGGAAGAATACGCCGCCGCGATAGACAAGGCGCTTTTTCCGGGAATACAGGGCGGGCCGCTCATGCATATAATCGCGGCGAAAGCCGTCGCGTTCAAGGAAGCGCTAGGCGAGGGTTTCAAGGAATACAGCGGCCAGGTCATAAAAAACGCGAAGGCGCTGGCCGCGGGGTTGACTGAGCGCGGATTTAATTTAGTTTCGGGCGGAACCGACATCCACCTGATGCTAGTGGACCTTCAAAACAAAGGGATTACCGGCAAAAAAACGGAAACTATATTCGACGCCGTCGGCATCACATGCAACAAGAACGCGGTGCCGTTCGACCCGAAGAAACCCGCGGTCACAAGCGGGATAAGGCTCGGAACGCCAGCGGTCACTACGCGCGGGCTTAAGGAAGCCGAAATGCGCGAGATCGCCGGAATAATTTCGATGGTCGTCGACGATTACGAGGGGACGCGCGAGAAGGCGAAGGATTTGGTAGGCGGGATAATGAGCAGGTTCCCGTTATACGAATAATAAAGCTACTAAAAAAGGGGTGTGGGAATGGCTCGGGGAGGCGGAGGTAGAAGTTCGGGCGGAAGTTTCGGCGGCGGCCGCCAATCGGGTGGGTTCGGCGGAAGCCGTTCGTCCGGCGGGCTTGGAAGCAGGCCGTCGGGCGGGCTTGGAAGCCGCGGGCCCGGGACGTCGGTCGGGCGCGGCCCGTCCGGGATAGGCACGAGGGGGCCCGGGATATCAAGCAGGCCCACGGGTGCGGGCGTCCGCCCGCATCACGGACACCACAGGCGGCACTACGGCCCGCATTTCGTTTTTTGGCCGCGCCGCAGGACCGTGCATTACGGACGCGGCGGGGGTTGCTTCGGCGTCTCCATGGGCATGCTGATGTTTCCGCTTGTCATCGTGTTTTTACTGCTTTTGTTCATGTCGCAGGGCGTTTCGTCCTGCTCCTCGTCTTCGGGCAATATGGGCGGCGTCCCCGTTTCTACGGTCAAGCGCGAGCCGCTCCCTTCCGGCCAGGCGAGGCAGACGGATTTCATCACCGACGAAGTCCGTTTTATCAACAGCAATTCAAAAGCGGTTTCCGGAATGCGCCATTTTTATAGCGTGACGGGGGTGCAGCCGCACCTATACATAACGGACTCCGTATTCGGTTCGTTCGAGCCGACCGACGGCGAGCTCGACCGCTTCGCAAACGAAGTCTACGACAGGCTTTTCGACGACGAGGCGCATCTGCTGATCGTGCTTGTCGAAAACAATTACGTCGAATGCCTGGCCTGGAACGTGACGGGATGGGCCGCGGCTTCCGTGATCGACGCCGAGGCGCTCGAAATTTTCAACGCTTTCTTAATCCGGTATTATTACCAGGATAACATTTCGAACGACGAATTCGTAAGCAAGCTTTTCAAGGACTCGGCGGACCGGATAATGTCGGTCGAATCCTCGCCGATTCCGGTGATTTTAATAATCGGCGGAATCTTTATAATTGTCATCGTCCTATACAACTGGTGGAGCAAGTCCAAGGCGCAAAAAAACCTAGAGGCCGAGCAGACCGAAAGGATTCTTAACTCGAAGCTCGAGACGTTCGGCGACGGGCAGACAGACGAGCTCGCGAAAAAATACGAAGACACCGAGCCGGAAAAAAATAATTAGCAAAGGGGAATTGGCATGGGAATACTCTCTCGCTTCAACGACATCATCTCTTCCAACGTTAACGCGCTTTTGGACAAGGCGGAAAACCCCTCGAAGATGGTGGACCAGTACCTTCGCAAGATGGCGAACGACCTCGCATCGGTGAAGAAGGAAACCGCCGGCGTCATGGCGGAGGAGAGCCGCACGAAGCGTCTCGTCGACGAAAACGAAAAGGAAGTCGCGAAATACGCCGAATTGGCTAAAAAAGCCCTAATGGCGCAAAACGAGGAAGACGCGAAGGTGTTTTTGACCAAAAAGCAGAGTTTGGAAGCGACGGGCGCCGGGCTCCAGATGTCATACGCGGTCGCGCACGAAAACGCGATAAAGATGAGGCAGCTTCACGACAAGCTGGTGAAGGACATCAACGCGCTAAACGCGCGCAGACAGACGATCAAGGCGAAGGACGCGGTCGCGAAGACGCAGGAAAAAGTAAACAAGCTCGGCGCATCGGCCGGCAAGTCAGAGGGCGCGATCAGCGCGTTCGACCGGATGGAGGAAAAGGTCAACCGCAAGCTCGACGAGGCGACCGCGAGGGCCGAGCTCGATTCGCAGCCGATCGACGAGGCGCAGGCGCTCGAGGAAAAATATAAAGGCGTCGACGTCGACGCCTCCGTAAGCGACGAGCTGGCCGCGTTAAAGGCGCAGCTCGGGATAAACTGACCGAACGGTTAGCAAAAACGAAAAGCCGGCGCATGCCGGCTTTTTTAATATCTTCTGTAGAGCCCGATAACCTTGCCCAAAATTTCGCAGTCCCTGACGATGATCGGGGAGAAGGCGACGTTCGCGGGCTGCAGCCTGATATGGCCGTTCTCGCGGTAAAACGTCTTCACCGTCGCGGAATCGTCCATCATAGCGATGACTATGTCTCCGTTTGACGCAGTCTGCTGCTGGCGTACAAGTACCAGGTCGCCGTCGAGTATCCCCTCGTCGATCATGCTGTCGCCCTTGACGTGCAGCATGAAGCACGTGTCGTTTTTAACGTAGTCGATGGGAATCGGGAATGTGTCCTCTATATTTTCCTCGGCCAAAATAGGCACGCCCGCCGCGACGTCGCCGACGATCGGGACGTTGACGAGTTCTCTCGCGTTGCCGTAGAAGTCCTCTTCGAGGATTTCGGTGGAGCGGTTTTTTGTGGGCGAGCGCCTGATGAAGCCCTTGCGCTCGAGCGTCTCAAGGTGCGCGTGCACCGTCGATGTGGAGCTGAGTCCCACCGCGTCGCAAATTTCGCGCACGGTCGGGGGGTAGCCGTTTTGCTTGATCTCTTTTTTAAGGTAATCCAAAATCATCTGTTGTTTGTGCGTAAGGCTCCCTGCCATCTTAATAACCTCCGAAAAATTGATCCATTTGCGAAATGATAGCACAAACGTTCATGAAAATCAAACAAATGTTCCAAATGGCCGACCTAATTTTTAATTAATATGCCCACTTCGTCAAGCTGTTTGCCCTCCACATGGCCGGGCGCGCCGGTCAGCGGGCAGGACGCGTCCTTTACCTTCGGGAACGCGATCACTTCGCGAAGCGAATCCGAACCGGTCATCAGCATGACAAGCCTGTCGAATCCCGGAGCTATCCCGCCGTGCGGCGGCGTTCCGTATTTGAGCGCCTCCAGGAAGAACGAAAATCCGCGTTCGGCTTCCTCGGGGGTGAACCCAAGCGCCGCGAACATCCTGTCTTGTAATTCGCGCCGGTGAATCCGTATGCTCCCGCCCCCGAGCTCGACGCCGTTTAGCACAAGGTCGTACGCCCTCGCCCGCGCGTTTTTCGGGTCGGATTCGAGTTTTTCGATATCTTCCTCCATCGGCGACGTGAACGGATGGTGGGCGGCGTAAAATCGGCCGTCCTCCTCGGACCATTCGAGGAGCGGAAATTCGGTGACCCATAAAAAATTGAACTCGCCGGGCGCAATCAACCCCCTGTGCCTCGCGATCGCGATTCTCAATTGCCCGAGCGCTTCGAAAACGGTTTCGTTTTTATCCGCGCAAATAAAGACCAAGTCTCCCGGAGCCGCGTTAAGCGCGTTTGCGATTTCGCGGAGTTTTTCCTCCGCAAAAAATTTGGAAAGCGAAGTCTTTAACTCCCCTGAATCGGTCAGGGTGATCCACGCGAGCCCCTTCGCCTTGTGTTCGCGCGCTAGCTCGACCATCGCGTCGATTTGCTTCCTTGGCATTGCGGCGCAGCCCTCCGCGTTTATTCCGCGCACGCTCCCGCCGCCGTTTATGGCGTCGTCAAACGTCTGGAAGCCGCACCCCAAAACCAGGCCGCTTATGTCCTTAAGCTCGAAGCCGAACCGCGCGTCGGGCTTGTCGGAACCGTAGCGCTCCATCGCTTCTCTGTACGTCATCCGCGGAAACGGCGTCTCGATTTTTTCGCCGATCGCATCCATGAAGACGCGCTTCATCATCCGCTCCGCCATGTTCATCACGTCGTCCTCCTCCGCGAAGGACATTTCTATGTCGACCTGCGTGAATTCGGGCTGGCGGTCGGCGCGAAGGTCCTCGTCGCGGAAGCAGCGCGCGATCTGAAAATATTTGTCGAAGCCTGAAACCATAAGTATCTGCTTCATCATTTGGGGCGACTGCGGCAGCGCGTAAAACTGGCCGGGATGCGTCCGCGACGCGACAAGGTAGTCGCGCGCGCCTTCGGGCGAGCTGCGCGTCAGAAGCGGAGTCTCAATTTCAATGAACCCCTCGCCGTCGAGGTGCCGCCGGATGCTTTGCGCCGCCAGATGCCTTATCTTAAATATCCGCTGCGATTCGGGGCGCCTAAGGTCGATGTAGCGGTGCCTGAGCCTTAGGTCCATCGCCACGTTTTCGTCCGCGACGGAAAAAGGCGGGACTTCACTTTCGGAAAACACGCGCAGCTCCTCTATCATTATCTCGATTTTGCCCGTCGGGATATCCGGGTTAACGTTTTCCGCCGCGCGCGCGATCACCCTGCCCTTCGCCGCGACGACGTACTCGCCCTTCACGGATCTCGCGCGTTCAAAAAGCGCGGCGTCCGTGTCGGCTTCGTTCGCGACCGTTTGGACGATCCCGGTCCGATCCCTTATCACGATGAAAATCAATTGGCCGAGGCTCCGTTTTTTATTGACCCAGCCCATCACGGTGACGATTTCGCCGATCATCGTTTCGCTTACTTCGCCGCAGTAATGCGAGCGTTTCGTTCCGTTCATTCCTTCGCCCATCTTTACGCTCCGTAATCCGTTAAGTCGTTCATAAAAACCGATTATATAGTAAAATGCATACGCTATCAAAAATGCGAGCGCGCCGATCGTTTTTAAGAAGGGATCGCATGAAGCCTTGGCGAATGCGAACGAAGCGCCCGCAGACCGGTTTGAACGCTTAGGCTTGCCATAGAGGGGGACAAGGCATGTATAAATCGGGCGCGAAATATTTCCCGGAGCTTCGGCAATATCTTGACGGAGTCCCGGTAATAGAGACGCACGAACATTACGCTTCTTTCAAAAAAATCGAGGTCAGCGCGGTCGACTACCTTATAGGAAATTGCTTTTGGTGCGACTACCTGACGGTAAAGGACAGCGTTCCGCCGCCGACGGGAAACACCCATAAAGATCGCGCCGAATGGTTCATACGCCTGTTTAAGCGAACCGATAAAACCGCGTTCGCCAAATGCGTAAAACCGCCCTGCGCGAATGCTGGGGAGTCGGGTCGATCGATTGCTACGAAGACTTTCTCGCGCTGGAAGAAAAGCTGCTTGCGGCCGACGCGTCCATGCTCGACTATCACATGGAAAGATTGAACGTGAAGGCAATGGTTTCCGACATCTACGACTTCAACGAATTCGCGGGGTATCTTGAAGGCGTAACCCCGCATTCGAAATACGCCCGCTTTTCGCTTAACACGGGGTTCTTTAACGACCTGCACCGGTACGAAGACTTGTTTTTGCTGCAAAAATATTTAAAAAAGAAAATTACATGCCTGGACGATTACCTGGAATGCTTCGATAATTTTTTGAAGAGGTGCGTTGATTTCGGGATCGTCGCCCTTAAAGTCATCGCCGCCTACCGCCGTTCGCTGGATTTCGCGAATCCGCCGAAAAGCGAGGCGGAGAGCGTTTTCAACGAGATGACTCGCAATCCGCGGATAATTTTTGGCGACGAAGTCGTTCGTCCGCTCGACGAATGGCTTTTTCATTATCTTATGCGCAAGGCCGCGGAATACAATTTGCCCGTCCAGGTGCACGCGGGATATCTTGCGGCGGACAACCCCAGGAACATTATAACCGACGCCAACGCCGTCAATCTGACGAAAACCGTCGAATTGCACAAGGACGTCAGTTTTTCGCTGTTCCACGGTAACTGGCCCTACATGGGCGAATTCCTTTACATGGGCAAGAACTACCCTAACGTTCACCTGGATCTGTGCTTCACGCAAAACATGGATCCGCCGTACTGCGTCGAGTTGATGAAGCGCGCGGTCATGACCGTTCCGCATTATAAGCTACACGCGTTCGGCGGCGACATGGGTAGGGTTGACTTCGTCACGGCTTATTTGGGTTTGGCGCGCGACAACGTCGCCTGCGCGCTTTCCGAACTGGTCGAGAGCGGATGGCTCGACTTGGGAGAAGCAAAGCAGATCGCGGCCGATTGGTTCTTTAACAATCCGAACGAATTTTATTCGCTTGGGTTCGATCGCATTACTGTGTAAAAATAATCGACCGAAATAAATGACGCGTAAGTTCCGTTAACTTTTTGTCAGGCGTATTATTTCGCTTATATCGTTGATTTTTATTTGCGACGATTCGCCGGTGCGCATGTTTCTAACCGAGGCTTCGTTTTTTTCAAGCTCGTCGTCCCCTATCACGACGGAGCGCGCCGCGTTTATCTTGTCCGCGTATTTCATCTGCGCCTTTACGCTTCGACCGAGCAAATCGTATTCGGCGGACACTCCCGCCTTCCTCAGCGCGAAAGTTAACGCTCGAGCCTTCCCTAACCCCGGCTCTCCGGCGTTTGCGAAAAATATCGCGGGCCCCTCGGCGGTTTCGGCGGAATCGGCGCCGTTCTGCATGTTTAAGACGAGCCGCTCGATTCCCATCCCAAATCCCGCGCCCGGAGTCGGCGGCCCGCCGACTTCCCCGATCAAGCCGTCGTAACGCCCGCCGCCTATGACCGTTAGCCCGCTTCCGCCGCTTTCGACAAACTCGAACACCGTCCTGGTATAGTAGTCGAGGCCGCGCACGATCCTCGGGTTGACTTGGCAGCCTATTCCAAGAAGCGAAAGCGTTTTAAGCACGCCATCGAAATGGGCGCGGCAGTCTTCGTCGAGCGAATCGAGCATCGAAGGCGCGCTGCCCAAAAGCCTTTTGCATTCATCCGTCTTGCAATCGAGGATCCGAAGCGGATTCCTTTCGAAGCGCTGCCGGCACGTGCCGCAGAGCGAATCCATTTTTTCGCTTAGAAACTTCGCGAGTTCGGCTTTGTACGCGCCCCTGCACTCGGGGCAGCCTATGCTGTTGACGTAAAGCGCCACGCCGCCGATCCCAAGACGTTCAATTAAATCCGCCCCGATGGAGATGATTTCTACCTCGGCCTCGGAGGAAGCGGCGCCGAAAATTTCCACCCCGAATTGGTGGTGCTGACGGTAGCGTCCGGCCTGCGGGTTTTCGTAGCGGAAATTGGGGCCGATGTAAAAGAGTTTTACCGGCTGCGGCAGGTTCTTCATCCCGTGCTCGACGTAAGCGCGAGCCGCCGAGGCGGTCAGTTCGGGCCGAAGCGAAATGCTTCGCCCCGCCTTGTCTTCGAATGAATACATCTCTTTTTGCACGATGTCGGTGGTGTCGCCGACGCCGCGGTGAAACAATTCGGTGTGCTCGATCACCGGCGTCCGTATTTCGCGGAAGCCGTAATCGCGCGCGGTATTGCGTAGAATTTCCTCGACTTTCCGCCAGACCTCCATCTCGGCTCCGAATATGTCCTTCGTTCCCTTAGGCGCCTGAAATGTCATCGGCTTCCCTCCCGTTTTGCCTCGCTATGTACAGCCCGACGTTTTTTACGTTATATTCGCGCCTTATTCTGGCGCCTTCGACATACTTGCTCGCGGCCCCCGCCCCGGCGCCGATAATCGTCAGCGTCTCGGCCATCATGCCGGAGTTGTAGAGGCATTCGTTCCCCGGCTTGCTGTAGCCCGCGTTTTCCAGGTTGCCGACGGAATTTTTCTGCCTGTAGATATAATACGGCGAAAGCCCCAAGCCGCTAAAAGTTTCGCCCGCAAAATCAAGCATTTTAACGACCGCGTCCGAATCGGACATCGGGTAGTCGCTTAGGTTTTCGTTTAGGCGCGAAGCTCGTTTCACCGTCAGCGCGTGCACGGTAACGTTTGTCGGGCCGACTTCCGCAACCCCTTTTACCGTCCGGGCAAAGTCCCCGACGGTTTCGCCGGGCAGGCCCGCGATTATATCGACGTTGACGCATCCGAAGGAAGCCGCCGCCATTTCATACGCCCGAAAAAAATCACCCGGCGTATGGTTCCTTCCGATAATGTTTAGCGTCGCCGCGTTTAACGTCTGCGGGTTGACTGCGATCCGGTTAATCCCGTAGCCGCGCAGTATCCCAAGCTTTTCTACGGTGATGCTGTCGGGCCGCCCGGCTTCGACGGTGTATTCCATATTTGCGATTTTCGGAATTTTTAGATTCTCGATTATCCGCAGCAGTTTATCCAGTTGGCGCGGCTCGAGCGCCGTCGGCGTCCCTCCCCCTACGTAAACCGACGTCAGGATGCCGCCTTGCATAACTGCGGTTTGCGATTTACGTTCCAATTCGGTTGAAAGCGCTTCCAAATAATTTAAAACGATTTCGCCGCCTAAATAGCCGTGGCCCTCGTTGAACGAACAGTAGAGGCAGCGCGAAGGGCAAAACGGGACGCTTACGTATAGCCCAAGCGGAGTTTTTTTATACGGTTCGGCCAGCGAGCATGTTAATTGGGTCAGCTCAATTTCCCTTCGCGCGGTTTTTATCGCGAGGGCGGCCTTTTCGGCAAGGCATCCGATTTCGCCGGTTAAAAACGAGCTTATTTCGGCTTCGCCAAAACCCCCGCCAAGCCATTCGCGTACAAGCTTTGCGGGGCGGACCCCGGTCAGCGCGCCCCAAGGAGGGGCGGCGCCCGTCGCTTCCCTAAGCGCCCTAAAAGCAGAAAGCGCGAGCAGTCGTTTTGGTACCAAAAACGCCTCAGCCAGCGTTCCGTTATTAAAATCGCCAGGGTTAAGCGCCGCGCCGGCTATTTTTACCCCGTCCACGTAAGCTTCGCAGCGGCAAGTTCCCGTCGATTCGTCATAACAGCTTAAAACGCCGAACCCTTCGGACAAAAGTTTGATTTCGGGTTCGAATGAAAACGAAAACCTCGAATTCGGGAAAAATAGCTGCGCGGCAGTCTGTATGTAGCTCGAGTGCGTATGGCCGCGGAGCGCGCAGCGCATCGGTTAAGTCGTCACCCGCTTGATTTCGTGGGCGCCGGTCAGATTGGTGAGCTTCGCGCAAAGCCTTTCCAATTGGAAGCGGCCGGGTATCTCAACCCCTATGTTGATTATTGCGTCCGCGCGAAGTATCCGGGCGTTGAGCGTCTTAACCTTGATTTTTTCGTCCGTGAGCACGCGCGAAACGTCCATGATAAGCCCGTCGCGGGCGTCGCAGATCATCCGCAGGTCCGCGCGGTACGAAACGTTGTCCTCGACCCTTGAGGGCAGCTGCCAGTTGGCGTCGATTATACGTTCCATGTCGCCTTCGCCGATGTTGATAATGTTCGGGCAGTCGGTGCGGTGAATCGAAACGCCGCGCCCCCTTGTCACAAACCCCAATACGGCGTCGCCCGGGATCGGGCTGCAGCACCGCGAAAACCTGACGTTCGCGTCGCCTAAGCCCTCGATTACGATGCCGCTTTTCTTCTTCCGGTTGGCCGCGGCGGTATCGCTTTCGTCGATCAACTCTTGCAAAATTTCCGCGTCCGTAGCCGTGGGAAG
>Ga0123353_10015686_pt1 | contig 11024 bp, 2 predicted proteins | sample TergutLab28metaG_3_FD_92763 | JGI IMG/M metagenome (GOLD analysis project Ga0123353, IMG submission 92763) | Labiotermes labralis P3 segment gut microbial communities from Petit-Saut dam, French Guiana - Lab288 P3 | ecosystem: Host-associated > Arthropoda: Insects > Digestive system > Gut ... | reverse complement strand
TCATGCCTCTAAATGTTTCGAGCACCATGTGCTCATCATCAGGAGGTCAAAATTGTATTATACAGCATCTGGTATCATTACACTCTGTAGGCCGTCTCGTGCATGGGACGGCCACCTACAGAGTGTAATGATACCAGATGCCGTATAATATAATTTTGACCTCCTGATGATGAGCACATGGTGCTCGAAACACGTAGAGGCATGAAATAGAACTAATTGTAAAACAAAAATTTTGTGCATCAAATTGGTTAATTACTAGAATAAGTATATGTTTTTATTCATTATATGTCCATTCTGGCACTTCGTGATGCCTAATTTCAAGTCTTTCTAATTTTGTTTGAGAGAGCATAAGACACCATTCTGAGCATAGTAGAAATACTATATATGGGTTTCTTACGTCACAACTCTCATTTATAAATATTTGTATACTCACACCTCTGCTTGTTATCTTTCTCTGTACTTTGCAGTGTGAAGAATGCTCGTACTTTCTCTGCTTCTATAAAAGGAATGGAATAAATATTTCTGTTGGTAAATAATTTTTTTAATTCCTGAATTCTCCCATTCGGTTTCACAGACCACTTCTATGAAGTGGGGTGGCAACTTTGAGTCTGAGTTACTTCTTGACTAGAATTCTTCTAGTGACAAGCAGCAATAAACAATTAAAAAACTTGAAATAGCGGTTTCAATTGTTCTTCCATCTCTGTCTCACTCTCTTTGCAGGTCGATAAATCGATAGGGACATCGTTAGAGCGAGTAACACTGCACACAGAGCGTTCTGACAGTTTGCCAAACTCAGATCGGCGGCGTAAATTTAAAAATCAGTGGCCTCTTCAGTGAAGATGCTCTTGTAGTCCGAACTTTCACACTATTATATCTCCTTCTTAATTAATTTCTTGCCCAGAATTACAGACACGAATATGCCCACATTATTTAGGGCATCATCCACTTTCTGAGATATATTTCTATCCAAAGACCTACGGGAATATCTCCACTCCCTTCTTAACCGTACAGAAAAACTTGTCCGTGTTTCTTCTAACTTAACGTGAGGCGCATTTGAACGCAATTCAGTATACAGAAGTTAACGCAAATTTTGTCATCATTTTGTTACTAGGTGTCGTTGCAAAGCTACGCGAAATGTGTGGCAGTAAATATGTTCATATATGTGTCAAACGTTATTTGGAACCCTTGCAGACTGACTTCCATCTAAATTGCACATAAAAATACAGTTCCTAACCGAAAGTGAACACACACCTTGTGCATTGTAAAGAACAAGAAGCTCATGCTGCTGAAGGAAATAGTCACTGTTTACTTTGAGAATCACACAAGACACTTAAACACACTGCGTGGAAAAGTGTAAAATTCCTTAATATTGCAGCATGTGGTACATTAGGTTACCACTGAGCTGTAAACGGTCAATGATGAGAAAGTTTGCTATTCACTTAAGTTCTGCAAGATTTCAGTGAGAAATTAAGTATTTTACCAAAACAGTACCATAATATGCCGTTTCGATTTAGCTACTTTGAAGCCAGTATTTTGCCGCCGGGTTTAGACCGTGACACGTGTCCAGTAAATTATTGTATCGTTCAGTTTCGATCTGCCTCAGACGATTTCAGTGTGGAGGGTAAAAATTTTAAAAGCATTTAAAAATTATAAAATAACCATTGTTAAGAATTCCCGTTAGACTTGACCGACGAAACTGATTTAATTATGTAATAGTTTTGAGAGTCGGAGCTACCGAAATAAATGGCCTGGACGTGGCAGTATGTGTGGGCATTTATATAAATATCGTTCTTTTAGTTACTGAGCTATATCGATAATAGGCTACCTGAATATTTTACTAGTAGTGTATCTGTTTTCTAAATTTCTGTTAGCACATTCTTGGCAAAGGAATTTTGAATACATGGGTGCTTTGTGCCTCTTTTCCCACGCACAGTGCAAGAACTCAGGTAATATTCTAAACAAGTTTCTACTCTCAGAGCCTTGCTAACACCAGACTCTACATCTGAACACAGTCTTCAGTGAGTTCGAGTAATTCGCTGTCTGCAATATTTCCTGTCCAAGAGGCAACTTCATATTGTTTGTTAATAGACTCGGAAATTGATGGTGGCGATACCGTTAAACATTTTACACCTCTATCAATCGAATGAGAGTGAAATAAGCACTTACTGAGAAAAATCAGCTGGTGGCAAAAGTGTAATTGCATTGCTAATCCCTAGAGCTTACCAAAGCACACTGTTTTTTTCGTTGTTTGAAAATTCATTTTAATATGTTCTTCTATAGCGCTGAATAATCCGTTTGTTTTCACTCTTAAATTTGTGTGATTCGAATGGAAATGCGGGCTGCCTACTTTACGCCTACTTTAGGCTGATTTTATTACAGACGGCGTGAAAATCATGACAGAAATCTCAATGACGCTACTATTTTTTGGGGGAACGGGATTCGAATCACGGAGCACCAAGTATGAAGTAGATATATGTCTTTAAAATATTTGTTGCGATATTCGCCAATATTGGGCACAGTTCTTAACCCGCGGCTATCTTCACTTTATAGAGGGCATTATTGTCGTATGGGATATTAATCCATGAAGTGTAGAAGATATGTACCGAGCTTTCAGTGGAATATGCTGCCTCCGTCTTCAGGGTACAGGTCTCCCATGAAGATAATTGCAACAGATTCCTCTGAACAAGCACTGTTTTGGACGATTTGAGGTTTTGACCGCGAAGGCATGTAATGTGTAAACATGTCATAACGACGTTTCGGAAGTCCATTGCTTCCATTATCTGGAAGAAAGCAGCAGTTCATACTGAAACGTCAAACCTGAAACACAAGGCTACACAATGTCACATGTTAGCAGAGTTGCAAAATATTTTATATGTGTTGGTTTGGAAGTTTACGGGATGGAGTTCAAGTCATTCCTACCTAAGGGTTTCACTACATCTTAAATGCATCACAAGAGAAAACTTTGAATTTTTTCCGGTTGGGATATGAGGGGCTGTAATTTATATCTGGGAAACGAAAGAATACTGCAATTTATTCAGGTCATGTGAAGGGACGCGGACATGATATCTCTCTGAATGACGTGTGCGGATCGGGTTGATTAGTCAGATTTGCATAGTAATTACGTTTCAAACAAGAGGCAAGGTATTGGGTGAAGTTGGGTAAGAACGCTATGACTTTCGTTCTGACCTGTACATCTTCTGCATTGTTAAGGGTACAAATTCATTCTTGCACTTTAAGAAAGCGGAACTACCGGTCGTGGTGAATACAGTCCACTTAACAAGAAACGTCTAAACTTTTAGGTCTGCAAGCATTAGTTTTCTAAAAGAACAAAGCAAATAACTCCAGGTATGTGTTATCGTACTTTGGTTATGTACTAAACACTTTAAAGGCCCAAAATATAATGAAGGTCTTTAATTACATTCTAAGCAACATATTTCAAATAAAAAATATGTTTTTGAATTCTCAAGACCAAAACCAAGGGGATACCACAGACTAAAGAAATTGACTTTAACAAAATAGATATGATTATAAAAAATTAAGTTTATGTTCAAATTTACTAGGATAATGAAAATATTATAAATCTATAAATTCAGAAATCACTCGTTACTCTTATTTAGTGTTTTTCAACCCCGATCACGAGAGGTGCTCAAATCTAACTCCCGGATAATAGTCTAGGTTTGTCACGCGTCTGACTTACCAGATCCTACGCTAAAGGCAATGCATCAATTATATATGCCCATATCGCTATGCTTTTTACTGTATTTATTTCTATTGTATCTGCATTTCCTATATTTCGATGAGGGATTTTTTTAACCTTTAGAAGAGTTTATCTCTACTTATATGTGGGAAACAGAAATCAAGTAAAGGTGTCGTTTCAAATTTAGAAACGCAGGATTGTTAGCTTAATTTGTCGTTATTTTGGATGTTAGAAGAAAGTCACGAAAGGCCTGTGACGCTGACACTAATGTATATTCTTGGTTGGACCGGAGAGTGACGCCATATTTATGTTTTTATTTTGCTGCGGGTTGCTCTGGGCTAGAGTGGATAGGTCCTGTTGTACTGGCTTATCTGAGACGCAGATGGGAGAAGTTCCGTTTCTGAGATGACATCATTTTGTGTGGATATATTGCAGCATATTTCAAACTTGAACCAAAAGTGTTTGGGATAAAAACCCGCATCATTTTAAGCCACAAAATTTTGAGGTTTTTTATGTGAATCTTATTTACACACCTTTCCTATTTACATTTCGTGTTTGAAAGCAATACATAATACAGAAATTTTCGTTGTTACACAATGCGTGTTGTTGAGTTACTCAATTATTATACCAACTACTACACATATACAAAATTTATAAAATTTACACATTAAAACATTAAAAAAGTTCCCACATGTTTCGGTCCTAGGACCATCATCAGGGAGCCGTATCGTCCTTGCTAAAGTTACATTATAAATAGTCACATTAATTTCGCTGTACCAGTTGGGTGTTGTGGCAGCATGCCGTGTTGTGTAATGTTATGTTGCGAAGGGTGCCCTGCTACGGATGTGCATTCTGTGCTTCGTTGCGTGAGTGCTTTAAAGTTACGTAAATAAGAAAAAATTCAAAGATGCAAAAATTGGGACTCCCCGCAGTGTCCCTTTCTACGCACATTTCCTATCTTGTTCAGTTTGTGGGAGTGATTCTTTGTAGGAGCAGATGCTGTTAAGGACATCACATTTTACTACATACTGCTCTAAGAAAGTGGCTCAATAAACATCCTGTCCATTCCAGTTAGCAAACGTTATTAACATCTGAAAAAAATGCTTCTCAAAATTTCCGATTTCAGAGCGGTCTACAAAATATCGCTATTTCTGTGGACTGCTATGCCCGAAAGTAACTTAATATTTTGGCCCCTTAATCGCAATTCGTGTTAGTATTTATTGTTGAAATAGTGGCAAAAATGAATATTCCTGTAGTTAATCCGCAAAAAAAAATCATAATAGCAAAGTAAAAACACGTGTTACAAACTGTAATATTTCCAACGGTGATGTAACTGAAAAAATGTTTTATTTCATTGTTTATATTCCACTCAATTCACGGTCAACTCAGGCTTATCTCGGGGATCCCAGATTGATAGAACTGATCTAAAACTCGTTGTTTACCATACCTGTCGCCACCATTTTTTCACAGAAAGTATTAACTTGTTTCTGCTATTCTTAGCGCAACAATGTTACTTTCTCTAAAGAACACGAAAGCGCCGATTTTTCAAATTTTTAAAAAGTAGTCTGCTGTGTTTTCTGTGGAGTATATTATTTTGATGACGTGCACCTTCGGAATCTTAAGAACAAACCAACTTCCAAATATACAGAGACACAAAATTACACGACGTTTAAATAAATCTTAAATGAATCCAAGGACCTAACAGTGACTTACTTTTGGGATGTCTGTATTTTTAAAAAGAAATATCTGCTTCTCTGGCAAAGAGAATTTATTGGGTTGAGACTCTCACGATTTGCTAGTTTCTTTCTTGACTGCAGCTGAAAGATTCGATTGGTACAGTAATCTAACTGCAGGAGAAAATCTGGGTTTGTTCAAGATTTGAACATACGAATCCATGGAACGTGACTATTGACTTGTTCAAGCGTCAACGATCTTTACTGATCCTGAAAATAGAGCGAAGAGTGTTTCGAAAATCAGTTCTTTTCCCTTAAGACTCCAGGATGTGTGCAACACTCACAGAAATGTGATCTGTGAAGTTTCTCAGCTTACTGCAGGAAAGAATAAGTTTGGTATGTCGTGACCCGTGACTCGTGTCTGTGTTTGAATTTCGAAGGAATAGGTTGTGGCCAGTGTAAAAGTGCTACCCACCTATTCACTTGGAATAAGTTGGGAAGTCCACGCAAAACTCGACCGAAGTACTAATCGGCTTCATTCCGAGTACAAGTTTATATTGTCACTGCTACAAAAGCATACTTGGTCGGATTTTTACGCTTTCTGTAAAGGTATTGAAATAAATGTACAGAATATCTATGATGCTATACCTGTCTGTTTTGCATATTTATCTCTGAAACTATTCTACGAATTTTGATTAAATGTTGTGTGTTTGGCCGTGGTAAAAGCTATAGTTCAAAATTCTGTTGCGTATTAATTTAAGCCAATCCCTATTGTAAAATATGTCTGAAAACATCCATTCAGCTTCCATACTTAATGCCTTATCCTGGACTACATTCCTGCATATCACACATGGTAGCAAAAAGAGTGTGTTAACATCGTTAGCAACTTTAAAAGTTGCAAGAATTAAGAAAGTTTAAATGTCCCAGAAATAATCTTTTGTAATAAAACTTTTTATAGTTTCAACTGAGAACTAATTTAATTTATTCTTAGTCACGAACCGTATTGCAAAAGTCATTTGCAATTTGATAGCACATATGATGATACTGTTCCCACGGAATCTAACTCGTACGCCATCTTCAAATGCGCATAAAATTAGCATATTAATGCCGCAGAAATATTCTGTAACACCTTTCGTTACTAAACAGTTTGTAATTACAAAGAAATTATTTTCAGTTTCTCTTATTTCGTTTCCTTACATTTAAATTGCTATGAGTAATTAAACTTTCCGTGATTGACTCTTGAAAAAAGGAATATCTGTTAGTTAAAATCGCTTGATACCACACTGATATACCCACAAAGTTACACAGACTCCACCTGAATAATTTTGCACAGGCCTCTAAATTTGATGAATTTATAGTGCATTAATAATACACGGTACCATTTTGTTACAGGTCTTGAATATATAATATGAATATATGTGAATATGCAGTGGCACAGTGGTTAAGGTGCTGTGCTACAAATCCGAAGGTCGCTGGTTAGATCCCAGCTGGAGTCATTGAATTTTTCATTCACATAAAATCCTTCCGATCGCACTATGACCCTGGGGTCGACTCAGCCTCTAACAGAAATGAGTACCAGGAGTATTTCCTGGGGGTAATGACGGCCGGTGTGTAAAGCTGACAATCCTGTGCCGTTGTCACGAAATTTGGGAACCTTAACTTCCTGAAATCCTCTGGGCCTCTCCGGGCCTGTATTGGGACTGATTTACCTTATATGTGAATATATAATGACATAAAATTATAAATATTTTCTTAATTTAATAAACGTAATGTCTGCGAATAAATTAAATTTCAGTACGTTGAAATTGAATCTCTAATGAATGAGTATCAAAGACTGGGAGATACGTTCGATCTACAGTAACAAAGTCTAAAGTTATTTGTCTTTCTAATTTACCTTTAAAAGTTTCTTAAATATTAAGAAAGCGAACTCAAGAGAGCGAAGTACATATTAACAATTTATTGTCTCGGATGGTCAAGATATTCCCCACGGTTTATTAAGCCGAGAATCCTTCCTAGGACTTAAACAGATTTAGCATGCTATAACATTCCGCACTACTCGGTACTCATGTACCATTTATGTCTGTTTAAACTTCATCCTTTCTTGACCTCCATTTCTCCTAAGTGGTTTCTTTTCTTGGTGTTTTCATACTAACTGTTTATAGGCACTTCTTTCTCCCAGCTGTTCCAAAAATTCCTGTCCACTTCTTTATTACTAATCCGTTTTTCATAGCCATAAAAGTTAACAGTAACCTGGAGAAATAAGCATAACGATCATTTTCATAATGTGTTGTCTTTACCATCAGTTATGTGCGCTGTGAAGTCAAAACCAATACTAGAACGCATGGGAGATGAACAGTGTACAAAAGATTTGGTGTAAAATATTTAAATGGGGAAGTCTACTTCGATATTCTAAGTGTGGATTGAAGGATAATATTAAAATTTACGTTAGAGAAACTGGCCGCCGGAGTAGCTCAGTCGGTGCTGCTACTTGCTGCGGACTGGTTGATCCGGGGATCGAAGCTGGGGGGAGCGAGATATTCCGTGCCGTCCAGACCGGCGCGAAGCCTACCCAGTCCTCTGTACCATGGGTGCTGGGTCTCTTTCCTGGAGGTAAAGTGGCCGGAGCGTGGTACTGACCACCCAGCTCCTGATAGTGCCGGTTGGCGAAGAGTTTAGATCTATATTCCTGCCTCCCTTCTGTGCCTGCGTGAACATGTAATGGAGTGGCCTTTTCGTGTTCATTTGCCTCAGTTGATGTTCGTGTGACTTCACATCACTGACACAGTAGCATAAACAACCAAATAGATACAACAATAGCAATTTAGTAGTAAATTTAATTGCCTGAACATGTTTCGAACGATAATTTCGCTCGTCTTCAGGAACACTAGACTGTGTTTACAGCTTGTTGCTTGCTGGTGACAAGGTTGAATTGGAATTCAACCTTGTCACCAGCAGGTAAATTCTTCGGTGCATTACACCACAAGCTGTAAGCACAGTCTAGCGCTTCTGAAGATGGGCGAAATTATTGCGCGAAACGTGTTGAGCTAATTGAATTTACCGATAAATTGCTATCGTTGCATCTATTTGGTTGTTTATACTATTGCCTCAGTTGATTCTCAAGGCTTATCATTGTTTACACGGCTTTGAACCTGGTTCTCAAGAAACCGCCTCTTCCATGAAATTAATTAATATATCCTTTCGAAACGCGAAAGTTATGCAGCATCTTATCATGAATTCATGCACCTCCTTGTCTCTTAGATCAATATGTCACATTTTCCATCCAATTAATATGTACGTACACATATATTCACTCCCAAGTTGAGTTTACCCTTCAGTATCAGAGAATTGTGTGATAAGTTCGGAATTTTTAAATAGCCGTCTATCTGAATACGTTTCTGTAAAGAGCCCATTCCACTAAAATGTACGAATTCAGTTCGCCTTATTTTGTAGGTACGCAGGCAATCGTGTGCAGGGAAGCAATCAGATGCGTTCGAGGCACAGTAGCTTCTCCTCAATTACCGCTCCGCACAAAAGACCGACCGCTCGACAACTGCTGTCGCTTCCTATCGATTATCCGAGATTCTTTAGTGATTTTCTAAATTTAATTATAACTTCATAGGAGGAACCTGAACTCTTCAAGCCTTCGATTTTAAATGCAAAGTTAGGGTTAATGAAAATCTTGCTGGGTAATGTGGAACGTGGTTTAATTTATTTTGTTGAAGTTTAAGTTTGATTGAAATTTTAAATAGAAATGTAAGGTATCACAAAGAATTTAAGTGGACCTGTAGTTTTAGCCGTTTGTGTGCCTAAATTTACACACTATTTTGTGACCTCTTCTATAATGATGGCGTGTGGCCACGTTATTCTTACAGTCATATTTGCCTACATATTTACATTTGCCTACATATTTACAGTCATATTTGCCTACATAATTACATTTGCCTACATATATACATTTGCCTACATATTTACAGCCACATTTGCCTACATATTTACATTTGCCTACATATGTACAGCCATATTTGCCTACATATTTACATTTGTCTACATATTTACAGTCATATTTGCCTACATATTTACATTTGCCTACATATTTACAGTCATATTTGTCTACATATTTACATTTGCCTACATATTTACAGTCATATTTGCCTACATAATTACATTTGCCTACATATTTACATTTGCCTACATATTTACAGCCATATTTGCCTACATATTTACATTTGTCTACATATTTACAGTCATATTTGCCTACATAATTACATTTGCCTACACATTTACAGTCATATTTGCCTACATATTTAGATTTTACTTTGGCTTCATGGAAAGTTTACACGTATCGAAGGAGCAGGGGAGCATAATTTTGAACGATATGTCGTCAGTGATGTCATAACACACAATCATGACCTATTTCAAGGTCTTGTCCAACATATGCATGGACAATAAATGCAAATATCCAAAAGCACTGCAGACTCTTTCGCTGGTATACCTATATATTTAACCTTTTGGCGCCGGAATTATTTTTTTTTAAATTTAGCACACCCTGTATATAAAATGTGAATAATACAGGAACCAAATATGTTAGAATTATGAAACAAACTGCATTTTGAAGAGAAAAGAAAGGAGAGTATATACCATGTTTAAGATATTCAGTACTTATATTTGTTGAATAAATATATAAAATGCAACTTTGGAGGTTAGCGGTGCGGTACGTCAAATATAGTTGACGTTAGGTGTCTAAGGGTTAAATATAATTTATAACAATAATATTATTTTGTTATACTTTGTGAGTAGGATTTGAATTGACTCAGTTATGATGGAGTACAATGTAAGTTCGATATCCAATTTGTGTTCCACCAGCATGTGGTTGGTTAGGAGCTAAGATTTCTTTGGGAGTGTTAAACTTATAAAGATAAGGGAAAATAAAATTAAGACGTATTTTAAACACACCTCGTAAGAATGTAAACTGTTTTACGCTGGCAGAAGATAGAATTCAGTTGCGGGATATTTTGAACACGGTTGTGTACCAATAATGTTCGTAAAACAAGGGAATTTCTTGGCCAAATGAACAACTATATGTTTGTGAACTATAATTATTCTGTACGCAGTTAGTTGCTGTATTAGAAGAGCGCTGAGAGAAGTCTGCGTCTACATGATGGAGAGAGTAACTGGGAAATTATGTGGTGAGTTTTTGATTGGGCCTAATACAGTCACGAAATTTAATATTGTTAGGTAATGAAATTTAAGGAGTTGGAATGGAAAGACATGTGGTTGTAGTTGTGTGTGTCCATCTCATTTAGTGTTGAATGTTGCGGTGTTGTTACAATGAAACTAGCCGAGGGATGACGGCTTCAGAATTTCAGAAAACGAAGAGAAAATTAAGGAATATACACAACAGACTGAAATCTATGCTGGCTATCACAACAGAGGACCTACATCTTAATGTATTCTAAACTGTGCATCTTGGTCTAAAGGCACGCACAAATAACGCGTCCTAAAGATAATAATAATAATAATAATAATAATAAGTAGTGTTCAAAGCAAATTGCATGTAGGAAGCACATTTGACAACGACATTAAAGAACTGGACCCGAGAAAAGCATATAAGTATTTAGGTATAGAAGAGAGTTTTGATATACAGCATAAGAATG
>Ga0123353_10015685_pt1 | contig 11024 bp, 6 predicted proteins | sample TergutLab28metaG_3_FD_92763 | JGI IMG/M metagenome (GOLD analysis project Ga0123353, IMG submission 92763) | Labiotermes labralis P3 segment gut microbial communities from Petit-Saut dam, French Guiana - Lab288 P3 | ecosystem: Host-associated > Arthropoda: Insects > Digestive system > Gut ... | reverse complement strand
GGACCTAGGAGGGACGAGGTAACGGGGGAATGGAGGAGACTGCATAACGAGGAGCTAAGTGATCTGTACTCCTCACCCAATATTGTGCGGGTGATAAAATCGAGAAGAATGAGATGGGTTGGGTATGTGACGCGTACGATTGAGGAGAGGGGGGCGTATAGGGTCCGAGTGGTGAAACCGGAAGGAAAGAGACCACTGGGGAGACCTAGGCGTAGATGGGTGGATAATATTAGGAAGGATCTCCAGGAGGTGGGATGTGGGCATATGGACTGGATTGGGCTGGCCCAGGATAAAGACAGTTGGCGGACGCTTGTGAATGCGGTGATGAACCTTCGGGTTCCGTGAAATGCGGGGAATTTCTTGACTAGCTGCAAACCAGTTAGCTTCTCAAGAAGGACTCTGCACCATGGAGTGAGTGAGTAAGTAAGTAAGTAAGTAAGTAAACTTTTTTTATAATACTGAGACATCACAGAGAAAGAAATAAGCCTATACCTTGTTTGCAGATTAGCCTTTTCTAAATTTGTTGTTTGACAGCCTGATAACGGTCTTATAAGTGGAGCGAAACACGTAGCTGTGTTACAGGAAATGAACAGTTGTGCTGGACGGAAAATCTATATAGTTTTTTTTATAATAGTAATATAACACCAAGGGGAGAGCAACCATAAAAAATGAAGATCAGTCCGTTAATATTGTGGAGGAAATAATAGCTTTTTTTTTTCCTTCTTGGAAAATCATATGACAAACAAACACATGGTGTGTTTATATCAGTATTTAACCAACTTGGTGCACAAAATTTGTTTCACAATAATTTTATTTCATGCCTCTACATGTTTCGAGCACATGTGCTCATCATCAGGAGGTCAAAATAGCATTACATAGCCTCTGGTATCATCACGCCTATAGGTGTGATGATACCAGAGGCTGACCTCCTGAAGATGAGCACATGTGCTCGAGACATGTATAGGCATGAAATAAAACTTATTGTGAAAGAAATTTTGTGCATCAAGTTGGTTAAATACTGAGATAAATATACTGAGACGCACGGTCAACAAAACGTCAAAACATAGTGTATTGTCAATGTTCAGTGTTTTTTTTTGTGTTAAAGTACATGTAATAATAACTAAATTTTCAAAGCATAGCATTGCAAAACACATTTTTTCCGGCGCACTGTAAGCTTTTTTCATGTATTTGATGTGGTTCTCGCAATACACAGCAGGCATTGCCATTAATAATAAAGGTAAACGTAAAATTAAACCTAGAACGCGCCGTGAAAGCCCAGAAGGGGAATGGAGTTATAGCTCTAGTCTTTCTTTAACCACGACCCTAGATGGAGGTGGGTGGTCAACGTCATACCCCGGGCGATTTACCTACGGGAAAGACCCGGTAATCATTGTGTAGGAAGCTGAATGGGCCCCAGAGCCCGTCTGGAAAATCTCTCTCCCACCGGGATTCGATTCCCGGACCGCCCAGCCCGTAGCAAGTCGCTATACTGACTGAGCTAACCCGGCTCATATCCATAACTAATAACAACCCCATCTTTGGAAGGGGAATAGTGTATTCTGGGAAGATCGGAACCGGGAATTTAAATGTTTTTTAAACAATATCGCAATCCGAAGGTATCAACTTGTTTAATTGTTTCTGCCTCCAAAGCAGTTTGAAGTGGTTTGTTGCCGTCGCTCTTTTCGCGCAGTCCCCATTGCTTCAAGATCTGGCTGCATGGCACCAAATTTTCCCTTTTCCGGGTGACGACTCTTACATCTAGTGATCTGAGGAGGACTCCGTGAAGGAGAGTTTCGGCCCATCGCAAGTCCTCTGCCTACACAAGACAACACAGACACAGAAAAATGCAAACTTACATATACGCCCCGATTGGGTTTCGAACTCACAATCTCAGATTTGGGGCTGTAGTAGACAGCACACGCCTTGAGACGCATGTTGAGTGTGATTGACGGATTACAGACAGTACCGCACGATCTGCTATATCTACGAGGGAGAGTCAAATGAAAACCCTAAAAGTGCGGTAAAATTTCGAACCACAGCTCGGTTGTCTTGTAAGTTTCAACAGTGATACTCATGGTTTGAAGAGTGGCCGACAGGTGGCAGTACGATACTACATAGAAAAATGAAGTCATTGTGTACCTTTTGTGTTCAATAAATTACGAGATAAAATGTATTTAAGGTTTTCAGTTGACTCACCCTCGTACTTCCTTATCCATCCCAATTCGTAACCCGTGTATAGTGCTGACACCTGATTTGTCAGAACTTCGATTTATGTACACCCCTTGGCTGGCTGCATGCCGACAAAGTAAGGCCTTCAGCCGACAAAGTAAGGCCGTTGTTTGGTGGGGTAAGCGCCACTGCGTCAATGAACGCAAATATACGTCGGAGAGACGTAATGGTTTTATCTATATTGATACATATGGCTTACTGCATTACACTTTACACGGGGGTCTGCATAGCTGAGTGGGTATAGTGCCTCGTCTAGAGTCTAAACGACCGCAATTTGATTCTCGGCGGAGGCGGAGGTTTCTCTGTTTCCACTACAGGCTTCAGGCCAGCTCTGGGTTCCACTGAAACTCACACCTCAGGGGAAATTGGGGCTGTATATGCAGGGGTAAAGCAGTCATGTAGCCAGGGGACAGCAAGTGGGGTGCAATGCACCCACTAGGAATTAGAAAAGTATCAAACACAAACATGCTGGTCAGCTCGCTTAAAAACGTGCCCCACCCTACCGCATCCACGTGTTGTCTCTGTTGAACCGCCTTGGTTGGAAACACCTCATTTTCAAAAATGTATGTATAGGCAGGGTGTTTGTACACTGTCATAGAACGCATTATGTAATTAAAGTTTTGATTTTGAGGTCCTGACAAAGGGACTTTTACGCTTATGAATACATAACATATATTTATGCCGGTCCCAGTGGCCACGCGGTCTAAGGCGTAAGTCTGCGACTGCTCCCCTCCTGAGATTGTGGTTTTGAATCCTAGCGGGGCATGAATGTTTGATATGAATGTTGTGTGTTGTCAGGTAGAGGCCTTTGCGAGGGGATGATCTCTCGTCCAGAAGAGTCCTACCGACTGTGGTGTATCGTACATGTGTGTGTGGTGTGTGTGTGTGTGTGTGTGTATATATAAAGAACATTTTATTCGTGTATGGATAAATGTACACTATTTATTTGCACCCGAATGGAGGCTGCTGTACTCACTGTGTTCATTGGCCTGGCTACGGGCCTGGGGTGAAGCCGTCCACTCACCTTCGTCTAAGTCCGCATTCAAGAATGAATGGAATCAGTCCTGTATTAATATTAGTGGCGTTAATTAATGTTAATTAACTACAAGGGCAACTAGCTCTTGGTGTTGTGTTTCACTACGTGAGAGGAAAGTATTAATTTTTGGATGCTGGTCGTTCTTGGCGCTTTCGAAACGAGAGATACAAATTGTCCTCTCAGGTTTGCTGTAGGCAACCTGAGTGTCTACTGGGTGTAGACAACTCGCGAATAGATTTTCATTGAACTTGGCGTCCAGCATTATCACTGAAGTTTTCGGAAATGTTCCATTTTCGGTTATTATCGGACAACTATAACGGAAACTTGACGTGAAGACCGGCACGCGTGCAAAAAATTTATTAAAGACCAACAAATGCACTTTAATTTTATTGACGTCATTTTAGTGTATTATGGTAACCAACATGTTTCGGCCAGTCATCTGGTCATTTTCAGAGTGAACTCTTTGAGAAAAAGAAAAAATTGTCATTAAAATGTGTCTGGATCACTCCACAGTGTTAAAAACCATACAGTTTCCGGTTAAGATTCGAATAACACATCACATAATACTACACATAGTCCAAAAGTCTGGGTTTTAATTCACCACATGTATCTGCTGTATACGAGGGCTGTCCGGAAAGTATTCAGCCATTTTGAATATCTCGACAACCCGTCGCGTGGCTTTGATGTAACTTGCAGCCAGTCAGAGCCATTACTCTTCATCCGTTACTCTCCCGTGGGGCTAGTCAGTCGGCAGTGAGACGCCGTTGACTGGGCTTGCGTACTGTGTTACCGTCGCATTCACAAATCTCCTCCCTTTCAACGGTGGTTTTAGCTTTGGGAAAAGCCAGAGGTCGCAGGGAGTCAAATCTGGACTGTACGGGGGCTGACAGACATGGGTGTTGTGATACTTTGCCAAAATGCCTGCACGAGAGCTGTAGAATGGACAGGCCCATTGTTGTGATGAAGCTGATCTGCTCGCCCGGTCATTGTGAATGCGACGGTCACACAGTACACAAACTCAGTCAACGGCGTCTCACTGCCGACTGACTAGCCCCACGGGAGAGTGACTGTTCGCGGATGCAGAGTAAGGTCTCTTCCGACTGGCTGCCAAGTTACACCAAGGCCACATGGCCGGTTATGGAGATATTCATAATGGCTGGGTACTTTGCGGACAGCCCTCGTACATCACTCCACACACTCAATATATTTAACTTCCGATATTCTTATATTCATCCATGTTTTCTTTTATTGTGGGCTGGGATACCTCAGTCGGTATTGCGACTCGCTACGGGCTGGGCGGTCCGGGGATCGAATCCCAGTAGGGGTGAAGTTTTCCGCACCCGTCCAGACCGGCCCTGCGGCCCACCCAGCCTCCCATACAATGAGTACCGGATATTTCCCGGTGGTAAAGCGGTCGGGGCGTGACTTTGACCACCCACACCATCTAGCGCCGAGGTTAAAGAAAGAGTAGAGCTACACACCTACTCCCCCTCTGGTCCTTCGTGGCCTGTTCTAGGGTGAACTGTACCTGTACCTTTTTTTATTTTATTACTCCCCATTGAATTTTTACCAGAAATTATATGATTTTTAATACTGTGGAGTGGTTCGGACATATTTTAATGACAACTGTATTCTTGTTATAAAAGAGTGCACCCTGAAGATGGCCACATGACTGGCCGAAATGTGTTTGTGACCATAATAAAGTAAAATCACATCAATAAAACTTAAAATATATTTTTTGGTCTTTAATACATTTTATGCGTCTAATTAATGCACGGAATATGGAACATATCACCTACATGCGTTTTTTATGGCATCCTGAGTGTGGAAATTCGTTTTATCCGGCGGCGGTGCGTGACGAGTGATCCTGGGTCTTGAAATTTACGAGTTGGCCAAACATTCAGTTAATTAGATTACTTCTAACAAGCCCATTGTCTTACTGAAATCGACTGTTATACTCGTACCTACACAAACATTATGACTGTCAGCGTCGCTGCTGCTTTGTTTGCACACCTTCCAAGGCCTTCGTGCTTGTTTCTGACTGTATACAGGATCACTCATGAGCAGTTAGTATTAGCTATGCCATGTGAAGTCAGAAGTTCATCACCATGCAGGACCCGATTTAAACGTTTCTGGGCTCAGTTAATATAAAGGTAAATTTCACCCTAGAACAGGCCACGAAGGCCCAGAGGGGGAGTATAAGTATAGCTGTACTCTTTCTTTAACCTCTACGTTAGTTGGGGTGGATGGTCAACGCCACGCCCTGGCAGCTTTATCTCCGGAAAGATCCAGTACCCATTGCATAGGAGGCTGGGTCGACACCATGGCCGGTCTTGACAGGTGCAGAAAATCTCGCTCCCACCGGGATTCGATCCCCGGACCTTCCAGCCCGTAGCGAGTCGCTATACCGATTACGCTATCCCGGCCCACGTTTCTTGGCTCAATGAAGACATAAACTTTGGAACCCTGAATCTGACAACGCAAATAGATAAGCGTAAGGATTTTTGCTCAAAATATATTTGACAAAAAAAAATCTGAAATACAACCAGCTTTTCCCCGTGAAAACACATAGGTTACGATACCCTTACACCAACCCTTTTAGTGCAGGCCAAATCTTGTTTTCTATTTGTCTATAATTCGCTTTAATATTATTTTATCTCAATTGGGTTCACCCAATCAGGGCCCGTTGTTCAGATTTTCTTATTGCTTAATTGTTCGTCCATATTATCGAGTTCTCTGTAATGCGACTCATCTGGCGGTCCTGGTTTCAATTATCGACAAGGAGAGTGACTTCTTTAATTCCTCTAGACAAAAACCCTGGACGGTGTAAGTATAGTCCAAAGTTTAACGTTGATTTTATGTAAGAAAAATCACGCTTAGACAGATGTATATAGAACTAGAGAACATTTCACATTGAATACTTACAACATTTATGCTCTACATCTAAAATTATTACAGTGATTAAATCACACAAAATGAAACGTGTCGCTCATGAAAGAGCAATTTGTCATGACCCCCCACAGTTGGTCAAACTGAGACTCGCGCATGAACAGACAGTTGGGTTACAAACACACCTGTCAAAGCACTGTGTCCACAAAAAAAAAAATGCTTGTTCTTATGTTTTCGTACAAACATAACATCCCTAAGTGTTGGTCTATTAAGGATATGTCAAGTTTTATGAGCACCCTTTACAATTGTGTGTCTGCGAGTTGTGACAAATTGTTGTTTCATGAGTTATGTGTTAAATAGCACGATGGATTTTTTTTATTGAACGACACTCTTAGTTCCTGAGATTGGACAGCCCTGAATGGTGGGATGGTTAGTGAATAATGAAGTGGAAAGAATGTGGAAGGAGGCGGTCATTGCTTAATTTGAGGCCATTTCCAGTCAACTTCCTAGAGGCAGAGGAGAATCACGAAAACCTCCGTTAGAATAGAAGTTTCCTTGGCCGAGATTTGAACCTAGGATCCCAGAATACAAAGCGCGAGGGCTAGATTAGTACCGATGTTTGCTTGTTTGTATATCATCCGAAGAATAAATGTATATTTGTTTAGGGATTTGATAGGTCCGTGTGGAGCTGTAGACACTGCTGCTGGAGCACAGTGTCTAACATGGAGGGCTATCTGTACGACACCAAATACCAGACGGTGCAGGTAATTAGTGTGACGCCGTGTAGTCTGCTAAACAGGTATCAGAACATAGTGCCTTTATTGTCAGGGTACAAGAGTTTCGCTTGTTGACGCTCTGAAATTGATTAGCTGGCTAGCAATTTTAACGCCGTAAATGTATGAACAGGATTGCAATTCACCAGGGTAGAATCTGTGAAGCTTTGGGTTCTATGAAGGTAGGAAGTTCCTTCACCAGTTGGCCGAATGTCCGCTACTTGAAGATGACTGAACGTAGATTGTTTCGTTTTAATTTTATCTCTCCAATTATGCTTGACATTGCAAGCAGAGCTTTCAGAAATATTTCTCAACTCGAATTTCTTTATCAAGTTCCTCTTACCATCGCCCTAACTACAAGACCAGCCCACAATAATCTCCCTGGTCTGAATATATCAAAGACTTTAGATTAGTTTTAAGCATTACCTGGATGACAGTGGAGAGAAACTTCGGGATATGCAACAAGACAGGGTCTGGAACGTACCCCGTGCAAAGAACCGATTTTAAACTAAATTTGGCGTCGGCTTCTTACTGTAAGTACTTATATGTTTTAAGTATTAACTCTTCTTGTGCTAGTAACGATATATGTCATTTGTAATCATCAGCCTATTCTGCGCTGACATAAGTGAAAATAACTTTCCTGTCATCTTGTGACAACTGTAGAAAAAAATTCAAGGCGTTCCGAAAGTGAGAATTGTTAGTTAGGCTACGTGAAAGGTAAAGCAGTCCCGTTACAGGCCTGGAGTGGCCCAGAGGGTTCCAGGAAGTTAAGGTTCCCAGATTTCATGACAACGGCACAGGATGGTGGTAAGGTTGTCAGCTTTAAGCACCGGCCGCCTTTACCCCCAAGAAATGCTCCTGGTACTCATTTGTGTTACAGGCTGAGTCGACACAAGGGCCATAGTGCGCTCAGAGGGATTTTATGTCAATGAAAGTTTCGAAGGACACCAGCTGGGATCGAACCAGCGACCTTCCGATTTGTAGCACAGCACCTTAACCACTGTGCTACCGCGATCCCCAGTTAGGCTACATAGATATAAAAATAAGAACCGATTCCTCGAAGCGGTCAATCAAAATACCGAATATTATTTAGACGAACCGTCTGCTTCTGAATGTTGTCAGTTCCCACGTGCTGTATCTTGGCAACAGTTTTTATTTCGAACAATATTCTCATTATGTTCTACAACCGCTTTGCACCCAATAAAAAGAAACATCTCATTTTAAGACGTATATGTGTGTGAATTTGCTCTTAGAATACCCCAAGACTCCGGTCACGCCTACTTTAGTTAACAGCTCCATCTCCTTTTTTTTTTTTATTCTGGGCACAGAACTAGCTGTAAAGAAAATAGGATGCTAATTCCAAGAATCGAACACGACCGATCAGACAACAAATCCAATCCAGTGTTCTCACGCTGTTTTAGTCTGAGTTTAGCTTGATGTAATAGAAAAATTGTTAGACCCCGTAACAAATAAAAACGACTTAAACTGATGTAGAAAGATCTAAACAAAATAATTTATAAACTTTGTTTAAAAATAGTCGTGTAGTAATTTTCTATTAAATTGTATGACCCCCCAATTTAATGTGGCCTTTCACGAACAAAACTAATTTAGAACCTTCGTTGTGGGTTACATTGTCGGTGGCCCCCTGAAAGCTCCCCACTTTCGAAAGCTCTGTGCTAAGCAACTGCCAGTTACAGTACTTCGAAGATATTTTTTGATTGCGCTCAACTGTCGAAGGGACACAAATTTGTCAATATTTTCCATACCATTCATCGCCGAACGGCTCTGGTGGGACCGTCTTGGTTCCATTGTTCCACAACATGATCAAAAATCGATAACCTAACAACCGGTGTATTGAAGTTTCCCGATCGCGCCGTGCTGCAGCACTTTAATCCACTTTCGCGAATCCATTGCGCCTGAGGCTGTTTGCCTGACAGGGATACGGAGTGGGGTCTGCGAGATGGCTTTGTGCCTACGCTTTTCACTTACGAACTGCGAAAGCTCAAAATAACTGCCATGAATATCGACTTCATGCATATATGTTTGTTAACACATCTATATGTTTATCTAAGTTCCTGTTTGTTACGTATGTAATAAGAGTAAACAAGTTAGGAATTCATTAATAAGACATATATGTACTCAGTCGAACACAGCAATGTTTTGTTGCATTAGTGCCTACCAGTATCGGTCGTCGCGACCATCATCAGGCCAATGCTACACAAAACTTAAAAAGTGGTTACATGTAGTTTTTTTTTTGTGTGTTTTGTATAGCATTGGACTGATGATGGTCGTGACGACCGAAACTAGTAGCCACTAATGCAATAAAAAATTGTTGTGTTCGACTGAGTACATATATATCTTGTTATTGAATTCGTAACACGGCGGGATGTCCTCTACTAAAGTTAGGAATTGCTCGCAGAACGTAATAATTCCGGCACCTTCCCTCTGTTCTTGTCATGAGATATTAAATACTTTAAATATTGCGTACTTGAACAGTCGCTATAAGATTTCTCTGTATTTTAGCTACAGAATCAGTCATCAACGAGATATGATAATTGGGGGTATTTACAGTAGATGTCGCTTAAACGAAGATATTCGACTTTTTGCAATTGATCGTGCCCTCTGCTTAACTGTTTCTTCGGCCTCATATCATGCGTCACAGGGAACGCGGTCTGTCCACGGAAAATTTTTCTTCCGCCTCAGCGCGTACCACACAAAAGAGCACCTTCTATCTCGATTTTAATAAATAGTTAGGACGTGAGGTCATGAATTTACGTAGACCTTCATCTAAAGTGCCTTATATTTGTCCGATTTTAAACAAAATCGGAACAAGCCAACGGAATTCATTAAAAATCACAAATATGAAATTTCACGGATCATTCCCTGTGGTACTCGCTCTGTTCCGTGCGGATGTACAGACAGACGAATGACGAAGCTAATACACATTTTTGCAACTGCGTGAGGAAAAACAAAAGTCACTGATACAGTTCATTCATGTTCTTTTGTGTGCAACTTTATTAATACGTAATTAACAAAATATGTAAAAATATTTTATATGTTCCATAATATACATAGAAAAATGTTGATCTAGAACCAAGTTTACCAATTTTTTATAATAATGATGAGCATGTGACAGCATCCAATTTTAAGAAAAAGAAGAACATAACCAAAGTGTTAAAGTGCTTTGATTTCTTATATATATATATATATATATATATAAGAAATTAAAGCACTTTTAACACTTGAAAGACTGATAAGTGCCTCAGTCTTTCGAGACGCACTCGTGTTGCGTGTTGAAGTTTTTTTTTTATGAATATAGACTCGACACCAAATGTGACCTTTCGAGACAGCGACTGTGAGATACTGAAAGTTGGTAGGAATGTATTTTGTGCTTCATATCCGGAAGACGTGGAGACCGGTTTACCTGAGGATTTTTCGTTGTTTTCCATATAATATCGATTTAGGTGCTGGCCGAATATCTGTTGAAATTTATCCCGCTTTTGCCGATACAAACTCTGCATGTGAAATATTGTCGTCCGGTAAGCTAATATTCGGTAATTAATCCGGGAACCGACTATTGTGCACATGGATTTGTATTTCTCTGTTGTATCTTTATTTTTAGATTGTACAAATTAACACTTTCAGAGTAAGCCTAAGTCACTCTGCAACTGAGAGTCAGGACAGGGAATGTATATCTATATCCATATATATATATATATATATATATATATATATATATATATATATATATATATATAGAGAGAGAGAGAGAGAGAGAGATCAATACAAATCTCATGTAAAGATTTTTAGTCGTTCCGCCTTTGCTGTGGGGCCCGAATAAAAATTTTTCTCCGGTGCCCCAACCCGTTGTCGGCGGCCCTTCTACATGGTAGGGTAAAGCCAGTGCAGCCAGCCCATTTCATAGCAGGTCTGTAAGCAGGTAGAGAGATGGACGAAACTCTTACCTTGCTTTCCCATAACTTTTTTTATTATGTCTATTTAACAACACTGTCAGGAGCAGAACACGTAGGAGAACGGGAGGGCTACAGCAAAGATTACACACTATACCAGAGGCTGACTGTACAGGGAAAATGATC
>Ga0123353_10015684_pt1 | contig 11024 bp, 5 predicted proteins | sample TergutLab28metaG_3_FD_92763 | JGI IMG/M metagenome (GOLD analysis project Ga0123353, IMG submission 92763) | Labiotermes labralis P3 segment gut microbial communities from Petit-Saut dam, French Guiana - Lab288 P3 | ecosystem: Host-associated > Arthropoda: Insects > Digestive system > Gut ... | reverse complement strand
CAGCCGGACTGGACCCCTTAACCAGCGGTGATCCTGAGCTTCACATCGAGTATGGGAGCGTTCGGTGGTTATTTACAGCCGACTTCAACGGTAATGGCTGGCTGGATCTTTTTGTATCTCAAATAAGCGGCCACAACTGTTTTATCCTTTGGGGAGGTCCTGATGGATTTTTAACAGATAATATGCTGGTATTACGCAGCGGCGGTGTGGGAAGCGCGAATGCCGCCGATCTGAACGGCAACGGCTATCTTGATTTGGTATTGTGTGGATATCAATCGATGGGCAAGCGAAAAGCCGGTGTTTATGAGGCCTATGTTACGATTTACTGGGGAGGCCCCGATGGCTTTGAAGAACACCGGAAGACAATGCTGCCCGCATACTGCGTGGACTCGGTCACTATTGGGGATTTCAACGGAGATGGTATCCTTGACATATTCGCAACGGCATATAACAGCGGTCGGAGCAGGGATATTCTTGCGTCAGTCTATTATGGCGAGGAAGGCGGGATCTACAGGCAAAAAAACAGACAGTTTTTATTTAACCATTCGGGTGCAGGTTGCATGGCGGGCGACTTTAACGGAGATGGTTATATAGATCTGGCAATCGCGTGTCACAAGGGGGAAGGTAACCATGTCAGCGAGTCGTTTGTGTTCAGGGGCGGTCCCGACGGCTTGAGCGAGGCGAGAAAAACTGTCCTTCCGACAGTCGGTCCGCATGGCATGAGTACGGTTCACCCTGGAAATATTATGACCCGGTCAAATGAAGAGTATTATTACTCTGAAATATATGCACTTGAGGGATTGCGGTTACTGACCGCGGAGTGGGATGCTGTGGTTCCTGATACTTGTTGGATCGAAATCAGTTTCCGCCATGGGGCCAGCAAAGAAGAGTGTGAAGCGGGTTGTTGGTCAAGACAGTTTGTAAGCGGCGCGGACCTCGACGAGCTGGATTTTAACGGGGGATACATACAATACCGTCTTACACTGGGTTCGCGCATGTCATGTGGTACGCCGCGGATATCAAATGTAAGAGTACGGCTGAAATAGAAAGCAAGAAAAACAATCATAATATGATGAGGAGATACAAATGAGCAGAATACAAATCCCGTTGGAGGAGTATAGGCAAAGAGTTCAGAACGCTGCGGTGAAGGCAAGGGAGTGGGGGTTGGACGTACTTGTTGTAAATGGTTCGGAAGCGGACTATGCAAACACGAGATATTTCAGTAACTTCTGGCCCGTGTTTGAACGGTGCGGCGTCGCCATATCCGCAAGCGGCGAGTGCGCGTTGATGGTGGGACCGGAAAGCGAACTCTTCGCGGCCGATTTTGGGGTCATAAACGATGTGTTTGTTTTATACGAGTACAGGGAGTCGGCAAACCCCGCTTACCCTGAGTTAAAGCCTCAAAAGTATAATGATGTGTTCCGCAAAATCGGCGTAAGCGGTGAAAACATTCGCATCGGAGTGGCGGCGTGGCTTGATACCAATGTTGTAATGATGGAAGGATTGAAAGAAGCATACCCGAAAGCGGAAATCGTCAGAGCAGACGACATTATGGTGCAACTCAGAAGCGTGAAGTCAAACAATGAAATCGAGTGTTTGCGCGAAGCTGCGCGTATTACTCAAATAGCTACCGAGCGCGTGATTTCCGCAATCAAGCCTGGCATGACAGAACTTCAACTGGTGGGGATCGCGCAAAAAGCCATTTATGAAAGCGGCGCGGAGTATGAAGGATTACCGATGTATTGCTTCAGCCAAAAAAGCACGAAGCACGCAATTTCCCGCTCATCATACAAGGAAATCCAAATAGGCGACATCGTGCAGCTTAATCTGTCTGCGAAAATATGCGGCTATTCACCGTCCATCGGGCTGCCGGTCAGCATGGGAAAGCTCACTGGGGAGAAAAAAGAACTGGTGGAATTTGGCTTGGAAGCGCATATGTGGACAGAAAATCAGCTGAAAGCGGGTCTCGTTTCAGGAGCTGTGGCAAAGGGTTTTATGGAGTTATACGAAACGCGCGGTTACGGAAATAACTTCCTGTACGGTCCATGCCATGGTCTTGGACTGATCGAGGTTGAAGCGCCGTGGATGGAGACAAGTTCCAATTATCTCTTGCAAAAGAATATGACCTTCCAAATTGATACGTTTGTGATGGGTACGGATTTTGGTCTGCGTTGGGAAAAGCCGGTTGTGGTCACAGAAACGGGCGTGGAACTGCTCAGCCCACAAATCGGGAAAATCTATGAGCTGTAATTTTGAGAAATAATATGGATATGAAAGTTGTGATCGGCGTCGACGTGGAAACAGACGTTGGCAGTTTTACTCCTTTCTATGAAGGTGCAAGGCGCGGCGTGCCGCTTCTCCTGGAACTGTTTGACCGAATGCGTGTTAAGGGTACTTTTTATTTCACAGGTCACTGCGCAAAGGAGAATCCTGAAATCGCAAGGCTTGTGGCGATGAGCGCGAATGAGGTGGGATGCCATTCGTTGTTTCACGAAACAGTAGGCGACGAACTGTTTCCGCTACCGGGAGTTTACCCGTTGCTGCCTGATGAGGTCTTGCCTCGAATAAAGCTCGCGACTGCATGGGTCGAAAACGCGTCAGGAGTACGTCCGTGTTCCTTTCGTTGTCCGCGGTTATGGGGCTCGACGACTGTTATTAACGCGCTGGAAATGCTTGGCTACAGTACCGACGCCAGTTACCCGATGTATTACTACCGTGAACGTTTTGCGCCTTATCATCCTTCAGAACACGACTGGACGCAGGAAGGGACTATGAGGATCCTGGAGATCCCGAACTTTGCTGACATGACAATGGTTAGCAGGGATTCGCCGCTGGAGCGGGACCGGGATCAATGGCCGTTGTTTCGCACGAAAGGAGCAGACCGCATGGTGGAAAAAATCCGCAGTTTCGTCGCTTTCACTGCGAAGAAAGATTTGCCGGCGATAATTTGCCTGTACATACACCCCTGGGAGTTTATCACGATCGAAGAATCTTTTCATTTTGGTGAAGCAACCGTTATCCCTGATAAGTTCATTACGCAAAACTGCGGAGAAGCGGCGTTGAGAGAACTGGAAAAGCTTGTAGGTACTCTGGGAAACGAGGGCGCTGAGTTTGTGACCGCAAGGGAACTCGCACAAGGATGGGAGGAGGTTATACATGTCGTTGATAATTGATATCCACGCGCATGCTTACCGAACAAAAACGTATCCCTTTATTGACTTCTGCACGGCTGATGAACTGGTTGAGAGGTATGACACACTTGGTATAAACAAGGGGTGCCTGCTTCCGATCGTCAATCCGGAAATCTATCTGCCGCAATCAAATGAAGATATCCTGGATATGGCCGGGAAGTATCCTGATCGGCTTATACCCTTTTGCAATGTAGACCCGCGCGCCCTGACAAACTCATCAGATGCTCCGCTTGACAAGGTTTTATCTTATTACAAGGAAAAGGGATGCAAAGGGTTGGGCGAAGTGATGCCGAACATGCCGCTCTGGCATCCAATGGTGCAAAACCTGTTTGGTTGCGCGGAAAAAGTAGGGCTGCCTGTAACTTATGACGGCTCGGACGTTACGACCGGTGATTTTGGTTTGTACGACGATCCGGGTTTACCCCAGCTTGAGCACACGTTGCAGCGCTTCCCGGGGTTAATAATATTTGGGCACGGCCCGGTATTCTGGTCCGAAATCAGCCGGCTTGAGACGCCGGGCGAACGCAGTTTCGTTTTTGACATAAAAGGCAGACAGGTTGGAAGGCTTCCGGAAGGAAAAATCATCGAGGAAGGCGTTGTCCCCAAGTTACTCAGGCGTTATCCTAACCTGCATGGCGACCTTTCGGACTACACAATGCACAACGCCTTTGCCAGAGACGAGGAGTATGCGGTCAAGTTTGTGGAGGAGTTTCAAGACAGGTTATGCTTCGGAACAGATATATGTTTTCCAGCGATGGAAGTGCTATTGATAGACCTTATGAAAAGGTGGCAAAACACCGGTAAAATCAGTCAGGCTGCATACGAAAAAGTCATGTATAAAAACGCGATCCGTATTTTTGGATTGTAAAAAATTATTATTGGAGGCAAAAAAAAATGATAAAAAGGATATTATTAAAAGCTATTTCCCTTGTCCTGCTGTTTTGCATGAGCCTTTCCTTGTTACCGCCGTTGCATGTTGCTCTCGGACAGGAAGATACTGACATTCCATCGGAGTTCCCGGTACATATGACAGTATTACCCCCTGTTATAAACGGCATTATCAACGAGGCCAACTGGTACATAAACGAAGACTTTTCCGCAATGACGGGCGGTCCGACGGGAAAACTCGGGTTATTGTATGATTCCACGAAACTATATATCGCCCTGCGTACAAACGGTGCGGAAACTGTATCGTTTTCAGCGGGCTCTTCTGTTATTACCTATGATTTACAGAGTGGAAGCTTTACGCCGGCAGTGCCCGGAGCAGAGGGAGCAAAGAGTTCCGACGGTAGTATTGCGGAGTTTGCTGTTACGCTTGCGGCATTAGGCGTCTCTTCACGGTCATTCCCCTTTGAATGTACTCTGACTGACGGAACCCTGACTTCAACATGGTCTGCGCAGCTTTCGCTCTCTGGCGTATACATGTTCTTCGCAGATGCTTGCGACGACTATAATGACAAATGGGCGTTAAGCCCAAACTCGACCTCTCAAGGTATCAGAGTTGAAAACTCAAACGGCGAATATCTTTTTTATAACCCGGTCACTACGGGTGCAAATCCGGCGTTTGGAACTGGTCTGAGCACTCTTGCAACGAACAGGTTTTTTTCCGCCGGCGCGATCACCATGGAGTTTGACCTGACGATCAGCGATTTGCAGGAGTTTGCCTTGAACAAGGAGTGGCGTAACTTGTTGTTCTCTTTTACGCAAACCGACATGAGCCGTTACGCATTTACGATAGGGAGAAGCTCAGTTGGAAACGTAGAGATATCCATGCTGGATGGTAATGTCAACGCAGGTCCTGTTGACACGGGGATCCCGATTCCGGCTATTGGTGAACTGCCTGTGTCCTTGCACTTCAAAATGGCGGCCGACGAGGCCCGCAATGTGCGGTTTTATATCGATGGTATTGAGGTGGCATACTTTTCGAGACTAACACAAACTCAAGCGGCCGCAAGCACTCTCATGATCGTTACATATGCCGAAACAGCCTCACTCTCCCCGAATAACGGCGGTCATATATTGGATGCCAGACTGGATAATCTTCAAATCTATCGTCCGGATCCGTTAGCCATTGACAGCATTTTAGCGAATGCGTTGATCAGTTATACGTTCGACGATTTTCGCGGCGGCAACGCACAGCCCAATGCGGTGTATGAGCCGCTGGATCTTGATTATGAGTTATACTTGCCGCCAATCGGCCAGTATGGTGTCTTATCATGGCAAAGCAGCGACGAGAGTATCCTGACGCACGGAGGAGAGATAAACGGTACAGGAAACGTTACTATGACGGCGACGCTGACCTATGGCGGTGTAAGCATGTCAAAAAGGTTTACGCTTTCGGTTTTGGCTGACGCGATTGCAGTTGGTATGCGGGAGGCGCTGGCTTTATTGTCGTTTAAGGACTTTGCCGGCAGCAACATGCGCCAGGACGCCGTAAGTCAGCCATTGTCGCTGATGGACAAACTTCACATCAAGGAGATTAACGCCGACGGACAGCTTGCCTGGAGCAGTGATAATGAAATTGTGCTGACCGGAGACGGAGTCCCGAAGTCTGTCGGCAAGACGGTTTTAACTGCCACGCTGTCCTATGGCTCAGCACAAGCCAGTAAAAGCTTTCCAATCACAGTAATAGATCCGGCGCTCGAACCTGTATTGACAGTATACCGCAGCCCGACGGCGCCGCCCATGATCGATGGGTCGCCTTCGGACGCCGCATGGTGCTTTGACAAGAACATAGTCGGCGGCGGCAACGTCGCTGCGTTGTGGGACCATCAGAATCTTTACCTGTGCTTTATGTTCAGCGGCGCGCAAAAGATTGCTGTAGCCCTCAACGGCATCGTTGCAGAGTACGATAAATCTATCGGAGCTTTTACTCATGCGATATCCGGAGCTTCGGCCCGGGCAGGAGGAAACTGCCTTGAGCTCAGCCTGCCGCTGTCCTTCTTTAGTATGCAGCCTATATTTGGCCAGTCATACGCCGTCACTATAGATGTACTAAAAGGGCAAACGTACACGACCGACTGTATGATGGTGTTTTCCGGAATACGGATGTACATCGCTGATGACTGTAACGACCTTGACGTAAAGGGATTTGTAAGCAGCGGAAGTTCCTCCGGAGAGTCACCGGGGGAATATGGGGTTGTGGTCGCTGACGGTATGTATAGAATATTCAACACAGACGATGTTGCGACTGAAACGCCGTCATACTCAAGCCTGGTCGGTATCTCGACTCCCAGCGCTATGAAGAACAGATACCCTGGTAACGCCATCATTCCCGGAGGTGCACTGGATGTAGAGTTCGACATTAGATTTGACGATCTTCCGGTCATTCGCAGAAATGAAGCATGGCGCGGAATTATGATACGGGTAGTGCAGGATGACTCAAAACAGTTGCACTGTGCTCTCAGCGCCACCGAAGACGGTAAGCTGCAATTCTGCGTTTCTCCGAGAGGCGGAGATTCAAGTTTCAAGCAAGCCACCTCGCTGAGTATAGGGACAGGCGAGTTTACGAATATCCGCATCAGCTACAGACCTGCGGGCAATACGGTCGCGCTGTACATAGACGGCAAGTTGGAGTGCAGCTTTACAGACATTATTTATGCCGGAGCAACAGGCAGGAGTACGGTCGAAATATACGCCAGTATTGCCGGCGTCGACCTTGCGCGCAGCGGCAATGGGGTGGATTTCTTAATTGATAACTTAAAAATCATGGACGCGTCGACGCCTACTTGTGAGGACGCGCTGCGTCAAAGCCTTTCGCTTCTTGGCTTTAATGACATAAGGGGCCAAAACATGATGGAGAATTACATTAAATATAGTCTTGCGCTTCCTGGTAAGCTTTATGTGAATGCGCTGGAAACCGAAGCGCAACTGACATGGACCAGCAGCGATGCTGATATTCTGTCCGAAATGGGTGAGCCGGTTACGTTCGGTCCCGTTACGCTGACCGCGACACTCAGTCTGTGGGGCTTTGAGGCGGAAAAACAATTCATGCTGTACGTGCCGCAGTTTGTCACTGGCGGTAACGTTGGGATGCTTATTGGCGATGTTAACCCGTACACAGGACAGCTTGAGGATTGGGGCGCCGATTTCCCGTTCGTACTGGACAACAATTACGCGAGCATTGGTATCGCGTTTGAGATGCAAACTCGTGTAAACAGAGTGTGTCTGTACGACTCAGACAGCTCGGCCAGGATCAGTAAGCGCGATTTAGGGCTGTTTGCCAGCGACGACAACATAACCTATACCAAAATCACTGACTGGGATTTGCTGATACGGGACGGAGTATACACGCTGTTCAACTTTGACGTCAGGACAAGATTCATCAAGGTGCATGTCTACCAGAACGGCGCCGGGGGCGACTATGATAATATGCTGCAACGAATGATGACTGCTATGTACGATGATGAAACGCTGTTTTCAAACGGAGGCAGCTACGCATACAAAAACCAGGTAACTCTGCAAAATGCAGCCGGGTACGCTGTGTATGACAATGTCATATACCTGACTGTTCAGGAACTGAAAATAGATACCTCAAAATGCGCAGCCAACATGGCGGATGTACGATTTATGTTGGGCGACCGCATGCTGCATCACTATTATGACGATGATGGCGGATTCTATGTGCGCGTAACTGAGGCTGCCGCAGACGGCTTTATAGAAATAAGCGTGCTGTACGGTAATCCCGCTGCGCAGTCAGTTAGCGATGGCGTACAGACGCTGCAAGTGGAGTACGGCAACATCACTATAATTGAAAACATGCGCGCAAGTCAGTTCAATAACGCTCTTGCCGCGCAGCAGATGCCAAATGGCGTGTTACTTGCGGTTGCCGGGAACTCAGCGGGTAACGCTATTTATGCCAGACGCTCGCTTGACGGCGGCAGGACATGGAGCGGCCCGGAGTTGCTCGTAGGGCCGATGAGCGGCGTCGACGTATGCCAGCCCGGCGGCTTCATTATTGATGGTGATACCGTGATAATGTCCTATTTTGCCAGATACGCGGCGCTTGACTGCAGATACTATATCATGCGATCCGAAGACGGCGGTACAACCTGGTCACAGGGCGAGTATGTGGATCTGGGTCCGGAACGTGGTTATGTGGTTTCTTACGCAAACGGTATCAGGACATCGTTTGCAGACGGAGATGGTCCTGCATTGGACTACATATTCCCCGCCCCATATCTATTGGACGATGGTATGACCTTTGCCGTCGTCTTCGTTCATTCGTTTGACGGTGGGAAAACGTGGGTTCCGTCTGAAGATACTGTCAGTTATGATGATACGTCTGAATCACATGAGGCGGGCATATCCGAGTCTGCAATCGTTGAGACGGCCGATGGAATGTTCCACATGCTTTCGAGATGCCAGTCTGCCAGCGAAACATATGTATATGCAACAGCCAGCTCTCCGGACGGTATTAGTTGGCAGAAAACAGCGGCGCCTTCAAATGTGTTCGCGCCTAACACCATGCCGGTGATGGAGCGTGACGGAGCTAATGTCCTGCTTCTCTGGGGCGGGAACAATGTGCTGGGCGGGACGTCTTATCTTCGCTTCCCGCTTAATCTTGCTTACTCTGATGACAATATGGGCAGCTTTAAGAAGAATCTGGATCTGCTTTTTGGCACGTCGCTGTCCGACGTTTTAGAGGGGCGGCCTTACATAACCCAGCCTGATATGACGAGGACAAGCTTTGGCGGCGACGAGGCGTTCATCTGCTGGAACGACAATAACTTCAGTCCCGGTATAGTGATCGAAGATTTCTCACGGAAGATCTACGGGTCGCACGGGGCGTTTGATTCATTTGAGGGCAGCTCTCTGCGATATATGGGGTGGCTCAACGTGTCAGGCGAGCAAAGCCTGTCGGGAGAGCAGGCGCTCGAGGGCATACAAAGCATGTTGATATGTGCGGGGTCGCGCGTGACGCGCAGCTTCCCGGCCATTTCAAAGGGCGCCATTTCATTCGGTGCATATATTGAAAGCGCGGGCTCTGTATTTACTGCAGACTTCAAAGCGGCGTACTCCGACTCAGGTAATTTCTTCGCCTCGCCGTATGCCTTTGAGGTCGACGGTGCGGGTCGAGTGTATGCGATCGATACCGATTCCGCTGAAAGGATCGACATGGGCGTGCAAGTGGCCACAGAGCGTTGGAACGTGTTTTCCATCGAGTTTGATATTTCTGCTGGTTATGCCAAGTTGGCTATAAACGGAGTACCAGTAGGGATGCTGCCGGTCAGCGCGTCAAACGGGTATAATGTCAGCATCATGCAGATGGCGTACTCAGACGCGGGCGATGGAAGCGGAATGTTTATTGACGTGTTCGCTGCCTTTGATCGGCACGAGCAGAATCTCAGGTTTGTGAAAACAGAAGCACACAGCATACCGGAGATAAAAATTGACAGAGTTTCCATTGGTAATGGACAAGCAAACGTGTACTTCGATATTATTTCCGCAAATGGTAAGGGGTATAACGTCTACCTATCCAGTACCGGAGAGGATGGCCCCTTCGATTTGTATACGAATGTCAACTATAACGCGAAGGGGGCGCACATAAAAAACCTCAAAAACGGCATAACTTACTATGTGTATATCACATACGAACGAAACGGCATAGTGGAAATGAAGAGCAGAATCGTGTCCATAACGCCGAATAAGTAGATCCTCTTTGCGGATAGCTGACGCAAACCGGGATACTCTACAGAGATAACGTAACAAGCAAAACATAGACGGATAGGAGGCTCGGCATGGTCGATTTAGCATACCTGAAAAAAAAGCTCTATGCTTTCGGAATACGGAAAGGCGACATACTCATAATCCACAGCGCATTCGCGGCGGTAGGCGGCGTAGAAGGCGGCGTCGACATGATGCTGGACGCGTTGCTCGACGTGCTCGGTGAAGAGGGCACGCTGATCATGCCGACCTTTACTGGTACGGAGCCACCCTTTTCGAGCAAGGACTCAAAGACATACTGCGGTATTCTAAGCGAGACCCTCCGCCACCGAAAAGACGCCGTTAGGAGCCTCCACCCGACTCACTCGCTGGCTGCTATCGGAAAGCTGGCCGAAGAGTTCGCCGGGGACAAGTGGATCACGCAAACGACCTGCGGCAGAGGCACAGCCTTTGAACGTCTCGTTAGTTATAACGCGAAACTGATGCTCCTGGGCGTCGATTTCGCACGATGCTCGGTGCTGCATTATTGCGAGGAAGACCTTGACTATCTCGTTCCCGTCAGGGTCGCGCCGCCTGTGGAAAACCCAGGAATCACAGTGTTGAATCGTTTCCCTCCCGGGCATAGGATGTTCATTCACCTAATGCAGAAAGTAAGGGAGAAACTGTGGTTTTCAATTGGATATATCGGAGATGCCAGGACGCTGCTCTTCCCAATAAAAGATATGATAGATCATTGTATGGAAGAAGTTGCATTGGATCCATATGTGTTTTTGTGTGATAATGAGTCCTGCAACTCATGTATGAAATGCCGGGGTAAGGAACAGAAGCCTGAGGCCGCCCAATCCTGCAAGAATCTGTCGTGCGAGGTCTGCTTCCTTAACATGGAGCTGGATTAGTACGGCGTCACATTAACCGCTTTCCGTCATTAAGGAGGTATACGATGGCGCGCTTTAGTATTTATTCCCCGGGAGCCGACATTGAATCGCTTGAAGAGCGCTCGGCAAAGCTTAGAGTATATGGCATCGAACTGGATGAGACATTCCTTGGCGCCAGCCGCCAGGAACTACTGCGCGCCCATTTTGAGTCCGGTCTGCAGTATGCATGCATTCGGGCAACGAAACCCATGAGTGAATATGAAGAAGATGAACTTCACAAGCTCGCGTTCTT
>Ga0123353_10015683_pt1 | contig 11025 bp, 4 predicted proteins | sample TergutLab28metaG_3_FD_92763 | JGI IMG/M metagenome (GOLD analysis project Ga0123353, IMG submission 92763) | Labiotermes labralis P3 segment gut microbial communities from Petit-Saut dam, French Guiana - Lab288 P3 | ecosystem: Host-associated > Arthropoda: Insects > Digestive system > Gut ... | reverse complement strand
TCCTAGTAACATTTTCGTATGATATTTTGGGAATTGATCGAATACCTGCTCTAATTCCTCATAAAAACTATCTTTTGCCTCATCACTTTTTTTCTCACTAGGTGCATGCACATTTACAACAATAATATTACACCAGCGACCTCTCAGCACTACATATGACAACCTATCACTAACAAACTCTATTCTCTTCACCGCTGATACTATTCTACGGTGTACAAAACAAACCCGTTCCCAATTGATTATTTTCATTTCCTTTCCCGTAGAAAAAATCATAATCCTCTGCTCTTACTGTGCCAACTTTGTCCCACCTGACCTCCTGTACACCCACTACATCTAATTTATACCTCACTAATTCCCTCGCTTCTGCCTTAAGTGACCCTGCCCTATACAGACTCCTAACATTCCAAGTCCCTATTTTCATCCCTCTTTGCCTGCTACGCGATGCTTCCCCTGGAAACACTCCCCCCCCCTGGAGATCCGAGTGGGGGAGTAGTTTATCTCCGGATTGTTTTGTCTCCAGAGCAAGCATCCCACATGTGAATGTTTCTTAACATAAGTGTTTTACAGGGAAGGGTTGTTAGCACCTCGCCCAAACCCCAAGCTGGAGGACCACCCCTCGTCGGCTGTCCGCGACTGCTTATTCAATTTATTCGCAGCTACCCTCCATAAAGAGGCCGTTCCTCTATCCGCAACCTGAGGACGCGCCATCCCGTGGTGACAGGCACCCACTACATTTATATATATAATTGAAAATATTAGTCTATATTCTTATTTCTGTAAAAATATTTATATTTAAATATTTGGTTGTTTATTTAAAATAGTTTTTTACACAAAGTACTAACTTCAAATCAATTATTATATTCCGACCAGCAATAAAAATTACGTCACAGAGAACAGAACGAAATGAAAAAATATTCATTACCAATATCACACACCAGTTAACAATTACACGAATTTTAATGTTTTTATTGAACTAGGTGAAACTAATTATTTAAAATTATTTTGAAACAGATTAACGGAAACTTGGATAAAAATGTTTTTGTTAATTAGAGACGGGTGGGACATGTCGATGTCTTTTATCGATACCCCTAGTCTCAAAACGGTTGTGACGTCACCCAGAAATCTGTCTATAACGTAACAATACATAACGGTGTGTGACTTCCAAACTATGTCGTTGTACGTGGGAGAGAACAGAAACATGACCTGAATAACTATAGTTTTATATAGACCATTACGAAAAATGTAAGTATCTTAAGATGCCAAAATATGAGACGGAAATATGTATAATGATAAGCCTACATATTCTTCTATTTCAGTGCTTAGAGTTGCAAGTAATTTTCTTTTCTGTTATGTTAAAATTTACCGCTCCCAGGTGGGGGATCTCCTAAGATTTGTGTTCCTTGACAGAAGTGAGTTCTCGTCAGATTTTACTGAAAATTAATTTTTCTCGGCAGATTAGCCAAAAACATTCAAATATCAAATCAGATGAAAATCCTTCCAGTGGAAACAGAGTTGTTCCTTGCAGCGTGACAGGCATGTAGGCAGAGAGACGGACGGACGGACGGACGGACGGACAGACAGGACGCACCTAATAGTAGAATTTTCGCAATTTTGCGAAAGCGGCTAGAAACTGACAGTCTTCGCCAACAATACCAACAACAACCAACGTGAGATTATTCTGGCAATATCTATTGCACGTCTGAACTACGAAATTTCATTTCTCTCGTTTTAGTGAAACATACCGACAAAAAAAGAACTTCATTTTATAATGTCAGTTTGTACGTTTCGTGAAATGAAAGCGTAAAATCACGAAGCACAGGAAGCAGTCAACCTCGAATATGCTCTGAGCGCTAAATAACACGGTACATGGTAACACGAAGCTAATCCACTCACTTGTATTCTGGATCTAACTTCACAGCCTAATTTGTTGTGATACATGTAGGTCCTAAGTGATGTTGCGCTGCGTCTTACAGCGGTGCAGAAATAAGTTTCGCTCTTCTCGTTTCTCCGCATCTTCTTTCTCGTGTTCCACTTGGGATTCGAGACTATATATTTGAATTTTCGCACCAGCTTCACGCCTCACAGATACGAAGGTGAAACTCGAGTGTAGTGGTGTAACAGAAACCCCATTCAGATAAGACCGATTATATTTCACTGCATGTTTCACTTGTTATGGCTATTCGATCTGCTTTCTCTTCATAATACTGAATTATGTGTAATTCTATAGTCAGCTTTCTACTAGTAGAGTAACTACCTGACTTGTGTTGCAAAACAATTTATGGTGTGAAAAAATGGAGAATAAGATCCATACATTCTAGGCAAAGAAAGTTAGCATGCTTAACCCAGGGAAGTAGTTCTTTTCCAAAATCTTTGTTTTGGAGGACTAATCTTTGTCATGGTGAAGGAGAAAAATGTACTTCAGTCTTTGTTTTACAACACTCTTGTTCCTGTACGTACCAAGCTTTTTAAATTTAAAAAATTCTGCATTTTGCCACACTTAATGCTTATGTTGTTCTGATGTTTACTAGAATAAGAGAATTTTCTTGAACATCATTAAGTCATTATTCTTTCTATTTGCTCTAAGAAACGAAACTAATTTTTTAAAAATTGGTTACATACATTTTAGCCTTCATTAACTTAGTTGAAGGATTGATGTTGCCGTTATCAAAGGTCATCTTTGACCCGATCTTTAATCATTTCCACTCGCCTCCTATCTTCAAAATCAATTTCCCTAACCTCCATTTTCTCTTAACACTCCAGTCTCATCTAGTTCCAACTAAATACATTTCCTAGGAACTATTTCATAAGAATTCCCCACCACGATTCTACGTGAGGTTTTATTTTTTCCTAACTACATTCCCAACCAATCATAATCTCCAACATCCCAATATATTAAAAATAATAAGTTAAATATAAAGCTCTGAAATCTTTGCTTCCCTCTCACATTTGTACATTTTGCCTCAAGCGACTGTCTTAATTCTGGCAGGTTGTTATATTCTCAAGTCCCTTTCTAAAATACAAAATATTGAATTTTGAGCCGTCACGGTGCATCATTGGGTTTCATTTTTGCTAATAGTGAGGCGTATGGTAAACAAGCGCCAATGTTTCGGAGGAAACAACTGCCTCTTTCTGCAGGATGACTGTGATAGGATGTTTTTCAGAAAGCCTAGTAGCTATATGAGACAATAAGGTGAAAGACCCGAGAAGACTGTAACATTTATATGACATGTGCTCTGTCTTAGAGTAAGAGACAACCATGTGTATCCACACGAGACACATGTTGAATCGAGGGTGACAGAGCCCCAGAGATTCAGATAAAATATTAACATGCCGTCTACCGACATAATAACTTACAATTTGTGTGTGAATATCGACACAGCTCGCAGATCTTACCTGAAGTCCCACCATAACACCGCTTCCCATCCTGTAACTACAGCTTCGATAGAATTTGTAAATGTAAGCATGTTTCGAGTTTATATTGTAAAAGTACTGCATTCAAACAGGAATTTTAGTTCTCACAACGGTGCTGCTAAGAGTCAAAGCCTTGATCCTGGATACGAAAAGACTACGAAACTTCGAAGAGTCAATACCTTTTAACGCATTGTTGCGGCATAACATTCCAGAAGACTTTTTTCTCCATAATATTAATTGTTTCCCCTTTTGAATACACTCTCCCCTTATTCAAGATCGGTGGCATGACATCAGATACAGTTCTTTCACTTTGTTTCGTTCATTAGCTACGCGAGACACGTTGTCCTGAAATTAACTTTGGGACTGACAGCTAACATATCAGTAACCTGAGTCCGCTTTTCTTTCGAAACGGCAAAAGCTTGTGGATGTAGAGACACATTGACGTTAATTAACATTGTTGATACACAACCGTATGCAGCGTTTGTACACTGCAGAGTGTTCCATCAGGACCAAAACGTTGCATGGAATACAAACATAAATATAATGACCTGGAAAGAAATAAAAATGTGGTAGGTACTTTATTTAATTACACGCACCAACACATGCATATATATATTATTTAAGAAGTCTAAACTTTACATTAAAACACTTAAAACTCTCCTACATGTTTCGATCATACGATCATCCTCAGGGAGCATATATAGTTCCTTGCTAAAGTTATAATTTAAAACATTCAGTGAATTTCTTCATTATGTAAACTTTGATACTGTGGCAGCATGTCGTGTTTTTGTGTGTGAGTCATACGCTGTTTAGAATGAGCCTGGTTATGGTTGTGCGCCGTATGCTGTGCAGCGTGAGTCTCACGCTGCACAGCATACGACGCACAACCATAACCAGGCTCATTCTAAACAGCGTACGACTCACACACAAAAAAAACATGACAAAACAGTAGAGACATATAGAGTAATTTATCAAATAAATTTGAGAATTTGTGCGTCTCGTTGGCTTTCATTATAAGAAGAGGGTCTTTTAATTTTTTTTTATTTTTTGTGCCAGTTCTAAAATAAGCCCAGTTTTGTTAGACTAGCACGTTAATAAATGAGGAAGTGAACTGAACTGAATTGCAGTGAATTGAACTGAATTAGTTATATAAACAATAATTCCTCTATCAATTGACACACAAAATTGATACTCAAGTAATCACATTACATACAGTTTGTGGTACAAATTGAGCAATCTATTAGAATATTTTCCTTCATAAACTAAACCAAAAGAAGTAGGTTAAGAGCCCAACATCCTATTAATACGTGAGTGTGTATGTTTGTGCCTGTCTCTCCCTTTTAACTTTATAATCATTTCACCAATTTCCATATAGTACAAATATTATGTCACTGGTGTCCACTATTCTCTAATTATTATTTCCTGCAATGAGTAAGAACAAAATGGTGGATGCCTAAACTTCTGATATGCAAAGTATGATATAAAATTCTGTTCTAGGAATACCCTTGTCGGTGAAACCCCAAACAACGCCTTTCCTAGAACATGGACCAACTCGTATTATAAAACTTTTTCTATTTCAGTTGTTTTTATCCGGCCAACACACAAACTATTGAGTGTAGATTCGTCTCTAATAGCGCTCTAGATGCACATAAAAACAGTATCTTTTGTCATTTGCAGCGAATTGAATTAATATTCACTCATTTAGAAGCTAAAAGATTTGTAAAATCTCGACAAGATACGGTTGGCGTGAGGGCTGTTTCCGTGTTAAAAATTATAAACAGGCTACTCTTGTGGTTTCAAGTACTGTCTGTCTACGAAAGTCGACATTATTTATTTGAATAAATAATAAATTCTATAATTTATTTTATAATTCCTGTTATTCTTTGAAAACATTCTTAAACCTTGAATTAGGAATCAAAGAACCATTCACCTAGTCAATTACTTAGTTGATTATTTGACTGTAGCTCGGTATTTTGCTTAATCAGTTTATTAGGCACTTCTATAATTCGTCACCCAATAAGGAATGCAGGTAATTTGCTGGTTTGTTAGATTTATAGGGAACGAAATCTTTAGTGTGTCACCTAATCATTTACCGGTGTAGGAAGTTCATCGGTTGGCGAGTTTTTGTCACTTTCTGAAGAATGTAGTCAAACAGTCACACTTAACCAAACAGTCAGTCAGTCTGTCGGTTTTTTTGCCAGTCACTTTCTTTTCCTAGACGAATGGGTAGTGTTGAAGTGTTTGCACCTGCGAGCACACATCCACACATCTGCACGCAGCGAAACTTGTCTCAGCTGCTGATGGAGTAATTTGCATAATTAATACGATGTGTTAATTAAAGCTACTATCTGCCGCTTACTCCGCCCTCCTTGGGCCGCGAGAAGATGAATGCGAGGATGCCATTTCCCTGCCACTGCACTGTGTATCACACAGTGCGCAAATTCAAGCAAGAACACAGTACAAGTCGATTCTGCACACAACACTGAACATCGACGTGCACGTTTACACGGCGGTGGGCATTATCTTCAGGCATATTTTGTTCATTTGCACGAGGAGGGGTCAGAAAGTAATGCCCCCTATTTTTCTCTCCTTACATTCCTTATTTATTGGTGTAGTCACAGTGTCGGTGAAGTCCTTAAATATTTGCGACCATTTTCTCTTAGTCGTAACTGTTTCGCTCGAAAGATGGCAGCACCACAGTTGATTATAAATGGCAGAAACTGTTGTCAGAGTTGAAAGAACGAGCAGTGATAGAGTTTTAGTTTACCAAACGTGGGAAGCCAACTTGCGCCCAAAACCTTCTGCTCGGTGTTTGTGGTAAAGTTAATGTGAGTGCCGGTACTCTTAGACAGGAGACGTTACTTTGTAACTGCCCCTTTTATACTGAGTAGTATTTTCGCAAATGCCTAAGTAGCTATCATAGCAATAGACACGACTATCCTTTCGGACACTGACCAATACTCGGACATTTTTATGCTAACATTTTTTTAAAAAATGTATCTGTTTCAGTTGTCAGTTTGAAGTGTTTCTTTTCGGATGAACTATTAGAATTCGCTAGGCTCAATCAATGGACACTAAAAGAAATTTTAACCAGACTGTGTATATACAATATTGAGTCAAATCTCAACAGGAAGTTGTGAATGCGGAAAGAGATCCGGTCTCCGAGACACTCTATTTTAGAACACTCAAGGGGCAGGGAAATTGTTTGTAACAGGCCACTTTTAGAATTGTTTAGATTTGTAAAATAGCATTGTCGAATGAGAGCATGAAATTTTAAATAAATTAGGAATCGTGTGAGAGATGTGAAGCTACGATTGTGGTGACAATAGTAGAAAGCTATATATTGTAAAAACATTGACACAATTTTTGGAAGCCACTCATTGCAAATTAACATTTTCGGGCTTCTGAAACAAATGTTTTATGTGACATAAGTCGGTAGCTAGAGTCCGGAATATCAAAATGGTATAGAACAAATGCAGAAAGTCTGTATGAGTCATATTAAGTATTCTTAAGTCAGTAGGGTCAGGATAGAGTATATAGAGACAAACATACAGAGATGACCTCAGTGCAAGGCTTCACTTTGTGCATTCCATGCGAGTTTGACGTGAAGGTTTGTTTTGTCTTGGGCAGAGTGATTTTATAATTCTTCAGAGAGAAAAGTATATAATTTTTAATTGGAAATTATCAGCAGAAGATAACACAGGATACAGCTAGGCATGATTGGGAAAATAATATTAAGCCACTAGAGCAGGGGTGGCCAAAAAGTCAATTGCAATCTTCCAGTCAAACATGGTTCTGTGTTTGGTCGATCACTGCCTCTTTTTAATCTCGTTCAGAATTATTTGAAGCCTCGGTACCATCAGTAACTCTATGATCCTTGTAAATAACCAGCTTGACGCACAATTTTTCATGTATGTTTATTTCAATTCTCTACATGTTTCGGGCAGCCATATGCCCATCATGAGGAGAATTATTTTATCAATGCGATACCTGGTATGCAGGTTAACCTGCATACCGACGGCCATCTACACAGAGTGATATAAACCAGGTATCGCATTGATACAATAATTCTCCTGACGATGGGAACATGGCTGCCCGAAACATGTAGAGAATAGAAATAAACATAAATGAAAAAATGTGCGTCAAGTTGGTTATTAACAGGGATCATACCAGGATGCACGGTCAAAAAAACGTTAAATTCGGTAACTCTATATTTGACAACGTTTTGTATCAACGTGCCTCTGAGAAGAAGCCTTCTTCCGCATGGAGACAATGAAAAAAAGTGCCAAAAGCGTATGACCAATGAACATTTAAAATTCTACCTTCACTCGTGCATAAGTAATTATGAACCATCTTCCAGTAAGGTATCGCAAGATAAGCAGTACCGTGCATCAACTTCGCAACAGGAAGGTCAATGAAAAACGTCTTTTAATTATGTCAATTTTTTTTATTTTGAAGAGATTAATTTTTAATACATGAGATAATTGTGCTTTTATATGTTTGATTTTATTAGGCTACTTTACGTTTCTTTGCTTATTTGAACTTTTTAGACATGACAGATCGTGAAATATTTTCTGTCTCCAGAGAAGATCACTGGTTCATAGAGTCTGGACACTTATGCTTTAGGGCCTAGTGGCAACTATACGTATCACCAATTCTAACATTCAAAAATTATACATATTTCTCACCGAAGACATTTATGTGTTTGGTATGGACTTCAGAATAAACCGCGAAATCATTCCTACATGGAATTAAATGATGGGTTTTACAACCGACATGTAGTGTGTTTACTGTGCAGTACGAACTGAATATTTAAACATAATGAAGTTTTTTTTATCTTTATCGTTGCACCGTGCATTTCCTAGAGTCATTTAATTAGCACACCAACTAATGAACATATATAATTTTTTTACATTAAAACAATTAAAATCGCTCCAACATGTTTCGATCCTAACTTGGTGCTGTGGCAGCATGCTGCCACAGCACCAAGTTAGTATAAGGAAATTAATCAGTGAGTGTTATTAAAAATGTGACTTTAACAAGGAACAGTTTAGCTCCGTGAAGATGATTTTAGGATCGAAACATGTTGGAGCGATTTTAAATGTTTTAATGTAAAAAAATTTATGTATGTGCATTAGTTGGTATGCTAATTAAATGATAATGAAGGTTGTTCTGCGTCTTTGAAAATTAATACTGTTTTTGCTACTCAGTTATGTAATCCATTATGTTCGATCAGCATATTTCCCGATAAAGTTAATGAACTTCGGTTTCGAACACAACCAAATCTCTGTCAGCTTCACTTGTAATACCTCTACAGTGACAACAGTAACAAGCTAGTCAACAATTCGGTCATGTACTTGTTAAGTCAGTTAGGCTGAGATTGAGTCAATTAGTCTAACAGGTAGCTAGGTAGTAATCAAGTCAAAACATAATTATTATCACCATATCAATTAGTTTGATAGGTCATCTCACACATATTATAATTCAACGAGTTACATAAATACTTAGTCATTCCTTTAATTAGAGTGTTTGATTTATCACTGTGTCGAATATTGAGTTATATACTTTGATAATTCAGTCATTATGTCCGTGCCAACAACAGAACTGTATGAATGGCAACTTGCTCTAGAAACCAACCAATCCCCTCAACCCGAAAGCACGGGTACTTAGTCTTCCCCCAAGGGTCTGACTTCCCTCTTCGTCAGTTATTCATAAGTTCTGTTAATGGCAGCGGAATGAAGCAGAGCATTGCGTAAGGTTTATATGCCACTGCAAAGACCCAACAGAAACAGTCGCTGTAGTATTAGCAACATACAGCTACCTAGAGGCACAATCGCACGAATATGACAACATTTTGAACTATACATGCAGGCTGCGTCACATAAACACACTTCTGCTGTAATTTGAACGCCAGTTAAATGAACTGAAGTCTGCTTTACAAACCGCCTTTCGGCAGCAGAGTACTGACGTTTTAAACCCTACATCTGCTGTGACGGAAATTCCGCTGTTTAATGCATGAAGATCGCGTCACGACTGTATAAAAATTGCAGCAGTTGAGATGGAAATGCCAGAACAAAGCAACTGCTATGTATCCACTTACTGACATGTCAGTACGTATACCGTCTGCTTGGTTAGTTGGTATCTTCGTTCGTTCTTTCGTTCGTGCGGTCGTTCATTGGTTGATTGGTTGGTTAGTTGGTTTCCTTCCTTCCTTCCTTCCTTCCTTCCTTCCTTCCTTCCTTCCTTCCTTCCTTCCTTCCTTCCAGGGTTGTTTGGTTCTTTCCTTCGTTGATTGGTTGATTGGTTGGTTAGTTAAGCGGCGGGAAAGCACTTGTTCGGAGACATTTCTCTGTCTGAAAATATTTCAGTTTTATCCCTGTTCCCTGTGTTAGTAGTTTCGTTGGTCAGGCATTAGCACGAAACACAACAGACCCAAGATATTTTTCTATCCGATGATGTATGAGAATTTCATCTCACTTGCTTGGTTTCCCAAGCAGGAAAATAGATTAGCTCGGCAAAATGTACCGCCAAAATTGGAAGTGTTTTCGTCGCATTCAACAGTCGGTAAGATGCCTGGCTGACTTAGTGACTGGCTACATAGTTGCCTGGCTAGTTCGCTGGCTGGAAGGATGAGTGGCCGTCTTGTTGGCTTTTTGATTTGTTTGTTTGTTTGGTTGGCTGGTTGGTTGATTAGACAGTGTGATGAAATTCCACGGCGAATAGAATCTTCGCTTTCTGCAAGTTTATTCGTCGTAGATATTTTCTATTTGGTTGGATGCTTGTACAGTGAAAATAAAATGGTTGGAGAAAATTAATTTTATTATATCATATTCTTTTGGCTGTGAGTTTCAGTTAATTTTTGGTTAGTTAACTACAGAGACGAAATAAATTTCTCTATGAGAAGAAACGTCGCTTTGTCCCCCTTATTTGGATGGCTAATTAAACAATGAGAAGGCTCTTCATCGACAAAATAAACTTCCCTTGTTGAAGATGTGTTGGTTTTATTCTCCTGTTCTCGGATGTTTAGCCAGCTAATGTAAATATACTTACGCGCAAAATAAATTTTCCTGTCTGAAAAACTGTTTGCTTTATCCACGTGCTGAATGGGCAGATTTGTTTTTCGTGTGATGATATGGTTAGGATTTTTAACCCTATGTCAAACAGCGTTATTTGAATCTCCACTCAGGTTGTTTAGAAATTTTCTGATATGATACCAAAAATGTATTTCTCTTATGACAGCTTACTAATATTCGTAGACTTGCAACAGGATTCTTGTGCATTACCTTCACATAGCCCAAAATACTTTCTTCTTCATATCGTTTTTAAATTACCATTATAGTCATCATTTTGCTTTGTATTTCATTTCCACTGCAGTTTAGAAAATTATTAATCAAGAAAAAAAGTCTTTTTCAACATCTAGCTACTCGGCGGATCAGAGTCCTTTTTGACAAGGTAATACTTCCTCAGCCACAAAACTACCCCACATTTCATGGAAATGGAAGTTTCACCTAGCTTTTCTGTGCCAGATTAATCCAGTTTGCGTCATGCTATAATACCTTTTAAGATCAATCTAAATATCTTTTTTTGTGTGTTGCTCTAAATATTATTTGTTTT
>Ga0123353_10015682_pt1 | contig 11025 bp, 9 predicted proteins | sample TergutLab28metaG_3_FD_92763 | JGI IMG/M metagenome (GOLD analysis project Ga0123353, IMG submission 92763) | Labiotermes labralis P3 segment gut microbial communities from Petit-Saut dam, French Guiana - Lab288 P3 | ecosystem: Host-associated > Arthropoda: Insects > Digestive system > Gut ... | reverse complement strand
GACGCTTGTGAGTACGGTAATGAACCTTCGGGTTCCGTGAAATGCGGGGAATTTCTTGACTAGCTGCAAACCAGTTAGCTTCTCAAGAAGGACTCTGCACCATGGAGTAAGTAAGTAAGTATGGTGGAATATTTTTGTAGTTTGTAAAGGCAAAATGTTGCGGTGCGAAAATTTAACATGTCATAACCTGGGGCAGCGGAAAGTACACAAAGATATGGGCCGCTGAAGTTTGTAGTTATTTATTAAACGGCCAACATAATTCTTGCTGGCCTCTCCGTATTACAGACTGATACTTCTCAAACACAAAGCATAGGCCTACGTTATTTCCACTACTCAGTATCCAAAATCATAAATAACATAGCTGAAAAAAAATTCAAATTCTAGCATAATTACAGTGGACCCTTCTAGTATTGGTTTCTTTGGGGATTCCAGATTTAATATACGTTCTGAAACCACGTGTCTAGGAAACTCTGCTTAGTCACGGTCATTTAAATTGCTGCGTAAGCACACCTATGTTCACGTTTCCGTTCGTCTGGGATATGGCGCCGCGTCGTTGGATAAAGGGACCCCGACGTTTCGAGAGAACGTAGTGCCCTCGTTTTCTAGGGTCGATGGGTCCTAGAACTACATTCCCTGGACGTTGGGGTCCGATTACCCATTGACACGTAGTCATATCCCAGACGAAAGGAATCCTCAGCCTCACCGCTAAGAAAATCTTCAAAACTGGCATCAGCATGACCTACGCTATTTCATGTGCCTGTACACCTGAAGAGATACATAGTGAATACGAGGAGACGAAGCGTCAGAGACAAACAGGTGGAAGAACATGCAGTGTAGCATGGTAGCCCGTGATCCTGTTATAGGAGGCAATAGCCGCACGCAAAATGCAACGCACCAGTAGACACTGGGCTGCCTACGTTACCATCTGGCGGTACGGACAACATCCAGTTTGCTAGGTGAAAACAAGGAAGGAAGAAAGGAAGAAACGATAAAAGGACAGATACGAGAAACGTGAGGAAAACGGGAAAGAAAAAAAAAAGGAACAATTAATGAACAAAGGAACCACAAGAGAGGGGCCTGACATGGCTCAGGCGGCCTTGCAACAGAGCTCTGGCCGAATTCCAGGTTAGTCCGTGTGGGATTTGTGGAAAACAAAGAGGCACCGGAATGCCTCGTTCAATAACATACTTAAACGAAAGACAGAAAGGGAAAAAGAAAAGAGAATGAAAGGAAGCATTGGAGACAGATGAAAGGAAAGAAGAAAGAACTCATTTGTTAACTTTTTTGGGGGGCAGAAATATTCCTTTTTAGGTAAATGTCATGAAAAATTTGTGTGAACAGAAAACTGTGAGTATAGGTGCAGGCTATTTTTCTTACATTATTGTGATAGATTCCGATTGTTATGTTAATTTCTATTTAATTACACTAGTTTCCCTTTTTATTCTACAACCGAAAGTAGGCCTACGCAGTGTCATGTGAGAGGGAAGATGGACTTGAATGACGAATATTGTAGAACTGGAACAGATGATAAGGTGAGGAAGACCCTGTATAGTATCTGCCTGGATAGGTGGTAATACAACCAAGTTTCGAAAAAGGGACCTCTCGAATGCGAAGTAACACACCAAGGCGTCGTCTTTTAATTCGAAGACAAATAAATATCCCACAGAGTCGTGTTTTGTACTCAGGAGTAAATCTTGGAACTTGACGGTGTCTCGGAGCGACGCTGGTAGAGAAAGCATGTAGATAATGACGGAAAAGGTAATTGTTATTTTCGAATGGCCGCAGTTAGTTAGGTTTTCACTATATAACAAGGCTAGAGTCAAATGTGTAAGCAGTTGTAACCAGACGGAACACAGCAGACACAGTAAAACTGCCGGCGTCACGGCGTTTGCTCACAGCCGCTAAGAAGCACTATTTCACGGCCACGATTTTCTCATGTTACTCTATGTGACTAGCCTAATGATAACACTAATTAATAACGTTCTTACCACGAAGCTTTTTTTTTTCGTCTTACCTCTTCTACCTACTCATTTTAGGTGTAGAGGGTGTTTGTTTCACCTCATCACACCCAAGGACACACACACACACACACACAAACGCACGCACACACACCACACACACACATACACACACACATATACACTCAGTAGGCCATGGTCGAGTAATCAGCCCGTCGCAAACAACTCTACCTGACAACACAACATTTACAAGAGACAAACATCCATGCCCCTGGCGGGATTCGAACCTGCAACCCCAGCAAGTGAGCGGCCGCAGATCTGCGCCCTATACTGCGCGACTGTCGGGATCGACACGAGATGTTTACTACGGTGAAATAAATTTGATGTGCCAGTTGAGTACATGGTTTCCGGCGGGGGTATTTTGATAACTACATGACACTATGTATAGGATCATTCTTCCACCTCTTCTACAACGTAAATCAAGCAACGAAGCTTATTTCCGTTCTATAAAAAACGGCCAGAGCTGTCGAATTTGCGTGATAGAGAGCAGATTGATGTTGATGTAAACGTTCGGTATTGGACAGGTATTTACGAATCCTAACCGGAATACCCATGATAAGAAGGTCCTTGTAACCAGGCCGTGGCGCGTCATCAGGTTGCAGATGGAGGAACGGCCTCCAGTATGGAGGGTAGCTGCGAATATATTGAATAAGCATTCGGGGAAAGCCGAAGATGGGTGGTCCTCCAGCTTGGCGGTGGGGCGAGGTGCTAAAAACTCCTCCCTGCAAAAATGTATCATGTTGCGAAACAAAGAGTAAGCCTCGGCATAGAGACAGGTGGCGGGCACTTGTGAGTGCGGTAATGAACTTTCGGGTACCGTAAAATGCGGGGAATTTCTTGACTAGCTGAAAACCTGTTAGCTTTTCAGAAGGACTCTGATCCATGGAGTAATTTAGTAAGGATTAAGTAAGTAACCGGACTGCTTTCTATTTGGAAGGAGTTTTCTCGTGGTTTCTGTCGGCCTGTACGGACGAATACTGCGACGGCACCTTCAGAGAGGCCACGAGTTCCTTCCCAACACTTGGTTCCATCACTCATTATAATCTTCGCGCCATCTGCAGTTGAAAATAACTGAACGCTGTCCGGTATTTATTGGATAAAGACAGTTCCTGAGCTGCTCAATAAATTACTCAACTTTTGTGGAAGCCGAAGTTTCATACCGTGTTAATGAATGCTCACTATTTGTTCCAATCGTGAGCCAGTTCAATCTAATACATTATCTTACACAATCGTACTCTGAGTTTCCCATCTATGTCTATGGCCTCGTCTTTCATTTTTACTAAAAACTGGTATGCATTTTTTACTACGCCATGCGTGTTACATGTCCGTCTGTCATCCTCCTTGATTTAATCGGCCTAAATTATGAGGTCCAGAGTACAAATTATGAAATCCCCAGTCCCCACTATGTAATTTTCTCTGTGCTCCTGTTATTTCTTTTTTTGAGATCCAAATATTCTCTCCATTTCCCTGTTCCATAACACCCTCAATCTTATGTTCCGTCTTTCACACACGAACGACAGATAAGACAAGAGTGTTATAGGCCTATAGCCTGTATTAATTTGGGGTTTCGCGTAGAAGGCAGGAAAACATAATTTTGTGAACCGAATTTCCGAATTTAAGAGATCTTAATTCGACCACGAATATGTTTCGTACTTATTTGTTTTCATCCCCAAATTCTTAAACTGCGTTGCACTTTAAAGAAATTTCCTAAACTTTGGTCTTGTCCGCGAAATATTCTACGTCTGTGTCCAACAGACCTCATTTCGACTTACCCAACAACAACTGAATAATACGACGACTTTTTTTCGTGCAAGTTAATGTGAGTCTGTTACGAGGCCATTCCATCGTGTACTTCTTAGTTCTGTGCCATATCAACACGACGGCTTTGCCAGCTTGTTAGGTGTGGGAAACACTGTCACTTGATGTGGGAGTAACACATGGCCCTCGCGCAAATGTAGCCACTCTCCTGCGTAGGATACACAGTAATGGAGCTGCATTTTGACTTTCTGTGTGAGGTTGGTACTTCGTACTGTTTGAGCTAGGCATGAGACACTTCAACTGAAGACGGATCAAAGACATCTACAGATTTTGCATGTTAAGAGGATGTTGACGACGTCTGTCAGGTCACAAATTTAATAACACTCAGCTCTGTAGACCCTACTACTGGGAAATATCCACAGAAAAGATAAGATTAAATTTGCCTTTATTTATTATCATGGACTCAGCCACCTGTAAAATGGGTACCGGGTCTTTCCTGGGGGTAGAGGCGGCCGGGGCGTGGGGCTGACCCCCCACCCCCATCTAATGCCGAGGTCCTAAAAAGAGTAGAGCTATACCTCTACTCACCCTAAGGGCCTTCGTGACCTATATAATAAGGGTGAAACGTACCTATTAGTATGGGCTGCCATATGCAGTGAAGTATGTAAGTTGATATCTACATAAACTGTTCCCACTGCTTCTTGTTTCCACAAGGAAGAGGACGTGTGTAGTTGTGAGAAAGGGCGGAAGATAGAGTATTTAATATTTGTCTACAAAAATGAAGTAACATACACTTGCTTAAATTAAAGTGGAACGTTACCGTAATTTAAATTCTGTTTGTTCTCATATTTAATAACGTACTTTAATTTCGTTCTATTCTTTTATTTTTCGTTACTTTAAAAAGCTTCGGTGCGAAATATCGTTTGGTGCCGTCAGAAATCCTGTTCTCAACACCCTTTGCCCTGCATTTAATTTAGAAAGTGTGTCTTTGTTTACGTGCCCCAGTTTTAGTTAATAATGCTTGCTGATGGAGACCTGAAATCTCATTATACTGCCAAGAGATGGCAGAATATCATTGCACCGATAAGAGCAAACACCACAGATAGTTGGGGTAGAAAGAGCTGACATATTTCAGCAGAAACCCTCATTCGTAAGATGCAGAGTTAATGTGCATTCCCGTGTAGATGACAGCATGCAAAATAGCTGTGTGTAGCATGAACAGAATAAATGACTGTTACCATCCCAGTGTGTCGCCACCTTAGTTGTAAAGCATTTACGGGCTGGTAGGGTCTTCTACGGTTACGAGAATAAGACATTGCCTGCCGTTTCTTCTTCTCGTATTGATAGCGCTAACAGCGGGCTAAATGCTGATAGCACTGCGCAGACGGAGAGCGGTTTGACAAACAGCTGTGCAATTGTCTCAATGAATATTGCCAAAGGATGACACGTCACGCTGAGGTTTATCTGCATGAGTAGCCGTTGATCACCATGACCCTAAAAAAAAGGTGAGAGGTTGGGTAAGGCAAAGAGTAGTCAGGCCTGCTACCGCTAATCTGCGAGCAATAAACTGTGCCGTTTCTCACTCACTTCATTCGACCTTGGGCTGCTACCGCCTTTTCCTGTGACAATGACATCATAACTGCGAAATTGTGACGTCACAACTACTATGCATGTGTCATTGTTACAAAAAAGTTTGTCGGCCGTGTAGAATTCTTTATTCTTCTTTATTCGTCGTCCTTCACTTCGTCATTCGTTACATTTCGTTTTATCTGTTCGTTACTTTCGTCTATATTCGCGCTGCACACCGCTCCCATCCGTACGATACTGGGACTGAGCGACTGGGCGGTTGAATTCGGTACCCATGTGTAGTCCGAAGCGCTGGGTTTGCGCAGTGTTCTACTAGCAACTGGTAGCAGCCTAGCGAGCAACGAGCATTGGAAGCGGCGTCACAATCATGCTGGACATGGTGACAAAGGCGATGCCGACCCCAGATGACAGGACGCTGATAAAAATAACGTCAGGCATGGGATATAAGGTAAGATACCAGTATTACAGGCTATGAAATCCCAAGTTTACTTGCACAAGTGAGAAGTATTAATTTTGAGGTTGGGGTTACGTAGACTATCGCCTTCATTTCGTATAATGTATACTAATGCCACGTGATAAAGTGAAAGTGTTGTTAACATCCATCAGCTGCACCTATTGAACATTCAAGCCGTCTGCCTTTACAGTGCATTGTAAGTATTTTAGTGCAATAACCGAAGATATCAATGGCAGTGTTGTGCATCGGTGGCTCATTTGATGCAAAGGTGATTGTTGGGGCGAGAGGGTAGACACGTGGTGTAGTGACCTTGCAGCTGGCATTCCCCCTGTACACCTCAGGGCCACCGAGCTCTGACCCACTTGGAATCCCGCCAGGGCCAAAGGCCTTCAATAGTGCATGGCGCGTGTGGCTGTATGTATGTTGTGGGTCAAGTAGAAATTGTTTCGAAAATGAAAGCTGTAAACGTTTTTGTGCTAAAGAAACAGAGGGCCGAGTGGTACATACTTTATCCGCGAGACATATATGAAATGAGAAGTGTCCGTTACCAAGCGGTTGGTTGTTGAAGGTAGTGATGCAGCTTGAAAAGTGGAATTATAAAGTTAACGTGACAAGGTGAAGTCAAAGTGTGCGAAGTATTTAAAATGCGAGAAATAGGTTAGAAATTTTGAAATGTGTGACATACTGGACGACATTAAGGGATGGAGGTGCAGTTTTTGTTTGTTGGTAATTGTTTTCACGAAACAAAAAAGAGCGCGAAACCGTGCTAATTTTCATTGTTGCCGCTTGGAGCAGCACGGGGTTATTGAAGTGTGGCTCCAAATTGTTTCAGCGGACAAATTTGGAACTGTAATGTTAGCACATGGTTTGGAAATGTTCCTTTTGAAACACCAACTGATGTTCCCAGCTTATACCATATGGTGAATGTCGATGCCATTGTCCTCTGACTGGTCTTATTAGTTTTTGTGTGGAAGTTGTGTTAGTGTGCAAGAATTTTCCGATAAACTTTTTAGTTTGCATGTTGCAGAAAGCACCAAACTAATATGTGGGACTAGGGTATCAAATATCCGTAACTACTCTTATTACTCCCCTATCTCACATTTAAAGTTATTTGTCGCACATTTTACTAAAACATAACGAGGATATAGTGTTTGCACAGACACAAATTTACTCCCTGCTGTCGCAACATTAACTACTACGAGCTGTATAGTACAAGGTACAAAGGATCCAAGGATACACAAACTATTTTTTTGTATTCACGAATGACATGTCGTCATACCTATGATTCTGGCAAACATTTTATATGTGTGTTGACGCCGTCAAACGTTTAATTGAGTTTATGGTTGTCAAAATTTAGTCATTTTAATTAGACGAGAAATTCTAAGGACTAGCGTACATTTATAGTGCAAAGCTATCCAATTCTGCCGGTATGTTGATCCATATTGTTATTGTGTTGTTTTATTGTAGTGAACACTATCGGAAGAGTGTTTACAGTTTCTACAGGGTTTTGATTGACGCTGCTTAAACCTTTTGTACGCTCTGAACAAGTCAAGGTCGGCTCACTTTTACAACCATGTTCACGGCGTCATATAATTTGAAAACCCCGTATCGTTTAAATTGGCCGGAATGAACCTCTGTTTTATATCGCGCCGTTTGTAATGTTGATGTTTACAGTTTTATGTATTTTGTATGATTGTGATTTGTGTCCACATAAATTTTTAGGTTCATTCATTATCACCATTAAATCGTAAGCTGAAGAGAATTTTTCGCACGGTAGCCGTTTCATTATTTAACATTTTAACGTAATATTACTATTTTTTCATTTACCGTCGATGGTATATAATCCTAGCAATTGACCGTCGTTACGTAGAACGTTCCAAAAAAATTAGCACATTTTTCCACAGCCTGTTGCGGGCGCCAGAAGGCGCTGTCGCCTCGGAACATGGCGCTTCAGCCGTGTTGTTAGTATAGACGAAAATGTTGCAACATCGGGATGTTTTTCAGTGGCATAATGTTCACACAGATTTTGGTGAAAGAAACAGAATTGTCGATTTCGCGCATATTATGATGTCATAATTTAGTTTTTCTTGTTAGGAGGGAAAGGAGGTTAGCAGTGGTTTTATAGCAAGATATTCTTTTGGACAATTTGTTTGTAGTGCTGGTTTTATAAAAGTGGGTAGCGGAAGTTTGTGTGCGTGCGTGCGTATGTACGTACTTTGGTGTGCGCGACTGTATTGCGGTTTACGTGCCTCACGGAAAAGGACCAAGGAGTTCCAGACACTGCTGTAAGCCTACTGTTTATGTTGCTGAGATTTCTTGTTTACCGTAAAGGTGAAGGTCAAGTTGCCCCTTTGTTCGAAAAGAAGTTGCATGGGATAGTGGATGTGCAGCACCACCCATTCTCCTACAAAGAACTTTGGACGTAGTTCCAGTTTATGTATGTGTTCGCTGTAACCTCAGTTTCGCCGCCATATTTGTAGGTGTGGAATTAAAATATTTCACGTATAAACAAGCCGGTATATGGATGTCTGACTCCATAGAGAATTTCACTTTAGTGGCCCATTAGTTACCATTGTAAAATCAAATTTTTGTACCGCAGCCTGCTACAGAATTAGGGACGTCTACAAAACGGCGTATTCAAGTTACATGACATTACATCATTAAAGAACTTGCGCATGCATATAGCTAGTTCTTAAGTTCCCCAAGACAACCTGAAGATGGCCAGTACAGGCCGAAACATGTAGTTGCTCCATCATATAGTCATTAAATACACCTCAGTGACACAGTTGTCTTTGACTACATACCATTTCCTAGTTACACACACACAACGGGGATGACACACTTCCTAGATTTGAATTAATGGCGCTTCGGCGTATTGCGTTTGCGCTTCAGTTGGGATATTGTTCCTGATTTTAAGAATTTACTAAGTATTCGCCATCCTCTGGTATGGTTTTTATACCACATTTCGGTAAAATCGCTGGTACGAAAACAGACATACTTGTTACACACACACACACACTTCCACACAGTATGTTGATATCAGATACCTACGCGGGCACCCTTATATCCTTAGAGGGCAAGAAGTAGTTTTTTAAGGTCACGGTGTTTGTGCGTGCATACGTGAGCGCTTTTTTCCTCCCCCTCCCCCCTCCCTGAACTTCGAAGCATTTGGCCGAGTTTCTCGAAACTTTGTGTAGACTTATTCCATTGGAGTACACCCCAAACACCTATTTGTTGTCCGCAACCATTGAAAAACAACATGGCTGACACGTGTACTCGATGTGGGGGGCGCAACTAGTGTCATTTCAAGGGCCTGAAATTTTGTATTGCGAATATACGTAGGAAAAAAATGCAACTTTTGTTGATGGGATATTTTTGTAAAATTACGATTTGCCAGCCGTTAAAATTTTTCTTCAGCTTTCGGTTTGGTGATGCTCGGTATAGGCTGTGAAATTTGGTATGGAGCTATTGCATGAACTACACACTGAGTGTGAATCGTAGTCTGTTGAGTCAGCAACGACACACATGGCGAAGATGAGAACGCAGATGTTAAATGCAACTGATAAAACGCATACAGAAACCGTAATGTGCTTTTCAAATCAGTTAATACTAATAAACATGTAGAACTACAACTGTGTGAAGTGGGAAAGCAGGCTTTAACGATAATATAAGGTACATTTGTGCCAGAACAGGCCATGAAATGATAAGGTGTGCAGAGGTACACCACTTGCACGCAATGCTAACGTCGGCCTTAGAGTCGACTGGTCACCTTCACGTCCCGGTCTGCTGACTCCCGGGAAAACAGCACCCAGTAACCATTAAATAGTAGGCTGACCGGGCCTTGACGCTTTGGGAAAGTAAACCCCCTGCCGGGAATCGAACCAGGATTCAAAGATCTTGTTAGCCACTGTACCGACTAATGTGCTGTTTTTAGGAAGGAAAAGTAGGCGTGTTTCCCTGTGTTTTCCTCTCGTCGTAAACTGTTGTTGAACCAGTTGATCGATTTTTGCAAAACATGGTGCGAAAGTAGGCGTATAAGATCATCATGTCTCTGTGTTTTCCTCTCATTTTGGACTGTTGAACCAGCTGATAGATTTTTTGCGAAACCTGGGGTGAATGTCAGAGTGTGCCATCATCATGATCTCTGTTTTCCACCCGTTGCGAACTGTTAAACCAGTGGATCATTTTCGCGAAACTGAGTATGAGAGTAACTGAAGAATAAGAACCATCTTCTTCGGTGGCGCTACAGCCTGGGGTGGGCCTTGGCCTCCTTTACAATACGCCTCCAGGCCTCTCGATCCCTTGCTCTGTCTCTCAATTCGTTTATTCCCATCTTTCTCAGGTCCGTGGACACGTCATCCAGCCATCTCATTTTTGGTCTTCCTCTTCGTCCTGTTCCATACAGCTTTCCGTAGAACATCTTTTTTGGAATTGCGGTGTTTAGCATTCTTTCCATGTGACCAAGCCATCTTATTCTTTGGCATTTAATGAACCTGACAATGTTCTCCCCCTTAATTATAGCTTCTAATTCATCGTTTAGTCGAATTCTCCATAATTCGTTTCCTTTCACTGGTCCATATATTTTCCGCAGTATTTTCCTTTCATATACTGCTAATGCTCTTTCCTCATCCATGGTGAGTGTCCACAATTCTGAACCATAGGTAACCACTGGGCGTACCAACGTGCGGTATATCTGCAACTTGCTGCTTCTTGATATGAGACTGCTGTTAACCAGTTGTCTATTTGCATAGTAGGCCTTATTGCCCGTCATAATTCTCTCTTTTATGCATTTGTTATTATTATTAGTGTTACCAATGATAATTCCCAGGTACTGGAAGCTCTGAACTGCTTCGAATGTTTTATTTCCAATTCGTAGATCCCCAGTGTTTCTCCTTTGTTCGTAGTTGGATGTAACCATACATTTAGTTTCATTTTCATTTATTTCCATTCCCAGTTTACTCGTTTCCACTTCTAGGTCCAGGTACACTTCGGTTAGTTTTTTCTATGTCCTTGCGATGATCACAATGTCGTCAGCGTATGCACATATTTGACTAAGTTTTGTGAAAATTGTACCTCTCTGATCTGTCTTCTGGACTCCATGATGTAGGGCTAGAATGAACAGGGTGGTAGAAAGGCCGTCACCCTGCCTAACACCTGCATTAAATGTAAAACTATTACTCAATTTATTGGTTACCTTCACCCTTGCTG
>Ga0123353_10015679_pt1 | contig 11026 bp, 4 predicted proteins | sample TergutLab28metaG_3_FD_92763 | JGI IMG/M metagenome (GOLD analysis project Ga0123353, IMG submission 92763) | Labiotermes labralis P3 segment gut microbial communities from Petit-Saut dam, French Guiana - Lab288 P3 | ecosystem: Host-associated > Arthropoda: Insects > Digestive system > Gut ... | reverse complement strand
GTAATTTGTGTTAAGGTATTCTACATTATTAATTATTTCTGCTTTATATGCCGCTTCGATTTGCACCAGTCCTCTCCCTCCTTCTTTCCTTTTTACATATAGCCGGTCTATGTCAGCTTTTGGATGATGCATTTTATACATTGTTAGCATCTTTCTAGTCTTCCTGTCCATCTTTTTTATTTCTTCAGTTCTCCAGTTAATTATACCAAAACTGTATCTCAACACTGGGACAGCTAATGCTCCAATTGCTGTAATTTTATTCCTGGCGTTCAGTTCAGATTTCAGTATCATTCTTAATCTCCTGCTGTATTCCTGCTTCAATCTTTCTTTCATTTGTTGATTTTGTATGCCTTCGCTTTCCTCAATCCCAAGGTACTTGTACGTTTTCTCCTGTTCCAGCTCTTGTATTTCTCTGTTGATGTCGGTCACTAAATTTTGCGAGTGAACTAGTTTGCCTCTTTTAAATGCAATCTTTGCACATTTTTTCAAGTACAGATTCCACATGGGTTTCATCACTGAAGCTTTTAACTGTTTGTATCTGTTTTTTGGAGTTCTTCCTCTGATTTAGCGATCAACTTCAAATCATCCATGTAAAGTAGATGTGATATTTTTGTCTTTGTTGTGTGCTGTTCGTATCCTGTGTTCAACCTATTCATTTATTTAGTGAGAGGGATTAAGCAAATGCAAAATAGCAGTGGTGATAGTGAGTCTCCTTGAAATATTCCACATTGTATTTTTATGTCGTCTGTTTCTATTAGCTTATTTTCTGTGTGTAGGCGCATACGTGTTCTTCAGTAGCTCATGACCTTCTTGGTGAATGATATAACTTTATTATTGATCGCAATTAACTCTAGGGATTTGATTATCCAACTCTGTGGCACCCTGTCGAAAGCTTTCTGATAATCCATGCCGTACACAATTTTTTTTTGTTGCGCTTACGTTCTTGTAGTATTGCTTTTGAAATTAGCAGCTGATCTTTGCATCCTTTTGATGCACTGCAGCACACTTTCTGCACTTTTGGCATCAAATTTTCATCATCCATATATTTCTGCATCGCCTTCTTATAATAGATATTATTATTATTATTAATTGTAGGAGATTAGAAGTATGGCGGTTGGATGTTCTTTATTGGCAAAATGTGTACGTAAATGTTCGTACAAAGCGATCGGTTTGTTCAGGAGATGAAAGCGGTTAACACATAGTGATCTGATGCGCCTACATTTGCCTATTTTTGGAAAGGTGAGGGTGCTACAAGAACAAAAAGGATAAGAGGAAATGGGAAAATAGGTAGATGTAACAGTAGATGCTAGAGATGGATTGTGGGGGGGGGGCGGTGGAAGGATGAAGGGTAAAAATGAAATTGTTATGCCCTGTCGATAGATCAGAATGTCATCACCGTACGAAAGTGATACATTAACGTACAGTAGACCTGTGGGTCACATTAAGATCTTGAATTCTTGTTATTTATTTAACGAGATGTAGCAAGAAATACGTTTGACTGTGCTCAGATTTTGTGTACCGTGAATGTTTTCAGAGCGGTACTTTTAACCAGTGGCGTTGCTAGGTTTTTGACGCCCGGAGCGAGCAATAGCCATAACAATTCCTCTAAAAAATTACTAATTTAAAAAAATCGCAGTTGAATTCCCCTTCATTTGTTTCAGTAATTTAAAATTTGTCAAGCGCAGAAAATCAAGTTTCTCCTTCCCACCCCCACCCTACCCATTTAATGTATTTACTTTGCTGCATCGTGTACTCTGCTGCCCGGGACGAGCGGACCACACGCCCTGCCCTGGTTGCTTGTAACTGCAGCAAATGAACATCAAGGTGAACGCGGTGTTCAAAGTGGCAAATAACACACGTGAAATACTTGTGTAGTTTACTCTGTCCTCTCTTTTTTTACTGTTGTTGCTGATTTTGTCGTGAAATATGTTACCATGAAGTGATTCTTATGTAAGATGTGAACAGTTGTGCGCCTGCAGTTGTCAGAAGGCCTACCAAATCTCCTACATAACATCTTCCTACCAAATATTTTCCATTGATGTTTCTAATACCTATTCTTATAAGTATGGGAAATTAAATATATAAAAAAAAGCTCTTTGTAGGCCGGCCAAGCATTTACCCAGATTCATAGAAGTTCACTGCATTTTACTGCTTTCGGTGAAAACTGTCTCCTTGTGACATACAGAACTACACATTTCAAGGCCTCTTGGGCTGACTGTGTAGAATCTTGATCAAATCGCCGGCTTAAGTCTACAGAGCAGACGTATGACGAGTATACGTGAATTACCGTGTGAAAGATTCAGGTTGTGTCCGAAAAAGTGTTCAGCTTGATTATGCATGCCTCATTGGCCTCGATGCTTCTTTGCTGCAAATATAGCGCTAATTTACCTACATAAGCACGGCGCTGCAAAACTGTACTCTAAAGTGACATAATTCTTACTATATAAGGCCTAACCTGTAATATAATGACATCTAAGGTAAAAGTATATTTGATTGCATTTCGTTCAATACTTATCAAATCCATAAGGTTTCATATTACAATTTTAGAACTTGTTTTGTGTTATTTTGTACGACGAGCCATTTTAAAAAGTCTGAGAAGTGGTGTTTGTGCTTTGCATAAAGAAGTAGTCGTACATTATAATACGCCCATGTAAATAAAGATTAATTTCACTATACCTCCTTTTCATTAAGCAGTTTATACCATATTTAATTTAATATAGGTATGGAAAGACAGGGCTTTCCCGGACCTGTAGGGCCTATGTGTTTGTTTTAGGCACCGTATTCAAGACGTATATTACAAATATATTGATGCATTTTGGATTTGAACTTAACAAAAAAGGGTTAATTTACTTCTGCGCTGAAATATGTATTAAAATACACATTTTGGCATATGTTCAACACAACGGGGATGTCACACTTAAGGGAGGGGGGGGGAAGTATGTGTATTATGTCCTGAAGACGTGTACATAGCGTGGAGGTAAATCTCTCCACATTCTGGATCTCGGCTCCAAATTGTCCCTCACTTGTAGAGTTGTCGGTACTGGAGACAGGGTCTAAATCAGGGCAAACAAAATGAAGGTCGCTCTGTTTTTCCTGAACAACACTTCAGACGCCAAGATGGCAGGAAATTCATTTATGGGCCCAGATAACTACATTTGAATAGGAAACCTTTCAGTTTTTAGAGCAGCTGCACAGAGGACCTTTGCTACAAGCACGCTGCCGCGCAAGTAACAAGGTTAGACCGGCTTTCGCGGCATCGTAGAGGTAGGGATGCCCTGGAACTCGGAAACAGGCTTCTTCGTGCTGGTTGTAGTAGGCTGAGTAGTTTAAATGGTGTTCTCTGAAATACTTGCTGCAGTGGTTGATTCATTATGTTGGAACATGTCCATTGTTTAAGGTGTATGTTGTATACCTGACGTCAGGGTAGTTGCCTTTGCTGGAGGATCGCAAAGAAACTGAAGGAGTCGGAGTTCGAAGGGTGAGGTCTTGGATTGCTACTTGTTGTTGGCAGGTACTGTACATAGCTGCCGATACGCCGCAACGTCCCAAATCACTTGAATCTTCATCAGTGCCGTTGTGAAAACGTCAAATCACGTAGAGCCGGTATATCTGGGTGGTAGTAGAGATATCAGCCACAAGAAGTCTTGGGAGAGAGATCTGTAAGGTTCCGTTTGGCAAACAACTGTACTTGCAGTAATGATAACGACTACAGAAGATAAAAACAATAATAATAACAATAACAGCAAATTAATGAGGACAGCAGCTATTCCTGGTTCGTCCGGTAGGTAGTGGTTATATTATTCTGGTGTCATATTCGTTTTCAGAATGTCTCAAGTTCAGTTCCGAATCCTTTAAATATAGAAACTCGATCCACAATCATTTTACAACCCACGATGTACTTACCCATCTCTTTAAGTGCGTGGCCGCATGGAACGTTTTCAGTGACCCTGCTGTAGCCTCCAGAGGCCAACGCGCAATGGAACAAGCTGCGTCGTGTCGTGTGCGATGGTGCGCAAGGCGTACTTTGTAATGAAATGAAGCTCCAGTAATTAAGGGTTTGTCTTGTTTTCCGATGTACACGATTAACGAGATTATGTGCCTCGTCTCTCTGTTACAGGGTTTGTTGTTGCAAATTGTGTTACGCACAGGATGCTTCTTCTCTCTCACTTCATTACAGACAGGAGCGGGGACTGAATCCCCTGCTTTCATGTTGCACAGCCAATGTTTTGGAGTAGTTCTTGGTCACGCCGAAAGCTACGGTCTGAATAATGATCCAGCACATGTTAATTTTTTGCCTGGCTGCACGATGTAAGGCGACTGTCTTTTATAGCTGTGACACTAGGGTAGTGTATTCGAATCGTACTTGGGGCACCGACTTGTCACTCGATGTTTTTCTTTGTCTTTGATAACCTGGATAGGTGGAGGCCTTGTGAGCCGGCCGATCCCCTGTCCAAGGACTTCTACCCGATGGCTGTAAAAAAGATTCGGATACCATGAAAACAGAAGGACTTGGACCGAATTGGACTGCGATATCACACCAGAATGTGTAGTGTAGGTTTTAGCTGTTATGTTATGTAATATACGACTTTCATACATTGTTGGGATGCTCACATTCTAATTAAATTTTAGTTTTAGGCGTTACTCTTAATAGTCAATTCATCTCTTGTGGTATGTGACGCCTTGTTGGTAGGTAGATATATACCGATATTTCGGAAGAGCTTTGTCCCACCCTGTCCAGGGACTGTGCGCTTCGCGAAGAGTGCATGCACCGTGAAGGTGAAGGTATTTGGCTTTTCCAAAACCTCGTCAACTATTTGTCGTTAGACATGACGTCATATCCTAGAGCAGTGCTCTTCAATCCGTGGTGCGCGGAGGGTCGTCTGTTGGTACGCGACATTGTTTGGGAATTATATGTCTTTCATAATTCACAAAGATGTTGATCGCATTAATAGGTTGTTTTAATATATTTGAAGGAAAATAAAAACACGTATAAAGTATTTATAAAATTAAATCAGAAAAGTACAAACTGTATGTTATTAATATATTCGGTGCCTGGTGGTACTGCAATTCTGATCAAAACAGGAAATTTGACGGTAGCCGAGTCTGACTTGCCAGAAGTCAGATAGAATTCCGGTGTCCCATCTCTGCGGAACAGTGCAGCCATCTTATCCTTGCCATAACAATGGGTTTGTACATGCCGTCGGCCTCTGGCCGTTGGAGCATCATGGATGAATCACCACAGATTGTTCGTCGTAATGGCGCAGGCGTACGTTACGTTTGTGACGTCAGATATGCATTATCGTGATGAAACGTGACGTCACGTAGCCTTCGTCAAAATAAAGGGACAAAATTAAAACATCCCCAGCACAAAGTTATTAACAGCAAGCTAGTAAAGTTTTGTAATGGTATTTTTATTATTAGAACCTGCTTAACACATATTTTTCCATTTTGGTGCTCTCAGTTTTATGTGTGCAGGAAGAAACCTTGAATTTAGTCGTTAAGAATGTCTCCCTTGCTTGCTCCAATCACGTCTTCGTGTAGCAAAAACTTTAGCTTACTTGGAACTCCTCAGATTACGAAACATGGACATGCCACGAGAAGAAGCGGAATATGTATGGACGGACCGGCCGGGGGGAGGGGGAGGCATAACTTTTATGCATGTGCACATATTCCTAACTGACAGACATAATTTACGTCTAATTTCGTTCTCCTGTAGTGGAGCTAAGTGACCTGATACAGCTTTGCTTAAATTTCTTCGCGCCCCGCCTAACTCGGCTCGATTTCTCTTACTTGCCCATAATACAATATACAAATCATATTGTCAGCTGGATTGGACACATTTTATGGAAGTGATCTAAGTAGATGAAGGGAAAGTATCGTCTCCACTACTTTTGATTGAAGCTCTCTGTTTATTTGTTCCATTTTTAGATATTTCTCGTTAAAATACATGTACTGTTCATAGTTAACTGTCGAAAATCCAAAACAGTGTTGTGAATTTTTGCCGTCGTTTATATGCCTCACAGTGCGATGTTATGATATAACAGGCTGATCCTCAAAAGAATAATCAGTAACTAAATGGAACAGAGTGCTCCGTGATAAGCCAGAAGAAGAAGAAGAAATTCCCCGGGATTTTTTGGAACTCAAAATTTATTACATGGTCACAAGAGCTCACCACTAGCCACTAGAACGTAATAAATCCAGTCCACACCCAATTGCGACTATGTTTTAATATCTTCCCGTCTGTGCCTCAGCCTTGCAATCAGTCTCTTTCCTTCAGGCTGTCGGACCGAGTTCTGAGCCGAATGCGAGACAGGAATGATACCCACCCGCCGCGATGTTCGAGGAACAAGCGTGGCGCACAAGTATTAGCATGGCTATGTCCGTCCTTACTACTTTGGCGCTAGAGACGGTAGTTCCTCCGATAAAGTAATTCCTCGTTACATCAGCGGTTGGTTTACTAGTCTTCGTTTATGCGAGATACGCAAATTAAGGGCCCCCCTTTTTTTGTTTCAATCTGCGATGTAAATTTCTCTTACACACGGGCCCTTTCATTTCGCAAAACGATAGTTGTTCGAGGCGCCTCTTCACTGCTGTCGTCGGTTCCCGAATCTGCTCGAATGCGCAGAAAGTCCCCGCATATCTGAGCAGTCTGCGCAGAAGCAGCAGCATCGCAGCGTCCTTCACTGTTCTCTTAGCTTTATTGCGCAGTTTGCTGTTCTCGGTGTCAAATCATTTCTTGTCGATTAAATCTTGATGGAACTTTGTGTGTTGTATTTATGATGAGGAGGGCATTTAACTTTTTTGCACTTACTATACAATTTTAATGGTGTATGTGCTGTTTATGCTTGGGCTAAAGGATAAGGACTGTTGCTTAAGTATAGAAATTATCCAACCATCTTATTTTTTTTTGTGCTTGGTTGCCGTTATGTGATGTATCAAGATGAGCTTTGTTTGTGTGGAGAGAAATTTTTTGCCTCTGGGACGACTAAAATTTATAGCTGTGGAAACGATGAAAAGTATTTATTTTGCGTGTCTTCATCTTACGAGCGGTTTTCGAGGAATGAATTCAGCTCGTAAAACAGATAGATCTCTGCAGTATTTTACATTTATGATTTTATTGTTATTCCCTGACACAGTGCGATCTGCCAGAAGACAATGCGATGAGGAGACTTATTTCTTTGACCCCGCTTGATAAAATTAATCTTTTAACACGTCAAGGGAACAAAAATGTGTTTAAGGTTTGCGATAATTACAGCGTTCCACGATTGCCTGAAAGTGTTTTCCTGTAGCAGCCACCTGTTTTTTTTATTAACCTTGAAAAGAAAAGCGGACTGGCAGGTTGTGTTACTTTCCTAGAAGTGCACTACACATTACTGTCTTTGTTCAGAGCGTCTAATTTATTTTGATGAACTGAGTGAATCCATCTGCATAGTAAATAGACTGTCGCTGTGTTGCATTACGTCGCTATTAATGTTGTGGGGAAGATTCGAATCGCACGTGGGTGTTGGATGTGCTGCACGTAGACCTGGCGGTAATCGGACTCTTCATCGAACGTGTTACTTACCGTGTGATGGTGCAGTACCTAGACGTTGCTTGGGAGAGGCGACGAAAAAGTAGAAATGTTACGATAAATAAGTATTGAGTATTTTATGGGCAGTAGTCAAAAGTGTGATACTGCTTGCCTCGCGTGACAGTTACTGTGCACTATACACGTGCCCGGTCGTATGACGGATCGCCTTAATCTCTGACGTCACTCACAAATCAAGCTCTTGCGTAACCTTTGTTGTCCTACTGAAATCCGTCTCAATGATGATAAGTTCTTTGTTGCCCTCGGCCCATATCTCACAGAGAACTCGTGTATTAACCATGGCAATATGCCATAACATATTCGCGCGCTACTTCATGGCCTCTGTCATCGGCCGTTTCTCTATCAGCGCAGCAAAAGGAGCGTTAATCTCCTCTATTACGGTGCTGCCATCTGTTGGTGCTGTTATAGCGTATGCTCTACACTGAACTGTTTCTTCGGCCTCAGCGCGTATCTTACGGAGAATAAGCTGTCTGTCAGTACGTAACTGACAGAGAACAAGCTAGTCCAGTAACCATTCCAACCGGGGCGTGACTCATGCAGATGGTGTAACTCACACTTATTGCGTATTATGTGAGGGATATAATCAGAGAACTGCGTTTTCACGGTCGTTACTGTTTTTATGCACCTCTCGATACTAAATGGAGTGAGTCGACTTACTAATCTTGCATTCAGTGGCACTCTGTACCGAGTTAAATTACCGTCCCTCTGATTTTACGAATCTGGCACATACTTGGCGTCGACTGTAGGGTGATGTATGGAGGATAATTTGTAAATGATTCGGAACGACTCTGTCGTGGCCTATTAGAGGTAGTACGCTTTCGAACAAAAATTTCCGACGTCTGTGCCCTAAGAACAGATATTCATGGAATAAAAAGGACCATTTTATTTTTCCTTTCTTTCTTTCTTTCGTTCTTTCTTTCTTTCCCTTGACTGTAACCATTCTTCAGAGCCTTCTGAGAGTCTCACAAGAGCGTCACCGAAAGCTTCGAAAGGAACTGCATTTAATTTGGCGGTTGTGTTCTTATTGGTGTTTTCGACGACCTGGAATGTTTTTTGAAGGCGGTCTGTGTTTTAGGGAATAGAAGAAAGTCGGGTGGTGCGAGGGCAGGTGGATCGGGTGGGTGGTTGATCATGCCGCAGTTCTCCAGGAAGCGCTTCATTATCACGGCATAACGAGCTCATCCGTAAGTCTGTGTGGAACAGACTGCGCGCACATCTTCCTTTTTCATAGATTCTCTTGAAGAATCCTACAAATCATCTCCCACTCTATGTGCAGTCGCCCCTCTATCCGTTTAAGAATTATCCGACGGTTTTTGACCACTATTTCAGGGCCTTTTTGACTTACTTCCGGGTTTCAAGTTATTGATGGCCGCTTACTCTTTGGATCATCTGCAGGGCCTTCACGTCCCCACCCTTTTACGACGATGACCGCGACAAGCGTAACAACAACAACAAATACTACTACTACTACTACTTACGTCGGGGCTGCTACGGATGAATTGATTCAGCTATAACTTTGTTTTTCTGGCAGTCATAACGTGAACCAGCTGCAGCTACTTACAATTTGTTTGTGTGTCACATCATACTTGGCGCGACTTCATAAATCCCAGAACTGTATTCTACCACGTATTCCGGAATTTGTTATTAGAGACTGAGGAAATTCACGGAAATCCAGTTAGGATAACCGATTTCCCGGTGTCCTGCCGAATACAAGCGAGGAGTAACATTAAAGAATTCCACATTCTGCTCACAGAGTTTGTGTTTTAAAATGTATCTCATAACAAACAACAGCTATTTCCCCTCTACATCCTTAACAGATTCGTTTTTAGGCGAGTGTACAAAATTGCGAAAAGCGTCTATCAGGTGCGTCATGTCCGTCCGCATGGAATATCTCAACTCCCACTGGAGGGATTTTAAAGAAATTTGGTTGAGAATTTTCCGAAAATCTGTTGAGAAAATTCATGTTTCATTATCTGACAAGAATTACGGGTACTTTACGTGAAGACCAATATGCATTTTTGATCATATCTCACTCGTTTCTTCTTAGAATGAGAAGTGTTTCAGACAAATGTTGTAGAGAAAATCGAAACACACATTTTATATTCAGTAACTGTTTTTGAAAATCTCGCCCTTTATGGGATAATGTGACAAAATATTGAACAGCCGGACAGGCCACTGATGACAATATGGCGCATTCACATTGCATGCTGGATACCTAATGCTACAGACAAAACTCAGTGTTTGTAATACTTGTTGCTTTTCAATTGCAACAAAAGTTCCACGAGTCTTGTTCGTTTAATATTATTTTAATGAAATTTTAAGACATATTTTTGCACCTGTTTACTCTTTATTTACGAAGTTAGGATTTATACCCTGTACCCTTACTGCTCCGCAGGAGAACGTAGCAGGCGCTGGACCATTCAGCAGATTTCTCGTCTCTAATAAAATCAGCAGTTTCATTGCCGAGTTCGTAAGACCTAATTGTTTGATCCTGTTTTGTGTCATATAAATCCAGTCCTCAATACTTTGGTCCGTTTTATTATTATCCTTCCGTTTGCTCTTAGGTCTTCTACTTGTGTTGGTCCGTTGAGGTTTTCCAGCGACAGTTTGCAGTGCACCTCACGTTGTTTCCGCAGGGTGTCCCTGCAGTTTCTTCTGCAATGTCACTTTTAAATAGGAACGGAATAAATTTGTTAGCGCCTTGAAATTTGTAGTCGCTTGTGGGTGGTCGGATGAGGTTCGTTTATGGTACAGAAAAGAGGGATGTAAGGGAGAGCAATGTATTTATGAGTTCGCATATTCCAAAATGGTGCTGGTGGAGTTTTAAAACGTGGGAAGAATGAATTCTAAGAAACGAAACAGAGGCCTTTTGTGTCGCTTTCAGAAACTTCTTGTATTGAAGCCCCGTACTGTTATTCCGTCGTTACGCGGTGCATAATTTGGGGGTTTTTTTTAGGGCATGTCTTTGTACATTCCGTTCAGGACAGTCCATGCACTTTTCTCTTTCATAGCTCTCGTCCACTGTGTCGCGTACGTTGGTATTGACACATTTGCGTTCTTCAGGTGGTGGGGTGATAATGTGTATATAGGTCGCAGAAGCGAGTTCTGGAACATTTTACTCGAGAATTGGGTCATTTTCGAGTCCTGTAAGATTTTCGTTGACCTATTCGAACTTCTGTTTCCTATTTTTTGAGGGAGATAGTAGTTAGGGTAAAGGGTATATATATATATATATATATATGATGAATATTAGATTTGTATCTTATGCGTATTGGACCGTGCATCATCTTGATATTTCAATAAAGGTTGACCAATTAGATGACACTTGCTTTATTATATATTGCTCAACATGTTTCAGACGTTAATAAGTCCATCTTCAGGAGCTAGCGAGTACTTGTTGTGTTGTGTAGGCTTACTTGAGGCGTGCTGGTGTTATGT
>Ga0123353_10015677_pt1 | contig 11027 bp, 9 predicted proteins | sample TergutLab28metaG_3_FD_92763 | JGI IMG/M metagenome (GOLD analysis project Ga0123353, IMG submission 92763) | Labiotermes labralis P3 segment gut microbial communities from Petit-Saut dam, French Guiana - Lab288 P3 | ecosystem: Host-associated > Arthropoda: Insects > Digestive system > Gut ... | reverse complement strand
TGTTCGCAATGGCTTGCCGGTTTGCGCTGTAGGACGTTGTGCACGACAACACGTGTTGTCGTGCACAACGTCCTACAGCGCAAACCGGCAAGCCATTGCGAACAGTCTCTCAACCACCACGCGCCCTCTCTGTGCTCCTCTGTGTCTCTGTGGTCGCGGTTTTCCCTCACTCCGCCGAGGCGCGGATTTCGCTGAGCAGGCGGAGGACGACCTCATCGGAGGTGATGCCGGCCGCCTCGGCGTTGAACGTCGTGATGATGCGGTGACGGAGCACCGGCAAGGCCATTTCGCGGACGTCCTCGGTCGTCGCGTGATACCGTCCATGCAGGATCGCCCGCGCCTTGGCCGCCAGGATCAGGTAAATGCTCGCCCGCGGTCCTGCCCCCCAGTGCACCAGTTCGTTGACGAAGTCCGGGGCTTCGTTCCTCGCCGGACGCGTCGCCCGCGACAAATCCCGCGCGTACTGATACACGTGATCGGCCACCGGAACCCGCCGCACAATGGCCTGGAGGCGCTGAATGTCCTCGCCCGTCAGCGCCACCTGGAGGTCGGCCTGGTACGTTCCCGTCACCTGTTTCATGATCTGGATTTCCTCGTCGGGCGTCGGATAATCCACGGTGATGTTGAACATGAAGCGGTCCAACTGGGCCTCGGGAAGCGGATACGTTCCCTCCTGCTCGATCGGATTCTGCGTCGCGAGCACGAAAAACGGTTCGGGCAGCTTGTAGGTTTGCTCGCCGCAGGTGACCATGTGTTCCTGCATGGCTTCGAGCAGGGCCGCCTGCGTCTTGGGCGGGGTTCGGTTGATTTCGTCGGCCAGGATCATGTTGGCGAACAGCGGTCCGTGGACGAACCGGAAGACGCGCTTGCCCGTGGTGCGGTCCTCTTCGAGCACGTCGGTTCCGGTGATGTCCGATGGCATGAGGTCAGGCGTGAACTGCACACGCTTGAACGACAGGCTCAGCACGCGGCTGATGGTTGAAATCAGCAGCGTTTTGGCCAGTCCCGGAACACCCACCAGCAGGCAGTGCCCTTTGCAGAACATGGCGATGAGCACCTGCTCGATGACGTGCTTCTGCCCGACGATCACGCGTCCAAGCTGCTGCGTCATGCGCTGGTAGGAGGCATTGAGATTCTTGACGGCCGCCACGTCGTCGGCATTGTCCACGTTGATATCCGCCACAACCCGTTGTTCGCTCACGTCCGACTCCTTGTATTCCAAAACCGGCGGCCGATCCCGACTCGCCTGTTCCTTCAACCCACAATAGGCGTCGAAGTGGCGAAAAAAGCCGACCGGACTTTCGTGCTACCGTACACCGCTATCGGCACGCCTCTCGCGCAGGCGACGTCGCATCGCAGGGGCTCGCCGCCCCCGCACCCCCGCCCGGGGTTCCTCTTCACATGCACAGGGAGAATCCAACGGCCTGGCGCGTGGAACCGTTCGGGGGCTCTACCCCCGCAACGGTGCGACACGCCGAATCATTGCCGTCTCCCTGTGCATGTGGTGAGAAACTCCGGACGGGGGGCGGGGGCGGCGAGCCCCTGCGAGCACGACGTCGCCTGCGTGAATGGCCGAGATGGACGCGGCGTTTTTTGTGCGACTTTCCGGGGATTCAGGCCGAAAATTCTGAAAATTTTACGGAGTGGGAAAATTTTTCATCGTTCCGACTTTTGCGCGCGACGCGAACTAAAGTCCTGCCGCCACATGTCGATATACCGGGTAGACGCGAGCACGCAAGAACAATCCAAGCCGTCCGGAGGGCGTCTCGCACCAACTGCTGAGTTCGTTGGACGGTTTGGATTTTTTCGCTTTCGCAGCGGACACCGAGTGAAAACTCGGAAGCATGAACCCGGCCCCGAAACATATCGGGGCCGGCTTCCATTTGGGAGGTTCTCAAGATGATGCCCGCGTCAGGCGTCGTTGTCGTCGTGCGGCTTCGTCGTGGGCGATGAGGCGGGTTCGGCAAGTTTTTGTTTCATCAACCGCCCCACTTTGAATTTCACGGTGCGTTTCTGCGGCACCTGGACGCGTTGCATGGTGCGGGGGTTCTGGGCGACACGGGGGGCGCGGCTTTTGGTTTCGAACACGCCGAAGTCGCGAAACTCCAGGCGGTTGCCTTGCCCAAGCTCCGAAATCACCTCGTTCAGAAACCGCTGCACGATCTCCTTGACCACCACCCGCTTGGTCTTGGACTGCTCGGCGATACGGTCGATCAATTCTTTTTTCGTTACGGTGTGCATACCGCTCCTTTGCGTGGGAGCCAACAAAAAATCCTGTCAACAAAACCGCCAGAAGCCCCTGGGCCCTGACAGTCGTAACGCAGTATAGGCTATGGACTTCACAGGAACAACCTCCTTTTTCGGACTGGGGAAAATTCGGGTGTTCTCTGTGCCTTGTGGTAAAGCAAGCCTCTGTGGTAAAGTAACGTTGTCCCCCCGGCTCGGTGGCGGAATTGGCAGACGCCAGGGATTTAAAATCCCTTGTCCCGTCAGGGACGTGCGGGTTCGAGTCCCGCCCGAGCCAATGCGACGCGTTTCGTTGGCCGGGAATTACGCGAATTCATTAGAAAAATTCGCGTAATTCACGGCTATAAAAATGCGACATTTCATGAGACTGTAGCATCGTTGCATGGTTCCGACTTCGAAAAGACCGAGCGAGCGCGGGCCATGCAACGTTGCTACAGTGTCCATTTCATTTCTGAATTGCTCTAATCCGCGTAATTCCGCCCGGTCTTCGTGAAGTCGAGAGAACCGAAAAACCCCGGACCCTGATGATTTCAAAACAGCGCTTGCTTGTGGCGGGGGGATCGGATAGGATGGGTCTCGCCGTGCTAGGTGGGGCGTTAGCGGTGCCCTGTACCCGAAATCCGCTTTATGCGGGACCGAAGCTTCGTCGAGGGTTGTTGTCCGTCGGTCAACTTGCGTTGTCGGCAGCGTTGACGGTCGGGTCCTCTGCAACGTCACGCCGTGAACCTGGTCAGGTCCGGAAGGAAGCAGCCATAAGCGAGTTTGTGACGTGTGCCCGAGGGACGCCTGGCCTGAGCTGTCGGCGGCGTCTGCCCGGTGGCAACGATTCGACACGAGGTGCACGGCATTTTTTATCGACACAACGTGCGTCCCATTGTATCGAGATGGAGCGCACGGCATTTTTCCATCCATGGACGTTCGAATGGAACATACCGAGGGGCTGGGGCGGTTGGCCCAGGTGTGGGTGGACGGAGAGTTGCTGCGCGTGTGCGACAACCTTTCGTCGGACCGGCGCCGTTGTCCTCCGGGGCTTCTCGACGCGTGCCGGTTCGTCTACACCTGCGAGGCGGGGACCGACTGGTCGGCCGCCCGGCGAATGAATCCCGGTCGAAAGCAGCAACTGGAACCCCTCCAGCGCTGGTCGTACGTTGGCTATGGCCGCGTGGTCGCGATTATGCCCGTGCTGGTGGATTTCGGTTCGCTGGTGATGGAGGACGGCACCTGGACCACCGACGAATCGTTGATAGGCCAATATGTCGCGGTCCAGATCGACCGGCTTGACATCACGCGGGAAAACAACGAGTAACGCGGGCATCACCTTGCGTGACATGCAAGAGGTGCGAATGGGAAGACTGCACGCGCCACGTCATGAATTATTCCGGGAGGCGGAATTCGTATAACATATTATTGGTGCGCACGTTACACCACTACACAAACGTGAACCGCTCTAATGCAGCGGGTACACGCCCGCTTGCCAGCCCAGGTACGCCTTGACACCCCACCCGATGAGCGTGATCAGGACGGGCGCCCAGACGCACCACCAGCCGGGACGGAATCGGCGGAGATGATCGTGGCCTGTGACCAACTCCAGCATCGCCGCCACGGCCAGCAGCACGACGACGACAAACAGCACCGGTCCGGCGGACTGGGCGCCAAACGCCGCCGCCACCTGTCCATGCGCCATGGCCGAAAACGCCGTCGTCAGCCCGCACCCCGGACAAGGCCAACCATAGTCGACCAGCGTCCCGCATGTGGAAAGCCCCAACTGCTCATGCGTCCCCACGCCGCCTGGTTCCGGGGACAGCCAGAACGAGACCCCCAGCACCGCCAGGCACGGAAGCAGCACCACCAGGCCTCGAACGCGGAACGACCGCGGCGGCACATCGTCCGCGTCGGCGGTGCCGGTAGTGTCGGCGGTGCCGATAGTATTGGCAGGTTCAGTCTGTTCCATCGTATTCTCCAGGCGAGCACGTCTACAACGAACCCCGCCCCATTGCCAGAGCGAACGCATGTAACGTGGCGAGGTCGGCTTGCGTGGCCGCAAGGCCCTGCCAGTTTGCATTGTTACATGTGGTAAAGATGAAACGATCGGCCCCTGGCAACGTTCTACAACGCAAACTGGCAGGGCCTTGCGGCCACGCAAGCCGACCTCAGAATCCGCTAAAAAACGGAAACCGTATATGCGTTTGCCCTGGCCCATTGTAACCACGCCTACTTCTCGAACGTCTCGGCCATCACGCCGATCACGGTGAACGATTGGCCTGGCGCCGGTTTTGGCGCGGGACCCTTGGCGGGACGCGTGGTGGGCGCGGCTTTGCGGGCCTGTTCCAGCAGCGGCAGAAGATCCGCCAGCGGAACGAACGTCGCGGGACCGCCATGCTCAGCCGTGACATCCGTGCGGCCCAGCAGCATACCAGCGAGTTGACCTTCCGCGGTCAGCACCGGAGCCGCGGACTCGCCCGGAAGCAGCTCGCCACCGAACCCCGTCACGCCGTCCTTGACGCTCAGCCGCCCGCGAAGCGGCCGCGAAGACATCCCCATCTCCATCAGCACGCCGACGGCTGACCCGACCGCCCGCTGACCATCCTGAAACACCGTCTCCTTGTCGCCGGAAATCGGCGTGAACTCCACCCCGTCCACCGTCACCAGCGTCAGCGGAAGCGGTTTGGTTCGCGTCCCCGCCGTCACGCGGCGAACCTTCGCCGTCGCGTACAGATCCGTTCCAAGCCGGACGTACAGCTCCGTCGCGTCGGCCAGGGCGGAGTCCAACAGCAGCGCGTTGGACGCGACCGGAACGGCGACGGCTTGGCGGAACGTCAGGCGGTCGAACGCGGGCAGCGGAAACGGCAGTTGCGTGCGGGTGGTTGATCCGGGCCGCCCGGACTGCGGAAGCGGCGGCGCGAGTTTCGCCGGATCGACCGGAGGCGGCGGGGTGGTCGAGTTCGAGGCCGCCTGGGCGGCTTGGAGCGTCTCCTGGGCCTGCTTGAACACGGCTCCATTGATGTGGATGCCGGGAACCTTGCCCAAGGCCTGTCGAAGCAGCGACACGCTGTCGCGGTCGTTTCGCAGCCGCACCGCCAATGCCAACGCCGCCGACGCGTCCAGCGGGCGATCCTTCTTCAACAAACTCGCCCCGTACAACTGCTGAAACCCCGGTAAAAACGGGGCCGCCGTCACGCAATCCTTCGCCTGCGTGAGCGCGTGGTCGTTCTTGCCCGCGCGAAAATTCGCCAGCCCCATCAGGTAGGTTCGCGTCAGCGGGTCCTGCCAGGCCTGGGCGGCCTGGAGAATTTTCGCGTTGGTCCGGGTCTGGGCGGCCTGTTTTTCGGTGTCGGTTTTGGCGGACTTGAGCAGGTCCTGCGCCTCGGTGAGCATTCGCGTGACGGCTTCGCGCTTCCGCGCGAATTCCCGCGGCAGCACCCATGCGCCGTCCACCTTGCGTCGCCGCTCGTGCGCGTACCCGCGCCACGTCTGCAACGCCTGACGCAACTCCACCGCCCGGTCGGTCGACGTCGTAAGCCTGATCTCCCGCATCTGCCCGTAAATGACGGTCTCCGGAACCGTCGCCTTCGCCGCCGTCAACGGCGCAGGCGACGCGCTACCCGAGGATTCGCCGACAACCGGCGCCTCCTGCGCAGCCGCCGAACGCGACAGCGACAACCCCGCCGCGAACACGCACGCCCAAAACAACAGGTGGAGTTTCATACCGACCATGGTACAAAAAAAACCGCCGGCCCACAACGGGACCGGCGGTTTTTGGATGGACTCGTCCTTATTCCTCGCCGTGAACGCGGAGGATCATGGTCTTGATTTTTTCGCTCGGAAGGTTCATCGCGCCCAGCGTGGCCGCGGCGGCCTGGCGGATCTCCTTGCCCGCCGAGGCGTTGTTGACCAGTTCGACCACGGCGGCGGCCTGATCCTCGGTGGTCTGGTTGCCGAACTTCTTGACGGAATTCGTCAGGGCGGCAAAGGCGGCCACGCGAACCGCATCGTCACCGTCCTTGACGGCCAGGGCGGCGATTCCCTGCTGCGCCCGGGCCGAACTCAGCACCGACAGCGCCTTGGCCGCCGCCACCTGCACCTCCGGGCGGCTGTCGTCCAGGGCCGGAAGCAGCCCGGTTTCCGTGCGGGTCACGTCGATCACGTTGTTGTTGGTCAGCCCCAGCAGATACACCGCCTCGGCCGCCCGCACCGCCCAGTCGCTGGCGCCTTCGGCGGAGATGGTTCCGCTCAGTTCCAGGGCTTCCTTCAAGGCCACGCCCACCGCGGCGGGCTTGGTGTCCTTGAGCACGACGGAGCGTTTGTCCTTCTTGGTGAAGGCGACGAACTCCTGCGACGCGTCCATCGCCACGACGGCGATTCCCGACAGCAGCGGGTCCTTCCGCAGCGCGTCGGCCACCCGAAGCGCCGACGGATCGCGCCCGACCAGGACGACATCCACGCCCGACGTGGCGCGAATCGCCTCCAACGCCTTGTTGAGGTCCGGCTGGTCGATCACCTCAAACCCCGACGCCCGCACGCCGTCCTTGATCGGATTGCGAACCGCCTCGTCCGAGACGATCACCACGGCCATCTTCTGACCGGTCTGACGCAGCGCCTCGTTCAGCACGCCGGGGACCATGTCCTGACCGTTGAACTTGTCGGTCGGCAGGGAGTTGGCCAGCGTGGTCGCGGCCAGGAACCGCACCTGGCGGTTTCCGTTGGACAGCGCCTTGATGAGCGGTCCGACGTCGCGCGAGTTTCCGACGAGGCTCTTGGCGCCCACCGTGTTGGACAGGGCCTTGATGGCCCCGGTCGCGACGACGGCGTCGTTGTCCTTCAGCGCCCGCGCGAGCACGTCCTGAAGATACCGCGCGCTGCTGGCCAGGGCGTAAAATTCCGCGGGCATCTCATCGGTGCCGACCGTCGGATCCTTGGCGTCGGCGGGAAGGTTGGCTTCGCGACGCAGGTTCGCCGCCAGCCACAGCGACACGGCCGGAAAGTACGTCCCGTCGTTCTTCAGCGCCTCCGAGGCCATGCGCATCGTGTAGACGTCGGTGAAGATCGCCGTGGGAACCGACTTGTAGGCCAGGCTGCTTCCCGTCCAGTACCAGACGTTGGCCTTCTCGAACCGGCTGTCGGCCTGGAGGGACTGGCTTCCGGCGTAGTACATTTCGGCCAGTTCGTAGTAGAGTTGGGCGGGCGCCTTTTCGGTGGCGGACCGTCCCCCGACAATCGTCAGGGCGCGGATGGCCGCCTTCTTGACTTCATCCAGAACCCCGCGACGCATGGACAGTTCCCGAAGGGCCGGGGCGGCGTGCGGGTATTCGATCTGCGCCAGGGCGTTTACGGCCACCAGTTGCAGCCGCGGTTCGTCGCACTTGAGCACTTCGCTCAACGGGCGGACAGCCACCTTGCCCATGCGGGGAAGGACGTTCACCAGACGCTCGTAGATGATGGCGTCGTCCTTCTTGTTGCTTTCGAGAATCGTGACCATGCGCGCGATAATGAACGGCATGGCGTACTCGCCGCTCTCGACGAGGCGCTCGAGGTTCAACTGGTACGCGCGGGCGCTTCCGCCCAGACCGTTGATGGCGTTGTTGATGTCGGCCGCGCTGGCGCGCTGGGACTGATACCCCTCCTCGATCGCCTTGCGGATGGCGGTGATCGTGGCGGCCAGCCCGTCGAGTTTCTCCCCGCGCAGAAGCAGCGCGTCCCACCGGTCGCTCTTGCGGAGCGTGGTGAGACGGTACAGTTCGGCGGGTTTATTGGCGTCGAGGATCGCCTGCCCGTAGCTTCGGGCGGCCACCGCGTTGGCGACGTCGATGTAGCTCAGGAATTCGAACCACTGATCCTCAAGGGTTCCCTTGACCTCGACGGTGGCGGAATCCGACGATTCGTCGTCACCGCTGTCGTCGGCGTCGTCATCGTACCCGTACGACGCGGTGGCGTCGTCATCATCGTAGTCGTCATCGTAATCGGCGGCCCAGACGGCCGTCGTTCCCAGACACAGCACCAGACCCACGAGCAACGCCAGAAGACCTTGACGATTCATCAACATTACTCTCTCTCCCACGAAAGGGTTACACCGGCGACCATGCACGCCCGCCGAGTGGTCAAACACCGGACCGCGCGACGGACGATTTACGACGCGAGGCCACCACGGGCAAGCGCGTCGATTATAGAACGCCCAAAAACACTGTCAACAAAATCCGCCAACTTCTTGTTTGTACACCAACACGGGGGGGCGATACAAGCGCCAATGCACAAAATCGCGGGGCAATCGCATCAAAATTTTCTCGTGTTCGCGTTTTTGGGACGGAGGAAGCGTCATTCAGTGCATCAGGCTGCGGACGAACATGACGGCCGAGACGATCCCGAATCCGATCAGCAGCAGTCCCGAGAGGATGTTGACGACGCGGAAGAACCCCGGACCCAGGCGGTCGGGCATGAAGCGGACGAAAAAGGTGAGGATGGTGAACCAGGTCATCAGCCCCGCGCTGGCGAAGGCCAGTCCCCACCAGGCGGCGGCGGCGCCCAGTTCGGTCGCCTGCGCCCGCGGCAGCCAGGTGGTGGTCACGGTGACCCAGTAGATCAGGCTGGCGGGGTTGATGACGGTCAGCGCTCCGCCGGTGATCACGTCCATGATGAGGTGCTTGGGCGGAGACCCGCGCAGGCTTTTCCGGGCGCGGACGTATTCCTGGAGCGGATTTTTGAACGCCTTGTGCAGAAAATAACTGCCCAGCGGAAGCAGCACCAGCACGCCCACCGCCGAGAGGATGATTTCCACATGGTGAGGCAGCGGCTGTTGGGGATCGGGAAGCAACCACCGTCCGCCCATCAGCACCAGCACGAACAGCAGCATGTCCCCGGCGGCCGACCCGATCCCGCACGCCAGCGTGTGCGTCCAGCGTCCGACGATCCCGCGGCGGATGGCCACCATGTTCACCGGTCCGACCGGCGCAGCGGCGACGAAGCCAATGATAAACACGGCCACGAGCATCTTCACACTGGACAACAACATCCCGGCCTCAGCCAACACGATGATTCAGCTCATTTCTCGTTGATACGTCAGGGGAGCACCAGCATACAGATCGGCCAAAGGATGGCAACATCTTTTGCAAGGATTGTCCTGGAAGAAAAACCGCAACGGCCGCTGGGAAGGAGACGGCCGTTGCGTCACGTCAAAAAACACATCTGTCATGTCCAACCGTCATCGGGTCGGCATGGTGGTCGGAAAGACCGCCGCGTCCACCGTGTCGGCGGGAAGTTTTCCCTCGTGGATCAACTGGGTCTTCCGGTCGAGCAGTTGTTTGGCCCGATCCTGCGGCGGCAGCGATTCCAGCGCCTGCCGCTGGGCGGGCGTGAAACTCTCCACCACCACCCGCAGCCAGGCCGCCCGGGTCAGATACGCCTCGCGCTGCTGGTTGCCCAGTTGGATCAACCGCTGGTAATGCATCAGCAGTTTTTCCTGTTCGGCTTCGCTCTTGCTCATGAACGCGAGCACTTCTTCGCGGATTTTTTCCTGCTGATCGGGCGAAAGCTTGTTCCACTCCAGCCCGCTGTTCATCCGGGCGACCATCGACTGCTCGTCGTTGATGGCCAGCAGTTGCATTTTCGTCCGCAACTGCTGGGCCTTGGTGACCACGCCCGTGTTGGACTGCGCCCCCGCCGGCGAGACCGCCAGGGCCGCCACCGCGAGGACCATCAGCACCAGAATGTTCCCTGCCTTCGTCATACCGTACTACCGCCCCGCGTGGGGGCCCTCCAGAATGGCCAGCGCGTCCAGCGTGGCGTCGTCCAGCAGCGATGCATGCTCCGTCAGCGTTTGAATCGGTTCCATGTTGGCGAAAAAGAATAACTGCCCGCTGGCGAGACGGTCCACGTCCGCGGGGTCTACCGCCGCCAGTTGGGTATCGGGTTTGGTGGACGGCGTGGTCAGGGGCCCTCCGGTGGGTTCCGCTCGCCACGGTCCGACGAGCACCACCGCCAGAACGACCGCCGCGGCGGCCGCGAGCGGCACCGCCACCCGAAGCACGCGCGCCCACATCGGACGACGCGCCCGAAGGACCGCCTGAATCCGCGACGACAACTCCCGAGGCGCCGCGGGGCAGGTGTACGCGTCCAGGGCTTCGTCCAGCCAGCGCAGGTCCGCCAGCGCCGCTGCCCAGGCGGGGTCGTCCGCCACCAGACGCTCCACGCGCGACGCCTCCGCCGGTGACAACTCACCGTCGAAGTACGCGCTCACCATGTCATGATCCACAGGGGTCATCTCGTCCCGATCCATCCTTCCGTCAACGTCTATACCTTCAACCACCGCCGCGAGGCCCGGTTTCGCGGGAACGCGAAGATTTTTTCATATTGTAGCTAGCAGAAAACTGCCAGTAGTGCACGTCACGTTTGGGGTGAAAATCACCAGATCTGGCCGCGGGCCCTGCCATTTTGCGTTGTAAAACGCTCCTGGAGCCAGGAACGTTTTGCAACGCAAAATGGCAGGGCCCGCGGCCAGGTTAGGCCCATGCAACGGTTTTCATCGCAAGCATGACACGCATCTCTGTCTACTACCGTACTGGCTACCGTCCGCACCTATGATTGTTCGTTGTATCGGCTGATTTTGCGTGCGCATTGACCTTTCCGAGGGAACGAATGTCCACCGACGGGTCCATCCGCGTGGCGTGGTTGTTGACGGGCGACGGCGGGATGATCCGCGACGCGATGATGCGTGTTCGCGGCGGGCGGGTGGAGGCGCTCGGGGCCGCCGGCGCGGAGACGGCGCGGACGCACCGTGTCGCGGCCGGCAT
>Ga0123353_10015676_pt1 | contig 11027 bp, 7 predicted proteins | sample TergutLab28metaG_3_FD_92763 | JGI IMG/M metagenome (GOLD analysis project Ga0123353, IMG submission 92763) | Labiotermes labralis P3 segment gut microbial communities from Petit-Saut dam, French Guiana - Lab288 P3 | ecosystem: Host-associated > Arthropoda: Insects > Digestive system > Gut ... | reverse complement strand
TTTTGAACTCAAATGAGCACTCTTTGCCGTTCTTTTTTCGGCAGCCTTGTTCTTGTTTTAATTCCATAGGGTAAATGATTTAGGTTAAACTTGGTCAACCTATTTCGGGACGACACACTGTCCGCGCTTGCGTGCAACGTGCCAGGGCTTGGCGCAGGCGGGGCTTACACATACTTGCCACGAGCCACGTAACTTGCTATTTTGCAGGCATTTTCCAACGAGACAATGCCCCGCTTGCGCCAAACCCATGTTGTATGCCGTATGGTAATATTCCTTCATTTTCTTTCTTCTTGTTTGTATTTGTCATATAAACTTAACACTTCCGAACGTAATTTTTTGACTGCCATATCGTCATCTTCTGCTTCAGAAATTTTTGAAACAATTTGCATAACAGATTCTATTTGATCCGTTTTTGCCAAGATTTCTTCTCTAGCGTAATTCAATGTGGCAACTTTATAATGATACTGATCTTTATCTATTGCAGCTTGTTCTATGGCTATAAGATATGCTTTGCGTCCTTCCTCGTATTTTTTTTCACGAAAACAAATTAATCCATGAGTAGCAATTGAGCAAGTTTCTATTGATTTACTTATGCCTTTAAATTTTATTCTGTCTAAATATTGATTTGCTTCTTCTGTCCTATTTTCAAGAGCTAGATAATATGCAATATTATTCAACATAAGATCATCGTTTGAGTGTGCAATTAAACCAGATTTCAGAAATTCAATGGATAAAATTCTATTATCTAAAAGGGCAGCAATATTGCTTCCATGTATTACAGGGCGTTTTGCAAAAGGCATATCATAAAACCATTGACATGTATTATTTAATGCTTCAATAAGGTTTTTATCATAATAGTTAGCTATAGCCTGAGCTTCAAAATTATGTTTTACTTGAAAATTTATTTGTTCTCTATCAATCAATGATTTATCTTTATTGTTTAGAATCCATTCTATTTGGGCTAATGAATTATCATTGGGAGATATTAATGATTTTCCAAACATTTTTTTACTTTTTTTTCTATCGCCAGCAAACAATTCAACTGTTGCAATGGAACTTGCCAACTCAGTAATTGAAAAAGGAGATAAATTTTTTGAATCAACCAATTCAATACCTCTCTTTAAAAATCTTGAATTTTTTCCTTGAAGCATTGCTATTGATATTTCCGCCGAAGTCAGCCACGGGTCAAAATTAGTAAACCGAGTTTTTCTCAAAATGTCGTGTGCTATTTCTAATTCATCATAATGAGAAAATAAACGTGCTGCACATCTAAGTACAAATCTATTTTCAGGGGCTAATTGTACTGCAATTTTCATTGTTTTCAATGCTTGTTTCTCTTGTCCAAGAACTGAATAACATCTTGATAATTCTACCCACGCAATAGAATTATAGGGAAAGTCTATAACATATTTTTTTAATTTTTGTATCTGTAAATAATATTGGCTTTTGGGTAAACAATTCTCAATATCCTTAATGGTAATATTTTCTATTGGACATTCAACAGGATTTTCTGTTGTTGAAAGAATGTTTTGAGAAATGTCATACTGCGATTTTGTTATTTCATTTTGTCTATTCACAATAAATTGTGCAGCTTTCCTTACTTCTTCGTTATTAGTAAATCCATTTACGATTGAGGCACTTATTAAGTCGGCTGCAAATGGTATAGTTTCATTTGCCTGAAAATCTTCTATATACTCGTCAATAGATAAATTGGGCTTAACTATTGGAATAACAGAAGAAGAGTCTAATTCTCCTAACGCAATTGTTGTTGAAAAAGATCGCCAGTTCGGTATCAGTCGCCTATCTTTTTTTTCAATTATTACAGCCATTATCTTTTTATTTTCAATTCAGCTTTTTTTGTCAACACATCAAGTTTGGTAATAAATCTTTCAAGGTTAAAATTACTACTGTTCTTATTTGATACATTTTTAGGGTGTCCCCTTTGTTTGGGAAACGGATAGCATAAATGCGCTATCAATAGCGATAATTCATTTTTAAAATACTCATCATCAACACTTTCTTTGAACTCAATTATTGCATTGGAAAAAGCCTCAAGCAAATATGGTTTTATTTCATTAGATGCACCTCGCCATTTTTCCCATCGAAGATTTTCCTGTAAATTTTTAAGCAATAATGCAGACATACTTATTCCTGCAAAATAAAATACAATCATACTACCCAATAAATAACAGTCTGTTGCAAAAACTCTTCTATTCCATTCTTGTTCCCAATATCCATACATCATTTCGGGTGGTGCGTAATTCCAATCGCCTGAATATTCTTTTTTGTTGTATTGACTATCAATATCTTTACACATCGAACGTCCTATATCTCCTAATTTGGAATTTTGATTGAACAATAAAACATTTGAAGGTTTCAAATCTTGGTGAGAAACATTAACATAATGTAATTGCTTCAAAGCAACGGCAATATCGTGTAATGATTTTAACTTCCATGCAAAGTCAAGCCTGTTTGCAAAATCTATTTTACTTCTAACATCTCCATCTGCCAGTTCAAAAATCAGATATGGAACAAGGTTTATAGGGTAATTATTCAATGTTTCTTCTCCTGCTTCTATTACAAAAGCAACTTTCGTAACATGTCCTTTTTTACAGTATTCAGATAGGTCGCGTTCATATTTGTAAGCATTAATCATATCTCCCAGTACGTCAGTTACAGATCTTCCCGGAGTGTTTTGTTCAGAAAGTTGAAAGAATGGAGTAAAATTAAATGCTTTTAAAAAACAAATTTCACCATCTTTTTCAACTTTATAACATACAGAAAAAAAAGCTCCTGTAGAATTAGCGGTTTTTGTTATCTTCTCAGTAACTTTCCACCCTGATTTTAAAGTAAGTCCCAAAAGGTTATGTGCTGCGCTATCATTCATAATTCAAAATTTAACTGTTTATCTTTCGCTTTGTTCAATTTATAAACCGTTGGGAAATTCGTTTTCCCTTCAATTTTCTTTATCAAGTCGCTCATTTCCTGTTTAAAAATGCCAATTGCCCACTCATTGCGGTTGGAAATGCGGAAAATGAAATCTACATTATCGGGACGCCAATCCGTTGTCGTGTTGTTTTTTACACCAAACGCTACACCGATGACAATATTTTTCAGTTGTTTGTTTTTGTCAATGACTTGTGCAACAAGTAATGTTTCTTTGAGTGCTGTTTTTAGGTTTTCATCGGTTTTGTATCTCAATATTTTTTCCAAATCCTTTTCTACACTTGCTTTAGCAAACATACCTTTGCTTTCGTTTAGCACTACATCAATTTTAGAATGTTTTGGCGGTAAGGCGATTAAATCGGGATATTCACGCGGTTGGGCTTTACCAAGTTCGGGGTTTGGTAGAATAGCACCTCCGCCCTGCGAACCCGGATATGAAACAGAAACTATTTGAAAGTCATTTGGAATAAGGATTTTATGCACAATAGTATATGTTACCTCGTCTTCGTCCACTTCGTTGGCAAGTTCTATAATCGGGGTTGCTTCTGTGTAATTTGAAAATCCAAAGTATGACGAAAATGCTGGCAAAAAGTTTCTACTTGTTGAATTTACTAACCGTCTTTTGTCCCACTTCAAACATATTCCGTTGTGGTTTAGATACATTCCGTCCAAAAAGTAGGCAAGTGTCATTACAACCTTGTTCTCTGTGATTTTTGCTTTGTGTTTTTCCCAAACAGGCTGAAAATCTATTACATCTGTCAATGATTTTGCTTTTTGGGCTACTTTTTTAAACTCGTCAATCAACCAATCTGGCAATCCACCTTTGTCCATTTCAAGGGCAATGTCAAGTTTTTGGCGCAATCTGTCAAGCGTTGTCAAGTCTTCTTTCATTTGGTCGTTGCCTCTTGGTCGCACAAGTGCATAAATGCCGAAAACTTGTCTTGTTTCCGAAAACAGAAACGAAATAAATGTCAAAATGCCTCTATCTGGATCCATAGCGTGACTGAAACGATTGATTTTTGCTGCCACAAAATTAGGTTTTACGAAATAGCGTAACTTGTTTAAATTGCTACTTCTGCGGTTTCCCCATGCTTCTAACAATTCTTTTGTACCTGTTGCCAAATCCACTTGTTTGCGGTAAATTTGATATGATTTATCCTTTTTCAAATCAACAAGACTTTTTGAAAACCAATCCTTTTCAGAATTTATAAAGGCAGAAACGGCGTTTTGTAGTGTTGCCGTGAAAATGGCAATATTAGGCGGACAAGACGGAAATTTAGAGTTGCGCTGCAATGTGTATTTATTGCCTTCCTCTGTTTTCCAATCTGCAATGATATAACCCTCATAACCAACTTCATCAATAAAGATTTTCGGCGTTGAAAAAGGATTATATTTTGCCCCACCAAACTCTTTTTCTGAATACTTTTCGCCTGCTAATTTCAAGTAATAAGCACCTGAAAGATAGGCAGCAACCGCACCGTAAGTGCGTTGCAATTCGTGATCTTCGGTTGTAACGGCTTCAGTAAATTCAATCAAAATTAACGGATATTCTTTGCCGTTGGCAAGACCTGTAATTAAGGCATCGGGAGTTGTCATTCTTTGAATTGCTGCGACAGCGCCACTATTCAAATCATTTGTCGTTTTTGCCCGCTTGACTAAAACAACCTCAACTACTTTTCTATCAATAACTTTTTCAATTATTGGTTTTATGTAATTTTCTGCTTGTTCCAAGCATTCGTAATATATTCTAATTTGTTTCATGCTCTCACTTTTTCAGGATTATAATGTGTTCTTTTTTATTCTTTTGTGCAAATGTCGGATTAAAAATTCGGGAATGTTCCGACAAGTTGGATGAAATAATATTGCAAATTTCAAAACCAATTTCAGGCACAAAATCAGTAATAACTTTGTCTATTTTAATAAGTTCCTTTTTTATCACACTGTCGCCAATAACAATAAATGCTAATCCGTCTTTTTTAATTAGTCTGTGCATCTCGGAAAAACATTTTTTCAAATCAACAGTCCACTGTTCAGCAGGCTTTTTTAAACTCGAATACTCTCTACGTGAGCCGATTTCGTTGTATTGTGCATATTGCACATCTAAATCAAGCCAACGTTTTCGGAATTTGTGATATAAATAATAATCGTAAGTGTTTGCGTAAGGTGGCGAAGTAATTACAATATCAATACTTTCATTGTCAAGCATTGATAAATTGCGGCTATCGGCATTTAACAATTTCAAATAACCGTTTCCATTTACTTTTTTAGAATAATCCGCAATACGTGTTAAATATTCATTCGCTCTTGTAAGAAATAAACTAAAAGTAAGATTGTCTGTAATGCATTTATTTTTTGCGGCAAAACGTGTATCGCTCTCTTGATTGGAAACTCTTACAATGATTGATGACAATACTATTTTTAGAAAATCCCTTACATTTTCATCTTCCAATTCAGCAATAAGATTCAAAATATGTGTTAATTCTTCGGCTACATTGTATTGAAACCAATGCTCTAAACCTTCAATTTCTTTAACTTTAATTGTCGGGCGTTTCATTTTCCATTGAAAATCCTCGTTCGCAATTAGGTCGAGAAATGATTTGATTTGCACAAGTTCTTTTTCGGAAAGTGGTGTTGCTTTTACTTTGGAAAGCAAAGAAGATAAGCCGTTTACATCAACCCCGATAGCATTACAACCCAATAATCGAGCCTCCACAAGTGTTGTGCCTGAGCCGCAAAAAGGGTCTAAAACGGTTGCACTTTTGTGCGCAAATTGTTTCATTATCGTGTGTGGCAGTTGAGGCGGAAACTTTGCAGGGTAAGGGTGCAAAGAATGTGTTAAATACATTGTATCGCTGTTGCCAAAATTGAAATCAACATTGTAATTCATAATCATTTTACTTTACGGAATACTACAATAAACGAACAATTTTGATTTGTGTAAAGTACGCTTGGATAGCCCAAAAGCACTAATCTGCGTTGTCCTGTTTGATCCCAAATTATTAAATCGTGATACTTCCAGCCCACTTCTTCGCCTGCTCGTGCTAAATCAGAGTGAAACGGAACATAAGGAATTTTGTTTTTTGTATCACGGTAATCTTTCACAACCCAACAAGAATAACCGCCAATCTTTGTTACCGTAAAATTGTCTTTTAGAATGTGCTTTATTTGTTCTAAAAATTCAGGATACGGCAAATTTCCAAAGTCATTTTCTTCTTGGCTGTATTGTTTTACTGTGCTGTTATTTTCGTGTCTTATGACGGAAGTTTTATGCGTTGTTTCTCTGTCTTTCAGTGATTTTTGTATAAAATCTGCGTATGGCGGAGAGGTAATAGTAAGTTGTACTTTGTCTTTTCTAACGTGTTGTAAGAGGTTGCGGCAATCGTCATTTACTATTTTGTAGCGCATATCGTTTCCAAACAAACCTTGCACATCATTTAACCAAGTTTGAGCAATATTTGCGAATTTAGGATTTAATTCTGTCCCTACACAATGACGGTTAAGTTGTTGAGCTGCTATCATTGTTGTGCCAATGCCTAAAAATGGGTCAAAAACTGTGTCGCCCTCTGCGGAATACATTTTTATTAACCTATCACATAATTTTATCGGGTAAACTGCGCCGTGTTCTAATTGGTATTTATTTCGTGGGGAAGACAAATCGTTCCAAACGGGATTTAATAGGTCCTCTTCAACTATTACATTTTTTGAAAGCAAAGCCCATTCAGTGGGTGTTAGCCCATTGAATCCTAATTTTGATTTTTTTTCCTCTTTTGCAAGTTCTCTTGATACGGTATATTCAATTGGTGGCTCTGCTACAAAAAAATCGGTTTCTTCTTCAATTCTTTCGTACTTTTCTGAACGCATTTTTTGCACAAAGTCATCCCAGATATCGCCTTTTACTATCCGTCTTGCTCCTCCAATTTTAACCGAAGGGATTATTTCTTTGGCGATATAACGCTTGATTGTTACTTCTGTAACTTTCAGTAATTCAGCTGCTCCTTTGATTGTTAGCAATTCTTCTGTTGTATTTTTTAAGTCCATATAAAGTATCATTTAGTAACTGCAAAGATACAATTCTTTTCCGAATTGATACTTTTAGTTTTTAAATATTTTTCAACAAATTTCTGTTTAATATGACACGTAACCCCTTCTCTTGTTTCGGGCGGAGGGTGGGCAAGCAAATCATTCATTTTTAGCATTTTTCCGATAACGTTTGACCTTAAAATATCTGTTTTTGAGGTGGTGCGCTCTGTCCGCATATGGCATACAACGCCTAAATATCCGCAAAACCATTCCATTTCTTACCCGCAAATCACCACCTCAACCTCTACGCCTTCCACAATCTCAAACCGCGTTTTGCTCGGTTCTGTTATTTCGGGAATAATTTGAAATGCTCTGCACAAGGTTTCCGATTTAATATATTCTTCAAATTTACGAAATGCTACATCGGTTTCAAGATGGCTTTGTAATGTGATAGTTATAGTGTCCGTTACTTCCAAATCGCTCTCTTTGCGGTAGTTTTGAATACGGTTTACCAACTCGCGGACATACCCCTCCTCTTTTAATTCATGCGTAATGGTAATATCTAACGCTACCGTCAGTGCATCATAGTTGGCAACCACCCAACCCGGAATATCTTCTGCAATGATCTCTACATCAGATAGAAGAATATCGGCTTGTTCGCCCTCAATTATAAGCGTAATTTGCCCCTCTTTTTCAATTTGTGCAATATCTTTTTGGGTAAACTCAGCCACTCTTGCAGCAATCGCTTTCATGATTTTGCCATATTTCGGACCTAAGGTTTTGAAGTTGGGTTTGATTTTTTTAACCAAGATACCTTCGCTATCTTCAACAAACTCAATCTCTTTTACATTTACTTCGTGTAAAATGAGTGGTTTTACTTTTTCAATTTGCGCCACAAAATTCGAGGTTTCCAATACCGGAATCATAATTTTATGTAGCGGCTGACGAACACGAATGTTCGATTTTTTACGCAACGAAAGTGTCATGGAGCATATCTGCTGCGCCAACTCCATTCTTTCTTCCAACAGTTTGTCAATCAACTTTTCATCTACTTTTGGAAAATCGGAGAGATGAATAGATTCTACTTTTTCTTTATGGGTAACAGCGTTTAAATCCATGAACAATTTGTCCATAAAAAACGGCGCAATGGGAGACGCTAACTTGGCAATCGTTACCATACAAGTATAAAGCGTTTGGTAGGCCGAAATCTTATCTTCGCTGTAATCTCCTTTCCAAAATCTTCTGCGACAGAGGCGTACATACCAGTTGCTCAAATACTCATCTACAAATTGCTGGATGTCGCGCCCCGCTTTGGTAGGCTCATAATCCGAATAGTTGGTATCGCAGTTTTTCACTAAAGTATTGAGTTCCGATAAAATCCAGCGATCAATTTCGGGGCGGTTTGCAATCGGAATCTCTGTTTCTTTGTATGTAAAGTTATCAATATTAGCATATAAAGCAAAGAAATTGTAAGTATTATAAAGCGTGCCGAAGAATTTGCGCTGCACCTCTTTAATCCCCTCTTCGTCAAACTTAAGGTTATCCCAAGGTTGTGCGTTAGTAAGCATATACCAGCGCGTGGCATCTGCTCCGTATTTTTCAATAGTATCAAACGGGTCAACAGCATTACCCAAGCGTTTCGACATTTTGTTGCCCTCTTTGTCTAACACCAATCCGTTAGATACTACTGTTTTAAAAGAAACGCTATCAAAAATCATGGTAGCGATGGCGTGTAGTGTAAAAAACCACCCGCGTGTTTGGTCAACTCCCTCCGCAATAAAATCGGCAGGGAATTTCTTCTCAAAAAGTTCTTTGTTTTCAAAAGGATAGTGCCATTGGCAGTAGGGCATCGCGCCGCTGTCGAACCAAACGTCAATCAAATCCAACTCGCGGGTCATTTTTTTGCCGCTTGTAGAAACCAAAAATATTTCATCTACATAGGGACGGTGAATATCTATTTTGTCATAATTTTCTTTGCTGAAATCGTTGGGAATAAAATCTTTATATGGATTTTCCTTCATCATTCCTGCGACAACCGCCTTTTCAATTTCGTGGTACAGTTGTTCAATAGAACCAATACAAATCTGTTCTTTTTTATCTTCAGTAGTCCAAATTGGGAGCGGCACACCCCAGAATCGGGAGCGCGACAAATTCCAGTCCACAAGATTTTCGAGCCAGTTTCCGAAACGCCCCGAGCCGGTAGCAGCCGGTTTCCAAATGATAGTATCGTTCAGCGCCATCATCCGTTTTTTATAGTCTGTAGTTTTCACAAACCACGAATCCAACGGATAATATAAAACCGGTTTATCAGTGCGCCAGCAATGCGGATAGTTGTGCACGTATTTCTCAATTTTAAACGCTTTGCCATTCAGTTTCAGCCAAATTGCCAATTCAACGTCTAAAGTATCCTCCTGTTTTTCCTCCTCTTTTTCGTAATCGGGTTTTACATATCTTCCGGCAACAGTCTTATACAAATCAATGTTAACACATTCTGAAATAAAAGTTTGAGCCAAATCTTCCAGTCGGTAGAATTTTCCGGTTTTGTCCACCATCGGTTGGCGATTTCCTTGAGAGTCAATGAGAACTAACGGCGGCACCCCTGCTTCTTGCGCCACGCGCTTATCATCTGCACCAAAAGTGGGAGCAATGTGCACAATACCGGTACCATCGGCAGTAGTAACGTAGTCGCCGGCAATCACACGAAATGCGCCTGACCCGGGATTTACGTAAGGGATCAACTGCTCATACTCCATGCCAATCAATCTTTTACCGGTGGTTTCAGCCAAAATTCTATAAGGAATATTTTTGTCGCCCTGCTTATATTCATCGAAAGGCAGCTCTGCGTTTTTCTCAGGAAAATAGGTGTGTAACAATGCTTTTGCCAAAATCACCTGAATGGGTGCACCCGAGTAGGGGTTGTAGGTTTCAACCAACAGATACTCAATTTTTTCTCCCACAGCTAACGCGGTATTTGAGGGAAGTGTCCAAGGGGTGGTTGTCCATGCCAAAATGTACAAATTTTCGGGAATGGGGCAATCGGCAGGAAAATCGAATGGACATGCTTTGAGATTAGGTTGTTTGGTTTTTACCTTAAACTGCGCTACTACGGTAGTGTCTTTCACATCTTTGTAACATCCGGGGAGGTTTAGTTCGTGCGAACTTAGTCCGGTTCCGGCAGCAGGCGAAAAGGGTTGAATGGTATAGCCTTTGTACAACAATCCTTTTTTGTACAATTCAGATAGTAAATACCATACAGATTCAATATATTTATTGTCGAAAGTGATGTAGGGGTTATCCAAATCCACCCAATAGCCCATTTTCTTGGTAAGGTCATCCCATAAATCCTTATATTTCATCACTTCGCTGCGACAGGCTTGGTTGTACTCTTTCACTGTGATCTTTACGCCGATATCTTCTTTGGTGATTCCCAGCGTTTTCTCAACGCCCAACTCAATGGGAAGCCCGTGTGTATCCCAACCTCCTTTACGTCCAACATGCTTTCCTTTAAGTGTTTGATAGCGACAAAACAGATCTTTAATGGCACGTGCCATAACATGGTGAATTCCGGGTATTCCATTTGCAGAGGGAGGTCCTTCATAAAAAACATATTCAGGATTTCCCTCGCGAGAGGTCAAACTTTTTTCAAAAATCTCATTTTTCTCCCAATATTCCTTTATTTCTTTTCCAATTTGAGAGAGGTTAAGCCCTTTATATTCAGGATACTTGTTCATTTTAAGTGTTGTTTTTTAGTGAGGCGCGAAAATAGGGTATTTTTTTATGTATTTCGACAAAAACAATAACAGATTCGTGCACTAAATTATTTTTTTCTACCTTAATAGGAGAAACATTTTCACAAAAAAAGCAAGATGAATAAATTTTAACTATCTGAATATAAATATTATATGATAAAAATGCGACAAAAATTTACACAAAAAAAATTCGTATATAAAAAATTATATTTTTGCCGTCCGTTTTGATTGAGGGTTTGTGTGAGCAAATTTCAATCGCAATGTACTGTTAAGTACAAGAGTTCTTTGACATTTTGGAAGAGAAAAGCTGAA
>Ga0123353_10015673_pt1 | contig 11028 bp, 4 predicted proteins | sample TergutLab28metaG_3_FD_92763 | JGI IMG/M metagenome (GOLD analysis project Ga0123353, IMG submission 92763) | Labiotermes labralis P3 segment gut microbial communities from Petit-Saut dam, French Guiana - Lab288 P3 | ecosystem: Host-associated > Arthropoda: Insects > Digestive system > Gut ... | reverse complement strand
GCGCCAAGGGCGACGATCCCTTCCATGTGTTCACCTTCCTTTTCAACAACAATACGGACGGCCGAGACCGTGAGACGCTTCTCAGTTTTACCAACTATGGAGGTACTCAGGGAAGAATGGCTCAAGTGGCGGATTTCCTCGCGAAGACGTTGGAAGAGACGGATGTGGAACAATGGAACGCCGGGCGCTGGATTTCTCATGCGCTTTCAAATATTGAAAGAACAGACCCCGGGCGGGCAAAACGCCTAGCGAAGAAAGCCTTGAATTCGCCGAAGCAAGAGATTCAGGAAAGAGCGATTAGGACTTATCGAGACGTTGGCACACTGGAAGACGTGGAAACAGTCAGGAACTGGTATATCCAGCAAGCGAAATCAGAAGGCCGCTCGGAAGATGAGCAATTGGAGGCAGGTGAAAAAATAGCAGAGTCAATGAAAGAGAGCATAAAGTCGCGAGAAAATTGACGCACGAGCCAACCAATAGCAGAACACGTGCCCGTGCCAGCTAGACGAAAATCGCTCTTTTCTTGAAAACAATCAAGAAAATGCGAAAACGACGCGTAATGCAGCTTCTCGGCAGCAAGGACCCCACACACAATGAGGTATCCTGCCGACGATGCTCCTCCGTCAAGATTTCCTCGGGTGGTTGGAATGGCCTTGCCTCGCCTACATCAGACTGAACACTCCAGCGGCGTGCCCGCCTCGGACTGCTTGTCCCTGCTACCAAACTTGCTTCCTCCACAAAATCGGCGACAACGGCCCCGCTGCATCACTCGGAACCGTTAAGGCGCGCCTCCCATGTCGGAGTTTTCAGAAGAACCCGGTAGGAATGCGACTGACTACGCTATGTCCCCCCATCTTATCATGAAACGAGTCAGCGGCAAAGGGAGTTGACTGTTCTTCGATGCCTGTTTCATTTTTCGCTTGCACTGCGCTGGCGGGGGTACTATATTATGGCGGTGTCGTCATGGAGGGTTTCCGCACAGTTTCGGGTCTTCTGCGCATGGCCGTTGGGCATTTGACAACGGCTTCCTCCCTGTTGCCCCCGACACGCCCGTTTACGCCGAGGCCTCTGTTTTCATTCCCCCCGACACGCCCGTTTACGCCGAGGCCTCTGTTTTCATTCCCGCCGACACGCTCGTTTCACGCATCCGCAACGTTGCATTTCCCGTGGGCAACGTCGTGTTTCCCGCGGGCGATGCCGTGTACAGGACGGCAGCATGGAAATATTCGACATCGACAAACTGGAGCAAATCAAGCAAGGAATTGTGCCAGACGAGACTTCCGAAGAGATCAAGGAGGCTGCATTATCCACTCCCGAGACACCCGTAAGTTCCACTGTAAAAACCGATGAAACACCCAAGCCTGTACGCTATACAGGTCCGATACAGGAAGGTGCCAGAGGAATCCCAGTGGCAGGAAACGGGTACTCTTGAAGTGTGGATTGACACCGAAAACGGCGAATTCCTAGGTGGTATTTTTTAAGTCGTACCAACTCAACAATCTCACAAAATTCGTCTTACAAAAAAACATTTTTTTCGTGCTCGCATGAAAAAACACTTGACTCTTGCCCGAATTAATGCGATTTACATTGTACATACATTTCACCAACATTTTAACGTATCATTCTCTATCCTCAGGCTTATGGAAATTCAGATCGACGGCAACAATCAGCAAACGCAACAACCCATTCCTGCAATCGGCAGGCGCAAACGGCTCAGCCGCGGCGGTTTCGCCATGGTACTTGTCCTGCTCGTGCTCTCCCTAGTAGCGGTCACGGCTACGTACTTCATGGCATCTGCGGGACGAGAGCGACGTGTAGCGGAAATTTACGCCGACGGTAACCGTGTGCGCATGTACACCGACGCCACGGTCAACCTCGTGATGGGTCTCATCAACACGGCTACGCGCGAGGGCGTGCAGGAATCCGTAGGCGGCAACACGGTTTTTCGTTCGTGGGCTTCGCAGCCAGGGATGATTCGTACATTCACACAGAGTGGCCAGCAAGGTGCGAACACTCTCCTTTCGCGCACCTACAAGCTCTACTCGTGGAGCAGCCTCATCACAGAGCAGGAGTCTTTTGATCCTAACGACACAGATTTCAAAGTGCCCGATGATTGGGCTAGCCTGCCAGCTGTTTTTGTGGACATTAACGAGCCGTCCAACAACGTGTTTCCCATTGCCGATCCGAGGGCTTCCATAGCACTCGAGAAGAGTTTTTTCTTTGATGAAAATGCTTCAAGCATGGGAGTGGTGCTCGATGTGAATGGCACGGATTCTAGGCTTCCCATGCCTGTGCAGTGGCTATACATTCTTGAAGACGGCACGTTTGTGGCTCCCGAAGGCGGCGATGGTACGACCGCGAGAGTTCCTGGAGCAGAGACGGATAATCCTATCGTGGGTCGCGTGGCATTCTGGACGGACGATGAGACGTGCAAGGTGAACATTAACACCGCCAGTGAAGGCTCCTACTGGGACTGGCCCAAAGGTTCGACGCGCGATGAGATGCAGTTTGCAGGCAATCCCCCGCTGAGAGCCGAATTTCAGCGCATCGCAGGACATCCAGCCAATACTTCAATAAGTGCGGTGTTTCCGGAATTGGAGCCTGGTAAGAGGTGGGTAGATAACGGTCGTGGTGTCGAGTCTGGCTATCAAGAGCGAATTGCAACAGCGGAAACTCTTAATCCGCGCATAGGGGAGAAAGATATCGACGGGCGCGGAGTGCCATCCGGTTCGCGCGGGGGAACCCACCCGGTCTCAAAGCTTACTCAGAGATACAATGTGCAACGCGACAGTGTAGGTGACCCTGGGCTTGATATTAGAATATCGAAAAATGAAGTTGATATTCCCGATATCGCCCAGAGGGTAGATCGCCTTTTTCCAACGTCCGATGAGGTAGTGTTCCAGACCCGCTACAACGAGGATAACACCCGTGCAGACAATGTGGATCTTCTTGGCTTGGTGGATCACACAAATTTCACTCGCAGACAGTTTTTCATGACCACTAATAGTCGCTCCCCTGAGACTACTCTTTTCGAGACACCGCGGATTTCTCTCTGGCCTATCACCTGGCCGCATAGATCCGCTTATTTTACACGGGTGGCATCAAGAAGTTATAATTTTACAAGAGACCTTCCTCCTATTATTCAACCCGAAAACATTGCCTCGAAAACCTTGAATGAGAATATATGGATGACCCCCGAGGAGAAGCTCCTCGCTTTTGCCTCTACGCTCAATTACACCATCGACTCCAATGAACTTGCGAACGAACATCGTTTTTTCTTTCAGCGTCAAAACCCCGACAGCCCTACGCACGACATTAATAGAATCCCGCGCAACAAGGAACTGCTTTCCTATCTCTACAAGTTGGGGTCGACGAATATTCCTGGCTTCGGCAGCAATTTCAGAACGCGAGGCATTGATCCTCGAAATTTCGACTTGGATTCTGTAATGGTTAAGGCATTTGACTACTCGCGCGCCCAGATCAACCAATACACTGCTTGGAGCGGCAATTTCGAATCTCAAGCCGGTATCGGGGTTTCTGATGCTGTCAGACAACACAATTACAGCTACACAGGTGTGGCATATGGAGCAAGTGGTAACGTTGATGGAGATATTGTCAACAACTCTAGCGGTGCTTGGGGCTATCAAGAACTGGCAGCATACTCCGTAGTGCCCATCAGGGTTGCTGGAGGAACCGTTAGAGAAGGTTCTGCCGATGATCAACACGGCATGGGTTCCTTTCCGAAACTCAGTGAAGTTGCCATTATGTTCTATGGTACCAGCCGCAGGGAACCGGAGTACATACATGTAAATGAGAGAACGATAAAAAACCCAGAAGAAGTGGCGGAGGCAGAAAAAGAGGCGGCAGAAGCGGGCGAAGAACCAAAGGACGTAGCCAGCAAGATCTATCGCCACACGGATGATTGGATTAAGAAGGCCATTCCCGAGAAAGAAGGGGTTCATCCTGACGTGATCAAAGCAATGCGCGAGAAAATGGCACAGGTGGCCAATGGTCCTCAAAACCCGGAGAATTGGAGAAACCTGATCTTTGTAGGACCCGATGCAAGAGCCATCAATACTGATATCGATTTTGAACTTGAAGATGCCCCCACCGCTTCCCAAACGAAAAGCATGCGTGCCGTGCTCCTTTTAGACTTTACCCATTGGGCCAGTTCCAAGCTCGGCATGACACCCACGTTTTGGGTGAAAATTAACGATTCAAGCGTCCCCATTACCCTTACTGGCGGAGCTAGTGGCACAGTGGATTTTGGCGGCAGGGCGTCCCAGGTTTCGTCATTTATCGGAACTGGTGCCATGCCAGAGTGGAGCAAATATCTCTACTGCCGTACCGACGACCAAACTCAAGACGCCATGGCCAAAGGCATGGGGCGGCAACAAGACGGTATTCGCCCTGCGATAGGATACGAACGCAACAATATAGAATTTACTCCAGAAGACAAAGATGCCAATTACTGGACTTTTGTAAGTTTAGATATTCAGACAGACCCAGACAGGGAATTTTTCGGGATGGATGGCGGTCGCTTCATCATTGAATTGTACGGTGTGTTTTCTGACGACGTTGACACGGATCCAACAGAGAGAGAGGACATGATGATTGCCCGCTACATAGTGGATTTCCGTGAGAGCGCTGGCACGTACGCCATCCCTCTCATGCCTTACTGGGTAGGCGAGCATCGAACAGATGCGCGTTATGATAGCCAAATCGGTGAATGGATTCCGGGGCGCTTTGGATTTCAATTTCCTAGGCTTGACGCTGATAACCCGGGAACCACTCGGGTAGACAATATCGGTTATCAGAGTGGACTCATCCCGAGACCTTACTCCCATGCAATAAAAAAAGACGGAAATCCAGTTTCAGATGAGTATGATTTGGCTTTTGAATTGCAGGATCATGTGAATTTCACAAGAGGTTATGATTTAGAAGCAGGAGAAGTGAGATTGTCTGGCAGGCCTGTCGAGGATCGCAATACGTATATTCCTCCTATGTTGAAAGAATGGCAAGTCGCCGCAGCACGTACTGAGATTATACCCGACATTGGATCTGGTATGAGTAATCAGGCTGGTGAAGGCGGTAGCGTATTACCGTACACGGTTCCCAATTCGTGGCATGCTAATTCTGATACCCCGTATTTCGGTCATATCCCGACATGGGGCATGCAAACCTATCAGTACTATGCTCATCCAAGACTTGGTGAGCGTGCAAACCCTCTTCCACCCGACTACAGCGATAATGTGAAATATAACATGTATCTTTTTAGTGGCGATTTCGAAAAGCGCGTTGCCAATTCCGTAAATTCTACGCAATGGGGTGCGGATCCTTATAGATCAAATCGGCAATTTGGCTTTCAGATCATCACTCCCTATGATACGGTTATCAGTATGATTCCCAAGTTCTCCAACGATACTCTGGGAGGAGGCACTATTGAAGCAGGCAGTGATCCGCGTTTGCTAGCAGACGGTGCCTATGAAGATGTTCCGGCTAATGCTAACAAGGTGATGTTTACACCCACTCACGGAGCGAAAGTTCTTAACTTTATGGGTACTCCGGCACTCTTTCCCGCGGATGCTAAAATGGCTTCCGATTTTCCTGGGATGATATATTCTTGGGGATTCCAATCTCAACTCAAGTATCCTGTAGAAGCGAGCTACATCGATGCTATGAGCACGGATAATATTGGTCCAGCTGACACCATCTTTCGTAGCAGAGAGCACAGGGCAAGAATGGCAGGTAGCACCAGAAGACCTATAGCTTCGCGTTTCACCTATCAGCACCATAATCTGGGTCGCCAGACAAACACACGCCAGCCTACTGGTTTTAAACCCACTACGAGCTTGTTTACAACGGGCAGCAGCAATATTCCTATGGCATTGTATTCGACAAATATCGGAAGTGACGGCTCGGGCGTATGGGCCATGGGAAGCAACCAAAATAGTTCGATTCATGAATCTGCTGGTTCTCGCAGATATCCTTTTAGCAACTATCTGGGAAGAATTCCCAATGATGCTGGCGGATTGGGTGATTGGACTATCCTGCCAGGCGATGCTGCCGATGGCGGTATCATCCAGCGCCCCGATCAGGAGTATCAGCGTTTGGGTAGCAACGCTTATTTTGCTTCGGGATCTGCCTATAAAGGCTACCCCACACCGTATTTTCAGCCCTACGGTCCCTATGCTTCCTATACGCAAGCTGGCGAAGTGAAATCCTCCATGGAAGCATACTTTTCTCCGAATCGTCAAGTGCCCTCGCCTGTCATTCTTGGTACGCTGCCATCTTCAAGGCAAAGAGGCTGGCAGACCTTGGCATTTAATCCCAATCCCTTTGCTGGAATCAAACGTATTGGAGACTCGGCGATAGGGCACCCAGGCACTCTGGGAATTCCTCCAAACGCGACAACGGCAGGTTCATTTCCACGTTCGCCCGACCACTTGCTGCTAGATTTCTTCTGGATGCCCGTGTGCGAACCCTATCCCATTAGTGACCAGTTTTCCACCGCTGGCAAAGTGAACCTCAATTATCAAATGATGCCCTTCACCTATATAAAACGTCAGACCGCCCTCCATGCTGCTCTTAAATCCACTTGGATGTACGGAATGTCCTCGCGTGAAAGTGGCGTTTGGACTAGGGGGCCGGGCCCCGCAAATGTGAATAGACTGAGCTTTATTCTCATGGGTTACAAAAACCCTTGGTTCATGTCGGGTTCTACTGATACCAATGATGATCGAGAAGGTCAGGGAACCACATTTTATGGACTAAGGGAATTCAGTGATATAAATAATCACTATGCTAAGACGCGTTATGCTATCGATGTACCAGAGACCATAAGGTACCTCGACATGACGGTATTCAACAGAGGTGATATCTTTCGTTCTGCCTCACAGCTTTGCGAAGCGTTTCTTATTCCAGATACGAAGAATTCGACTCTCAATGGTGGAGAACCCATTAAAGCTCAAAATATTGTGAGGGATTTTTGGAATGCATATAGCGTGGAAGGTTTCAATGTTACGCCCAGTAACGGACGTCAAGAACCCTACAACCATATCTACTCACGCATCACGACCAAGAGCAATACCTACACTGTCCACTGGCGTGTACAGTCGTTGCGCAAGCTTCCTGGCTCTAGCAGCCAAGCGAGTAGTTGGGATGAAAATCGCGACCGCATCGTCGCCGAATCGCGAGGTTCGACTCTCATTGAGCGTTACATAGACCCCAACGCTAGGAACATCCCCGACTATGCCACGATGGATCTAGAAGAAATCGCGACTGACCCGCTCAGCAATTACTACAAATGGCGCATCGTAGCAAATACGAAATTTAATCCATAGGGACAAGACTGTAGCTAGTAATATCAACGTCTATAAAGAATAGGACTTTACACTGGAGTACCAGAGTTTACTTTTAGGAAAAGCCACTTGCGCATGAAGCTGACAACGCTCGACCCGAACCCTTCGGCGGCTTCGCAGACGACGTGGATCTGATGGAGATTCGCTGCGACTACGGTTTGCAGAGTTTCATCAATGTCATCTCGTGCAGGGGCACGAACAATAGGGTCGTCAAGTGAGCAGTAAACAATGAAAGAAACAGGTGTCTCGACAACGGGTGAAATTTTTCTTCGATGCCTTGGGGAAAGACAGTGATGGCATTTTCGGAAAGTGATGTTTCGGCATTTTTGCAAGGTAGCTTTTTTCCTTGCTTTTTTCATTTTTTAGGCTAAATTTATACTATAGTATTTGGGAAAGGAACGACCGAAAAAATATTATGAAAAAATTTACTCTCCTCATATTTATAGCAGGGCTCGCGGCAGGTACGCTCTTCGCCGCCGATATCCACAAGATGGCCAACAACGATGCGCTTAATCTCCCCAACAGTTGGCGCGACAGTGGCGGCGCGATTGTCACTGCAGCTCCCAGCACAGGCGACACCGCCGTTTTTGGTTCCCTGATGGCGACCGCAGATCGCACTTCGCAAATCGCGAACGCAAACAACACCCATCTCTCGTGGGGAGGCATTCGCATGGCATCGGCGGGGCGTACCATGACCATCAATGCCAACGGCACTTCCTCTCTCACGCTCGGCGCAGGCGGTATCGAATGGGAAGCCTCCCCTGCCAACACCAACAACCTGAGCATGGCCAGCAGACTCAATATCGTAGGGGTGCCACAAGTGTGGAAAATTGCCAACGACCGCGAGGTGCAGTTGCGTTCTGCATTGGCAACTGGGGGAGTTGTTCTCGAAACAGATGTCATTGCAAACTCCACCGTTTCCGGTTTCACTACGGGATCCATCGGTCTTTACAACGGCGTTGTGTTGAACACCTCGGGAGGGGCTCGTACCTTTTTCGCAAATCGTTTCACACTCAACGATAACGCTGGAATATTCACCTTCTCGGGCAACAACTCTATTTCGCTCGTGGGCGATATCATTAACGCTCAAGATGGTGACAAAACCATTACCAACAACATCCCACAGGCATCTGGACAACTCACGTTGGGTAGCATAAATATGGGTACCTCCGCTGCCAACACTCGCACGCTCGTTTTTCGTGGCTCAGGTGAGGTTGTCCTCACAGGTGCGCTTCTCACGCAATCGACCAGCAGTGCCGTTTTCAGTAACGTAGGAGTTCCAGCAGGAGGATATCTGCGCTTTGCTGCACCGGGAAACAGAATCGGGCACTTCTCCATCGGCTATGAATCCGCAGGCCAATCCCGTGCTGAAATTGCTTCTGGCGTCGATGTCATTGCCTCTGCGACAAGTAACCACGTTGGCGTAAACATTCAAAACGGCAGTCGGCTAGACGTGTACGGTACGCTTACCGCCAGGGTCGCGCAAACGCGAGACACCCTTACTCTGACTGCTGCGGGCACGAACAACGTAAATAACGCCGTTTTGAACATCGAAGGCTCTGTCGATGTCGAAGGCTATCTCTCCATGGGTAACCGCAACGTGGTGAATGTCGAACCTAGCGGAGAGCTTGCGTGCGACATTTACACAAGCAACGGTGTCACGGTGCACCTTACTCGAGACCCTGCATTCGTTGCAAGCACCCTGCCCGAAAACAACACTTCCGTATTGAATGTCAAGCCTGGTGGCGATTTTGAAATATCGGGTCTCGGCATAGACGGTAGTGGCGTGTTCAACGCTCCTGGTATCGATCTCGGCAGGCTCCACAACTATGCTGTTTCTGGTGGAGCCAGATTGGTTTTTGAAAATGACGTAACAACCCTGCGCCCCACGGATGGCAAATCTTGGGTGAACATCGAGCCCACAGGTGGTTTTCATATCCTTGGTAACGTCGTGGCCACTGGCGCGACCGCCACTTCCAATGCTTTCGATGTGAGTAGTGCTCCTCAATTTACCATTGGCGGTAACCTCACACTCTCGACCATGACGACCAGTTTTCCAGGAATTCTCGAGATCGGTGGAAACTTCACGCTCTCGACTGGCACAACAACCGCTGTCACAGGAATTCTCGAGGTCGGCGAAAACTTTACGTTCTCGACTGGTACAACAACTGCCATTACGGGTACTGTTGCAGTTGGCGGAACGACGATAATCAGCTCCACCAACACCCAGCTCCATCTCGATGCTGCTGTCTTCACAACCAATTCGATAAACTTTAATGGAAATACCACTCTTTGGCTGAAAAACGGAGCCACGCTTGCCATTACAGGCTCTCCCAACATCCTATCATACAATCAAGGCGGTAGCTCCCTCCGGGCTACGGGAACGGTACAATTCGCCAAGTCCGCTCCTGCTCCCTACGACCCAGAAGCTCCCAATTTCAATAAAAGCGATAACGCTCGCATTGCATTAGCTAACGGTTATTCCTTGCGTGCCGAAGGTAACGCAACCATTTACGCCGACTTTTCCATCGGCAGTGCCAGCAGCGCGGGAATATCCTTTCAGGGTGACAATCTTACCATTATAGGAACACTATTCCCTGACGGCAACAATCAATACTGGAACAATCGCTACATAACTAACAACCTTACTACAGGGAGGCTCACCTTGGACGATATAAGGATCCTTCACACGAACGATGCCAATAACGAAGGCCGCCTCATTGTCATACGAGGCGGCGACGGTAGTCGAACGGAAATCAGTGGAGCGATCTACAACCAGACTGCAACATACACTGGCTCGGCAATCGGTAGCATTCAGTTTGGTGATACAGCTTACACGGGAGGAACATATATCCTCAATGGTGATAATACCGTTGTCACTGGCGTCGATCGTGCCTATAGAGGAACGACAACTGTTGTTAGCGGAGTTACGCTGGAAGTCAATGGAAACTATTCTGGCATTACGGGTGCAGTGAGCATCCAAGACGGTGCCACGCTCCGAGGAAATGATGGCACGCTCGGTGGCACTGTTACTTTACGCAGTGGTGCTACCCTAGATGGCACTGGCGTGACTTTTTCTGGAGCTCCTGGCTACGGCGGTATCACTTTCGAAAACGGTTCGCGTTTCAATTTCGGAGCGAGTCTCAATTCCAACGGTCAGCCTGAAACCATCAAAGTAACAAACGGCTCAGTGCAAGCGCCTTCTACTTCTTCAGAAAGAATAACCGTCCATCTCTCGTCCGAAAAAGGAATCTGGAGGTACGACGAATACGCCGATGAAGAGAACTTTGTAGAGGTCTTTACTTGTTCGCCTGGTGTCGGTTTTTCTAGAACTTACGTGAACTTTATTGGTGCTACCATTAACGGTCCTAGGCCTCTCAATCCATACATTCAAAGGATCACAGGTCGTGGTGTTGTCATTCCAGGATTGATTTTTACCCCTTACCCTCCTACTGCCTACGATGATTGGGCCGAAACGAACTCATTGGAAGGCAACGATGCACTGCCCTTGGCCATTCCGCATGGCGACGGCATCACTAACATCGAAAAATTCGCTTTGGGGCTCGATGGTAGTGGCCCTGCGCAATACACCGATACAGGCTATTATATCGTCGAGACCTCCGAAGTGAATCCCAACTTGATCACCTTCACCTACGCCATCAGCGTG
>Ga0123353_10015672_pt1 | contig 11028 bp, 3 predicted proteins | sample TergutLab28metaG_3_FD_92763 | JGI IMG/M metagenome (GOLD analysis project Ga0123353, IMG submission 92763) | Labiotermes labralis P3 segment gut microbial communities from Petit-Saut dam, French Guiana - Lab288 P3 | ecosystem: Host-associated > Arthropoda: Insects > Digestive system > Gut ... | reverse complement strand
TGTGTTGGCAGGCACTATAATAATGGTAGTGTTTGTGTTGGCAGGCACTGTAACAATGGTAGTGTGTGTGTTGGCAGGCACTATAATAATGGTAGTGTTTGTGTTGGCAGGCACTGTAACAATGGTAGTGTGTGTGTTGGCAGGCACTATAATAATGGTAGTGTTTGTGTTGGCAGGCACTATAATAATGGTAGTGTGTGTGTTGGCAGGCACTATAATAATGGTAGTGTTTGTGTTGGCAGGCATTCCCCTCCTGCTCGAGAGCCCGGTCCATCACCAGCACGTGTTCCCGCTTCAGGATTACTGAATATACTGAAGATTCCGCACGAAAACGCACCAACAGCAGCTTTCCAGCGTCGCTACATACAGCACAAAACGGACCCTAGTTAAGGCACTTTCTCGTTGCACCGTAGCAAAGGTTCCTCTACACAACTTCAACACACTCATGATGCGGTGCATACAAACAGCGGGTAACACCTAACACCACCTTACAATTACACGGAGCCAGGCTATCAGGACGTCACGCGGTTCAGCCTACAGAAGTACTAAATTTGTAGGCATAGGACTGACACTGTCATACATTCAGGAGGGGAACGCGGGACAAAAACAATTTCATTAACAAAGATTAAAATTGTTACTTTTAAGTGTTAAAAGACTTTCTAAATGCCTATTGCATTACTAGTATTTTGGACTGATGGTATGATATTTGCAAAGCAACTATCTGAAGGAAAAAGACAAGGTAGCATAAACATTTCTGGATAATACTTATGATGCTCGAATTGAAAGTGAAAGAAAAGTGTTAGATATATTACAAATTGCATTCCATTAAGAATTATATTTGACAGCCATAGCATATTAGGTTCTTAATAGATATATTATACTAGGACAGGTAGATGAACCCGAGTATCTAGTCAATAGACAGTCTATAGAACCCCAACCCTTCAAACAAAAACCCAATCTGAAATACCTGAGCTGAGACAGCTGTTCTGTTAGAACAGAATAAAATTCAAATTATCTAGAGAGTCCTTAAGCACTTATAGTCGGTTTTGGGCCCATTAACCCTTTAAACGCCGAGTCAAATCCCATCTACCCTTTGCTAGCAGTATTCGGAGTTCACCATATTCTCCACGTTAGCAGGTAAAAGGTTAAATCTACTGTTTGGCCACACGTGAATGAGCTGTCACCATTGATCCAGACGAGTCAACCATCATCATGGGGGCCGAGGGCGGGGGAGGCATTATTACCGCTGACGTTGTAACATTGATGGAAAAGGCAAAGTTTTACACCTCACTATGCCTAGGTACTACCGCCATAATATCTGTGTTCGCTTTCCTGTTTCTGATACCGTTCGTGGTAGACCCAGCTATTTCGACTATCATGTCCGATTATGATCCTAACCCCGTCACATGCATCAAATCGAGTTACAATTACGCAGAAGGCCTCCGGAACTGCTCGTGGTCATCCTGTCGCGAAGGGTGCACGACCGCGGCTTTGCGTTGTCACCAGATCCTAGTTAACTACACTCGAATACCGTTCAGTGAATGGGGGAATCGAAGTACGGACAATGCGGCATGGGATGTGGGGAACACAAAGTTTTACGTGAACACAGAGGGGTGCGGTTATCCACCGAGAGTCAACTGTTCTGTGTTTGCTAAAGAATACGGCGACAACAACTCCACCAGGCCCTTCCCATGCTACTACAGCCGGACGTATCCTGAAATGGTGGTAGCGAGGTACAGCTGGGAAGAGAACCTGAAACATCTGGTTCTTTCACTTATCGTACCCAACGTCCTTTTCGGAGTCTCCATCGGCGTATTAAGCTACTGGTACTGTCCAAGCTGCGGTCGGGCCTGCAACAAGAAGACTTACGCCGACAAGTATCCGACTAAAGAAGAGTAAGTAAGACTGTGTATCCGCACGGGTCCTACCAAACGATCTGTGTCACTTTTCTACTGTCACACGTCCCGAACACCGCGAACATCATAGTCACAGCATATCTTAGAGGTTTAACACTGAGCTTCAAAAGCCGACTGAGCACTGTAATGTGAACGTGGTACCCCTCAGTTAATTTCAGAGCGCAACATCGCAATGCCTGCTGTTGCTATAAGGCTCAGCAGCACAGCAAAATGTCGCACATTACGCACAGTAGAAAAGTGCTAATATAGCTTACGTAGAGGATTTTATATTTGCCACGCTGAGGGGTCAACAACTTGCCGCTAATGTGGAATCTCTAACCGACAAAGTTCTGCCGCTGTTAGTGGTCCACTTGTTTCCCCTGATATTTGTCCATCCTCTGTTAATTTCCACTGCCAGCTCTAGAAGTTGATACAGCACATTGCAGGTACTTACATCTCCTAACAGAAGATACCGAACTGGACCCAATTTTCACATAAAATTCACACTGAGACAGGCCATGCTGCCATACAAATGATAGCACATAGACTATATCAAAGTCTGTGTGCTAAACCTTATGCTCATATTGTGTTCCTAGGCACCTAATCAAAATCATAACTGGCAAACTGCAACTTCAGTAATGTGAACTAAACAGAGAAAACACGAAACTCTGCCACATTCTGGTTCTTTCAAACGTCTTCACACTTCAGAATAACGTCGATTTTAAGCACCGATAAAGATACTGAACAATTCCTGTACCACTCTCCCCAGGCGCACCATCTCGTAGCATACACTTTCGTTATTCAGAGCAATGTTTCTTTGTTTCTTAGGTACTTTAACGACGCTGTATCAACTTCTGAAATTATGTAGCGTCGGATGTGACATGAGGATGATAATGAACGGTGAGTCGAAAGAGATTAGGAAGCAGGCGATATCTTATTCTAAGTTTACTACCGCAATGCTCTGCTGGAGGGAAGTAAGCAGGATGACTAAATCAGTCGGGACAGTCAATGCGGACTGAATACACACTGAGTGCTGCCAAGTGTGAGAGTGAAACAGCACACCAATTGGATTTGTATTAGTAATTTTTATTTAACTTCTCAAAGCACAGCAGTTCATTACACACACCACCTGCTCTGATGGTCAAGAGCTCGGAATTTTTCCCACATACAGTATTGACGGGTTCGTGCTAAGCTAATAATAAACCGCGATTACCCCCTCTCGACAGCATTAATTGATTGGTCTTCGTAATGTAGATTAAATGTGTTTACTGTGAGGTGGATACTGAATTTAGATGCAGTGTGTAGCCCAACTTCCTATCAGAAATGGTTAATACCCAGTTCGGTTCTGAGACAGAGGACAGCACATGCGGAGATGACATGCCTGCTGCCAATACAAGTCTCATTTAATTTTGGGTGACCAATTCCAAGACAGACAATCTGGGGTACAAACGAGCCCATGGCAGTAGACTGTATCCCAGTTCCTGTGTGCACAGGACCACTGCCATGGTCAGTTAGAGTCTCATGCTTCCTAATTACGATGTCGGTGCAAATTGTTTGGGAATGTACTGATCTTTTGAGATGCTGTGTTGCGTGGTATCGGCCGCACGTCATGTCACCCACCCACAGCATGGTCATGAGAACGTAATATTTATATTAACATTAATTGCGCTCATTTGCAATATTTCATTCTTATAGCTGACACACTTAACAGACAGCAACGTTACTGAAACGTGGAAAATAAAATCAAATTACAACACCTAAACAAAATGTCCTTCTGGTATACTGTGTACATCCCAGATACTACTGGCACAGTGTACAACAGTGTAGTGCTGTTACAACTACCTGTCTAGGGTGAAGGTAGCAAACAGGCACATTTGTGAAGCTGTCCTTTTTTAACCTATAAAACGCTAAAGAATACAGTTAATTAAACATTACTTTCTTGACAGCAAGCAAGCAAATCACTGTAAGCTGCAGCTCACAGAAGGTTATTATGTTTCGGAGTCACCGTACTGCAATAACATATGCTGTATAGTAATCACTACTGGGGCTTATCTACATCAGTAACACTAACATTCTGCTTCACAGCAGCACAGTGTACTGTACGTTAACACACAGATCGATGTGAAAAACCATAAATTATTTCGGTAAGTAGAATAATTTAAAATGCAACAAATCCACATAGATTTGTCAATGAAATTCCAGACACGCATCAAACCGCGGTGTAACTGAAGATCTGAAGAGTAAAGTTGCAGTGCAGTGAACAGGAATATAATGCCTATGCAATGTCAAGTTTATATAAATTCTACATTTCACACAAAATAGTTAATGTTATTATAAAGTTAATATACAATACCATACACGTTCACGTTACATACGCACGTGAATCATCGACTTCTGATTAACAGCGTTCATTTTTCATGCTTACATATGCGTAAAAACGTATCTTCTGAAATACAGGTAAATACATGTACACATACACGTATAAATAAATACAAGTGCGCCACACGGAACTATGACCAGAAAACCATAACAAAAATTTTACAGTTATTCCATGTGGCAAAAATTGGTCCCATGCAGTGTTTCCTATAACTAGCTGGTAAGTTCAAACAACGCTGTGAACACGAGGAAGCTGCAGTACGGTTCACTTCTGTGTTGTTAGTGTGTAAACAGAAAATAGATACTTGTGTTAACAGCATTCACAGGGCCATTCATTGCATACAATATATGCTGACTACCGAAAAGTTGCTTTCAGTCCACCTCACAGTTTCCTGTGGTTTGTGGTTAAAGGAGTGGATGGGACGTATAAACCTCTTTACCGCTACAGATGTGAATGAGATGCAATTAGACCATCTGCACTGATTGTTGCGGTCGGTAGGGCTTTTCAACTTTTGCGCTCTATGAACACCTGAAGGTACAAGACGAAATGTCAAATGTCTAAAATTGTTGTCTGAAGCTTCAGAATCTACTTTTCACGTAAAGTGATATAAAATGTTTACCTTACTCAGTGTTTCTGTACGTATCAAAGATCCAAACAGCTCTCAAGCATTTATTTAACCTGGATTAATTCTCCACACTGCGACTATTTTACGAGTGTATAAATCAGACTTGCAAAACTGCGTACTGAACTGACGATACCCCTTGAATACAGCAAAACAGATTTTCACACTTTTTCCATAAAACGTAGGAAACAAGTTGGTTTTTTACTAAATCGGGCACATTTCTTCCAAAAAGGACAATCAGAAGCTGTGACATACATAGCACTTTGTCACCCTATCTTATCATTTGTGTGCAAGACAGATGGACGTGCGCAGAATTTATTGCACCATTGGAAATAATTACGTTATTTAAATTAGAATAAAACTTTATTCACTAATATACTGACCCTTTACAAAATTGAAGAATACTAACAAAAATATAAAGAAGAAGAAACACGTTCTGTTCTGGCCCAGACTGGTCGTTGCATTTTCTTTAACAATTTTCAGCGTTGCAAAACAATTACGTCCGGAATTTGACGTAGCCTATCAGCATTAAGTTGAAAAGCCAGTCTTATTTTGAGTTACCAAAACCTCGATGGCTTGTTCAAGCTGCCTGTTAATGACATATCATCCTACTGTCCTAACACATGTGATTGGTGCATCATAAAGCAAGACACCTTCCAGCAAACTGAAAGACATACCGACCAACTAGTGTAATATCAAAATGCATTAAGTGCATGGCATACAACCTGTAATTCTTTGGGTTATGACAGGGTAGAACTTCTACTCTGAAGACGGAGCAGTACGTTTCTCAAACACTGGTACCCAACTACCAGACCGCACGGTGCCATAACCCAGAAGACCACAATACGAATCTTCACCGCCATTAAAACCTCAAATATCATAAATAATGTGTTGCTTTGTGGATGCAAATCACCTCGAATATCAGTGATTTATGGTACGTGTAGGTAATGTTATCTGTATAACATCTCAGTATTCATACGTTAACGCTTACAGTACAAACTAAACAAACTGCTTGCGGAAATTGAACCTAGGTGTCAATACAAATTTAAGAATGCCACGTTAAAGATTGTTAGTAGCTCAAGATATAATTCTAATTCATTTTTTGAAAGAAAAAAAAAGACTCTAAATAACTGTACGGTACTTTCACAAGTGTTGCTGAGTGCTGTGACAACTTTTGTGAGTGGCATTACTGTCAGTACTGCAACTCTTCAAATCTTAGGTGAAGTAGATATGTTGGAGTGTCAGTGTCTTTTGGCACAGAGTAAAGGATATGACACTATTAATTTCCTTGGTGTATCTAACATTGTTTTCCAGAACTTCTCCATAAGTGAGTCCATACTTATTACAAACTATGCCAAATAAAGCAAGTCCGCAAAATAAAACTTTGCCACACATACTAGCTAATCCACTGAATATTACTAATTTATCTGGTTCACTGCTATGTTTTATAGTGAAAATGAAGATGAAGACGATTATTATTATGAAGAAGAAGAAGAGTACTGAAGGATCAACAAACAGAACCGAAAACTTTCAGTGGCTCGCATGAAGACACAGAAGTGCCAGAATACCGCCAGGGTTGTACATAGACATTCGGAAGCCTGTGGACGGCAGCAGCAGCTGGAAGTAGATGGCGTTTCCAGAGACAACTGAATCCCAGCACCCCAGCGGCAGACAGAACGAAAACACCGTTCTGGGGTGACTCAGGCCCCGTCGCTCTTTTGTAACAGTTTTATGCTGAAGTCCTGTGCGGGGCAACAGGGTCACTGCAATCTCAATTCAGAAACGGAATTTAAATTAAAACTCACATTTAAATTAGAGGTTTGAGGTTCTCATACGGTGGTGACTATGAAGACTACTGCCTTGTAAGAACTACCAGACTACATGGCAGCACAACCCAGAAGACAGTAATCTTCATAGACTGTACTACTTTCAATTATTAGATGTTCTATCTTTTTAAAACAATTTTAACTCTGTTTCCACTTCATGGTACCCCAGTTGGTCCTGTTGTATTTTGGATTCAGGTCTCGTTGCCCTGCAATCCTTTGAGCAGTTTATTGAATACTGTGCAGATATGTGGTGTGGCTGACAACAGTATGACGGTATGTGAGACACAGAAATGAGGTCTTGTTATTGTTAAATGCAGCAGCATCCCACAGCGCTAAGTGTTTAAACAACTGAAGAAAGTAATGAAGAGCTCAAATATGTAAAGACTGTGTGTCACCGTGCCAATTTTAGTGCAAACCGCATGGACTGTCTTTGCATTTACAATGTACAAATGAATTAAGACTTAACCTCACAATGTTCAAGCGTAAGTGAAAGAAACGGTTGACGAGCTGCAAGACTTGAAGTTTTCAGGGCGCACGAATTAACGAGAACGTTCTCGGACTATCGACGAATCACAGCTCTGTTGAAATCGAGCGTTTGGGAAATAAGCTCTCTCTGTCCTCAGGTCGATATCATCGTCCCTGATGATGGAGACACAGAAGGCCTCCGAAACATTAGATTTCGACCCAGCTTTAACGCGGCTGATATCCCAAGAACGTATTACTGTAATAATTACTTATTCCAGACTAAATTCCTGCGACGACCGCCCCTGGCACCTACGCCTGTCCTGTCGTAACACCAATGTACGCAATACCCGCTCCCTGTGACTGAAATACTGCTGACACAGTTCACTACACCCACGCACACACCAAAACTGCACAGTAACATTTAATGTAAATATTACACTGTACGTAACTTCCTCTCTCTTAAGATTGTAATTATTTGTTTGCATTTTCAAAAGGAACATAATTACTATGTTTCAGCACTGTCATCTAGAATGGTTGTGAATATATGGCAAATGTGTAATTGACACAATCCTTTTATAAAGGAATAATACACTTGCCAAAAAGCTCTTTAAATTGTACGCCACAAATAATTTTATCTGATGTAAAATATCAGCTATATAGGTATTGCATTTTAGAATACGAGTTTCGATTGTAAACTTATATTTTGAATAACTCCACCTGGTGTCTCTACACAATGCGGTACATTACTTTCAGCATATAATTCTCCCTTAAGTCATGTGCATGAAAAATACCGTCTTGATAAAAATGAGATTACTTTCAGTACAAGAAACCTGTGCACAGAATTACAAAGGTACACACTATCCACCCTCATAACTAGAGCACTTGGTAAATAAGATAATAGGCCTACATGATTTTTAGGTCTACACGGCTTTGTCCATGAAGATTAAAGTATTCTGAGATATGGTGCCGTGTGCATTGGTAATTAGTTAGCTGATATGCGGAGGAGCTGCAAGAAGCTGTCGGCTCCATATTCAGGGTCGTCTATTCTACTTAAACAACACCCAAGATGAATCACAAGCACCTGCGAAAAGTCAAGTAATTACAAATCTACACGGCATCATACCCCAAACACTTTAATATTCAAGACTATACATATTTTTTTCATTACCCACATACGCAGTTTAAAGATTTGAAACTGCTGATTTTCAATGCAAACACAAAAGAAGCACACATTTCCTTCTGTTGTTGTGTTCAAGTGTTCGCCTATACAGTTTCTGTTTCTATAATAATAAGAAGAACATATTTTAAAATCCAAAATCAAATTTTACAATAAATATTTCACACTTAAAAAGAACAATTACAATTCGCAATTCGAAAAGTTTAACACTGTAATAGAAAAGAAGACTCTCATTTTTAATACAGGTTGAAGATTTAAATTTTATTATAACCGATCTCAAGTGCTTGAAATCTACTGCGAAGACTCCCTCACTATAAAACCAGAAATAATTTCGATAGAACGTAGACGCCATGTTTCAATGTCATACAACGTCTTCAGTGACTATGCTTGCATTATTTCAACTGAATTTTCTTAAGTTATTACAGAATATGAAGCTTGTATATGCTTAAGCTAGTTCAACTGGCAGTGGTCACTCTACCAGTTATGTCTCACCAATGCACATATCTGCTGTTTCAGAAGCTCTTTACATTATCAGTAAGCCATATATTATCTCTTCAGCAAATAAACACTACACTGTACGTGCTCTCAGAAGCAATGTGGCAAGCATTACCACAAATTATACTATACGGTCTCCACAAAGTCAAAGACAATTCCACATAGCAAATGTTAATACTTATGAGCTACAAATTGTTCCACATTACATCACACAATAAATGCTATAGGACTTTTTAAAAAATCCATCTTATACTGTTAATAAATTTATTTCGGAAATGCAGCACATAGTACAAACATTTGTCACTTCGCACCTTGAAACAGCCGATGGCATAATGAAGACAACCTAAATATTCATTTTTCGTTACTACAATTTCAGTAGTCGAAGAATTATAGGCTAACGTATAACAAGCAACCTAATTAGCTTTACTAAACCAATAAAATCACTCAAACACAAAACCCAGAGTTTCTACAGGGTCCAAAATATCTCTCACAACGCAAAATTCAAAGTTGTATTTCAATCAGCTTGTGTTGAAAAGAAAATGTTGAATTTTACTTTCATCTCTCGTTATATTTACCTTCGTCTGTCGTTTCTAACATTTGTGAATAATTCAACATACCTCTACCAATGTAAGTCATATTCTAATTAAAAATCAAATTCACTTTATGTAACAAACAATACACCAAATACAGTGTACGTCTGTTACTGTTACTGTTTGTGTGGTTACAATCACACAGCAATCTGTTGCATGCTGTGTGTTCGGACAATACAAAATGAATCACTGCACCAATTATGTTCCACTCACTGCAAATTTAGTCATTTTCATTTCTTGTTTGAGGCTCAAGATAGCGTGATATTATTGCTCATTGTTTATTTAGATAATCATAATCTGCATTCAAGTGAGTGTATATTTTAAAAAAAATAAAACACTCCAAAACAGGTACATTTTATTGAACCTAACCTATTTTCCTCCTAGTCATAGCAGGACTTCCTGAAGACTGTAAAGAATAATTTATAAATAACGCGCAAACTGCATCGATATTTCATGTTGTCTAATTTTATTTTACAGAACAAAATACGGGACCAAGTTTAACAATACGGTGCACCTGGAGTAACAATTTATTAGCAGCGATTCGTCTACGTCAACAGGAAAGTGCCAATAAGAACTCACCTGCTGGTTATCAGAATTTCGAAATCCTGAATACACATAAAATTATGCAAAGAGTCAATAGTTAATCCGGACACAGCTAATTTTATAGGCTGAAGTTAAAAAAAAAAACTTTAAAAAAGTGTTCAATACGAAATTCTACAGAATTTCACTACAACGGTACGAACTGGGCTCTACCTCGACTACAGTAATTAACAACAAATGTTCCGTTCGATAACACAGCCCCCCCCCCCACACGCAGCTAACGACAGCTGCAGAGGCAGTTCCAGTCTATACTACTTTAATACTAATTGGTCTACAAGTCATAGCAACAAACACTAAATATCACTACTGCATAATTATAATAAAGGCGGTACAATCACGTGAACTTAAATCTGTGAATAACCTTCTGTCACAGAAGGCAATATTTTATTACATTTCCCGATATGCGTGTATATACATAGGCGCGTTCGGATCTTTGCATCCTGGAATCTTTTCCAGATGTTCACATCATTTAATCTTAACAGGTCGTTATTCCACAACAGCAAGTTGCTTAAATTGTAAGACTCAGATTTCAGGCATTTTAGGTAATAAACGTGTCATACATAATTTTTTTTACACATTTGTGACCTGTGACTGCTGACGGCTGACAGATGACCAGAAACAAGTGGCACGTCAGTCAGTAGACGCTGTCCAACATGTGCATAACATTTATTAAATAGACCAACCAATGCACTTTGGTTTATGACTGCAATTTTAGTGCGCAGTGACCATCGACATGTTTCGCCCACCCATGTGGCCATCTTCAGAGTGGTAAAAGCAAGAATACAAATACAAGTACAATCTCTAGGGACAGCTCCGCAGTTAAAAATCATGAAGTTGTAGTTAAAATTCCGGTTAAACTGTAAAACTGTGATGGGTGTTAAGATATCCAAAGTTAAAAATTGTTGTCTGCAGTGTGGTTATGTGGTGTGATGTACACAGAGGGTACATGTGGTGGACTGTGATCCAGTTGGTGAGCGATGA
>Ga0123353_10015670_pt1 | contig 11029 bp, 5 predicted proteins | sample TergutLab28metaG_3_FD_92763 | JGI IMG/M metagenome (GOLD analysis project Ga0123353, IMG submission 92763) | Labiotermes labralis P3 segment gut microbial communities from Petit-Saut dam, French Guiana - Lab288 P3 | ecosystem: Host-associated > Arthropoda: Insects > Digestive system > Gut ... | reverse complement strand
CGTATCCTCTTATTGTAGTGTGTTCTGCTGTACAGTTGTACTTAACATGAAATAATTTTTGGTGGTGCAGTTTATTATTTTTCAGTGCACTGATTTCTCATGATTATAAACACAGATTGCATAATCATTTCCAGTTCTTCTTTCCGCACAGTTATATCCTATCCACACGTTCTGCATCTTTCTTACCTTTGCGTAAGGAGTACTTGCTTTTCTTCACTTCTGTTCCTCCTTTAGTTTTCCATACTTTTGAATTCTCTTTGTTTTCTTCAGTAATAACTTATTTTAGTTCATACACCATGTTTCATTTTCTAATGGAACACCAATAATCTGTTTTCAGAAAACAACAAGAAAGTCTTTCCATATCATTGTGAAGACAATTTTCCCTAATTCATCATGTGAAAAATGAATGAGTAGTTATCTTTTAATACTAGAAGATACTAGAAGATTCAGCTGTTCAACACAAACCTTGAAAGTTTATTTTTTATTGCATTTAATACCAGCTTATTTATATAAATCATGGAGTTCCTGTGTGTGTGTGTGTGTGTGTGTGTTTTTGGTTATTTTACATTTGTAAGTCTGTGCATGTGTGCTGAGGGAACTACTTTTTTGTTATGTGTTCATAAATTAATTATTTTATTTGTTGGTTCTTTGTAGGAGAAACTTCATTGAAAGTGTCTACAAGAAACTGTGTCCAAACAAAGCAGACAGTGTAAGTCTCAGTTATGAATATGGAGGTTATTGAAAGCTGTAATTTTTGTTTGTGAACGAACAAGGTATATTGCATTGCTTTAGTAGTTTCACTGTGTATGCACTCTGTTGGAACATGAAGCAACTCTAACAAGCGTATGGCAGGAACAGTGTCGGAATTCAAATTCTTGTTGAACCACATTCAATTTTTCTCCCCAATATCCTGTCATTTATTTAAGTTGTGAGAGTTTTAAATAGAGCTGGATGCTTGAATTGTGACTGTATTTGCATAAAATATAGGTTGCATTACAAATTTTGCTGCATATTTCTCTTTGAAATATAATACTTTGTTTTGTGTTTTTTTTTTCTCATTATCTTTGCTGTTGTAGCAGAGTCAAAATCAGTCAGCTTGCAAACTAATTAACATTGGTATCTCTGTTTATGATCTCTGGTGTTTTAAGTGTAATTGGTTTACTGGTCTAATAGATGGTGAGTTTATGGAATGCCATTACTTAAACTGTTAATCCTCTCACTACTGTTATGTGTGTCTTCTGAGTTCTAAACAGTTATGCCCCTTTAAGTAAATAATGGAAAATGATCTGTTGTCTTGTGTAATGGATATATCAATACTCCTTTTGCTTTCTCTGTATGTTTACTTGCTCTAGGAAGCCTTATATTAACTAGCTGTAACTACCAGAAATCATTCTTGCTTTTCTTTATAAGTCACTAAAGCAAAGTGTGAATAACAGTAACAGTAGCAGTAGAAGCAGCAGTGAAGGTGACAAGTATGATGAATTTTTGTTGTTTGCAGCAAAATTAACCACATGTAATGAAATGAATGAATGTGCAAAGCAGCATTTCATATGACACTTATTTTCATGTTGTGTAACTTACAATGGTTAGGAAATGTACACATAGTGTTCTAGTTCTGGTGTGTTAAGTCATTTTTTGTTCAGTTATGTTGAAAACCATGAGTCTTAGATGAAGGAAAACATACACTGAACAATAAACATGCCAGTTTCTCTCTCTGTGTCTCTCTCATGTTGAGCAAGTTGTGTTCAACTCAAACTTGACATGTGCACAGGAACATTTGTAGGTCTTCACATAAGTTGTCCATTATTTTGTCCATTTATCCAAAATTTCAGTGGATTGGCAGATTTTAGTTACTGGTATCAGACTGTGTATGAGTTCACTGGCTCTCAAGTTGTTTCGTGAATGCAGATGACAGGTGGAATGGATACAGCAGTTTTAATAGGCACTGCAAAAGGGTGCAAAAGACACTCAAAATTGCAAGCTCCCACTTAAACAATGCATCATTAATTCAGTTCTGTTGTTTAGTCCGTTAATAGCCAGGTTATGGCTGGCATTGTAATGAGTAGGCTATGGATTGGATGATCCAGATCTCAATTCCCACCATGGGCAATAGATTTTTCACTTTCACCTAAACATCCTGATTAGCCCTGGGGACCATTCAGATTTCTATTCAGTGGGTGCTGGGGTTTCTTTCCATGGGGATAAAGTGGCATGAAGTTGACCAGTTGCTTCCACCTAGTGCCAAGGTAAGAATGAGTGCAGCTGTACCTTTGCCTCTCTATATCTTCATGGTAAAGACATGGGCAACTCTACTTTTAATTTTTTTTTTTCCTTTGGTAATTTGTGTCAAGTAGACTTTTCAAAATTTCTATGCTCATTCACTGCACAGACAGTTTCTATGTGAAGGTAATCTAGAATTACCTCTTCAGGTCACCACATATGTAATAAGTATGTAAAACATGCTGCAAGGCTCTTACTGCAGTTTGTGTATATGCTGTGTACATTTAGCCCAGTGTCTTATTAGTTAAACAGTTAGCTACCTCATTTTGGAGATTTCAGTTATGTAACTGCTGCCACAGAGGTTGTATACTTTACTGTTAAGGATCTGAACAAAAAATGGAACATACAAGTACTACAGAGTTTTAGGCCTCAGGAAAAACTAAAGGACAGAGCTATGAGTATACAAAGGAAGACAAGTTCTTGGCATATTGCAGTAATTTTGCATCATCTGCCACGGTTCCTTATTGTGTAGTACAGCTAATCTTCTGCATCTTTACAAAACGGAAGTTATGTTACCTGCATGTAGAACTGGTCAGAGAAGTTAGGCTAAATTGCAGTAGCTCAAAATGTAAGTTCAAAGAGTAGTGTGCTCAAGATACGTGTGATCTTTATTTTCATGCATCACAAATTGTGTACATATCTGAATATTGTGTGACTTTCATAACTAAGCTTCATTGCTTGCGTGGTGATTTTTAATTTGGTGTACAGTACTCTAGCATTATTCCTTGAATTCCTGAGGGGTCATTATTTATTGTTACTTATAAAATGCGTATCCATATGTGTTTTTCATATGCTATTCATGCCCGCATGCGTCCTTTTGCCTTCTTCCCAAACCCAGTTTTTATTTTGTACCATTCTCATTCATAAAAGTGTCAAAACAGCAATAGTGAAACTAATGGTCAACATGTATGGCACCTTTTGGTTCATACAAGAGCCTGCCAGTGGAACCTTCATGAGCCATATAATTCAAGTCTTTCTCCTCATACCACTTTATTGGAATCACTTTTACCATATTCTCCCATCTGTATCTAGATCTCCCAAGTGGTCTGTTCCCTTCAGGTTAGCCAATTGTACTGTTATATATGTGTTACTAAGTCTGCATTGAAAGAATTAAATTAACCATTTACCATCAAATAACAGTTGTTTAATGAACTCTTGTTATGACGCTGACAGCAAAAATTTTGATCCACATTAAGTGTGACATAAAAAATGGAAGACATGACAGTGAGGTAGATTGCTGTAAGTAGAAGAGAGCAGTTCAATTATGTACTGTGTTTGAGAATAGATTGCTACGGAGAATGTTTGGACTTTCTATAGAGACATTAACAAGAGTGTGTCATATGATGCTAATTGATGTGCTGCATAAGTTTTGGTATTAGAGATATGAGGTTCTTGTGGCAGTAGGTGTCAAGATATGACCATCTGTGAAGTGACACTGTGACGTGTGGTAGATGTGTACCATCAGTTTTGAGGAAAGTGCTGCCTTCATCTTCAGGCTAGAAGAGGAGTTGGAGGCAGCAGGTTACTTCAAAGCATTTGTGTCCATCTACTAAACTGAACTAAAATACATGTTAATGAATGAACTGTAATTTATATAAAAAATGGTGTATTAAGGGTTCAAAATCTTGCCCACTAAAAATACAATAGTGGCTACATAAAGTATTTTAGTCATTTTATAATCTTGTTTCTTTATTCATGCAATTTTGTACATACACCTGCCAAAACCAACTCCTCATTAGCGTTTGTGTTGGTGTTACTTTCACTGTCCAAAAATTTCTTCCAGAATTGCATCAGAACTGCTACATTATGCTGGTGGTCAATGTAGCTATTTGTGTGATAAATTTCATAACAAGAACAGTACAAGGCCATAGGTAAAGGTAAAATTTACCATAGAATAGACCATGAAGGCCCAGGCTGGAAGTAGAGGTATAGCTCTACCCTTTCTTTAACCTCTATGCTAAATGGGGTGGGTGGTCAATGCCATGCCCTGGCTGTCTTGGTAATCTTAGTAATTAACCAACTTAATGCACAAATTCTTGTTTTATAATAAGTTTATTATATACCTCTACATGTTTCGAGCACTATGTGCTCATCATCAGGAGGTCAAAATTGTACTATACAGCATCTGGTATCATCACCCCTGTAGGTGGCCATCCCATGTACAGGTTGAGAGAGGCCTCTCTCAACCTGTGCACAGGACGGCCACCTACAGGGGTGATGATACCAGATGCTGTATAATACAATTTTGACCCCCTGATTATGAGCACATACTGCTCGAAACACGTAGAGGCATATAATAAACTTACTGTTAAACAAGAATTTGTGCATTAAGTTGGTTAATTACTAAGATTATACTGAGATGCACAGTCAACAAAACATCAAAAAATGCCCTGGCTGTGTTACACTCGTCTAAGATACCCTTTGTACAGGAGGTTGGATGGGTCTTCAGGCCAGTAGGGACAGGTGCAGAGTATCTTGCCCAGCGAAGTTATAATCAATGGACCATTAGGAAGTGAATGCATAATGTAACCAGTACCCATGTTGAATTATCTTGAAAAGTGTAATATTAGTGGGCAAAGATAATTTGTTGGACATAAAATGTGTTTAATTTTCCCCTTCCACCTTCTCAGAATGTGTTATACACCAATGAATATTAGGGAATTTTGCTCTAGATGTGTGCAGAACGTTTGTCTATATAAAGTAGCCATAAATCAACAGTTGTACTTCTCTACTGTATCAAATTGAATGAAAATCCTTTCATTGGTCTTCATGTCATTGCATGTGGATAGGTGAGTGGACAGACAGGCGTTAAAAGTTACTAGGTGCAATTTTGCAAATTCTGAACACAAACATGCCAAGTAATGATTGACTTTCTATGAAAAGTATCATTATATATTGGGCAAATAAATTATCCACGTTTTCGTTGTTCATGTTGTCATTGTATTGACTTTTTTTTTCTGTTTATAAATTGAAACTGAATTAGATTTAGAAGGCATTTACATATAAATTCCAAAGATCTTTAGGGTAAAGAGGCTACTTTCATCCCTGAACAGATCACTGTAGTGGATGGAATCATCAGTAACTGTGTAGCAGTGATGAACTGTTGTGTGTGGTTTTTGCAAATGTGTATAGTAAGCTTCTAAGAATATCATACAAACCAAAACTGCAGCATGGTATGTGTATCAAAAATTACCTAACAATATGTGAACTACCTGCAAGCTTTAAGTTGCACAAAATTCTTCTGCAGAGTAGTAGTGAGCTGAGGAATGATCTAACACACATTTTAATGTTAGATTGAAGAGCATTGTGTAATTTGATTCCTGTATTGTAAACACCTGTCTTGACCAGTGAGGTTAGCATTCCTCACATGAAGGTCATGTTTTTCATATTTATACTGTGTGTTTCTGAATTTGAAGTCTGTCCATGTTGTCTACAGTGAAAGACAGTGATAATAGGTATTCACTGATGAGGGGAGGTATATTACATTATTAAATGGCTGTTAATAGGAGTCTCTGTTCTTTACACCTGCCATTAATGTAATATTTTTTTTGTAAGTACTTTTTTACTGTGTAGAATTTCCCAGATGGTTAGCTGCATAAAATGTATTGGAATGCAAAGTAAACTAATTTTAAAGTGTCCATTATTGTGAGTGGTGTGACTTGCCTCATGGCAAAGCATGCTGAACTAAGTTCTAGGATAATGTATCCCATATGTTCTCGACCATTTTAATCTTCAGCATACAGCATTTTAAGTCCCAGGTTTACTCTGCACCTGGAACACTGTTCAATTGAAATGCCCAGTGCAGGACACTTTCTTCTTCCAGATGGAAGAGATGTGCATTTAATGGGACAACATTGTCCCATTTGTCCAGTAAAGGTTAAGATATTATTGATTTTCAGGCCAAGGAATTTAATTGTTACTACTGTTTGATTGTTTTATTGCCATAATCTATATTTGAAGTACTATATATTTTATTGTCAGTGGCAAAGTGTAGAAGTTTCTTTCCTCAGAATTTAACATAAATTTATTTGCTGTCAACCATTTGTTCATCTCAGCAACAGGCATCAGTAATGTAATTTTGAAAGTGGACATTTTAAGGTATTGTATAATGATACTGTATCACCACCAACAAGTGTGGTTTTGGACTATGAATTCACAGTTGGAAGTATATCATGTATTTGTGTGAGAAAAGATATCCAACACACACTTGTCTGCCCATCTTACCAATTAACAGACAGTGCCTGAATCTTCAAACATAACATTAGAGTCACTGATCTCACTTGCAACTATGCCAATACAGACAGGGAGAAACAGACTTCTCAGGTACACTGTAGCTAATAGTCTATTTATAATTTTTGTAATAGTTTCTTGAAAAGTAAAATGTGTTGTTTACTATTTTTATTCTAATGGTAAAGGATGGAAGTGTTGTTGAATTTTCAGCATGAGCTTTGGTGTACTTGAAAAGTCTCTCTGTATGTGTGTAACACCTGGAAAACTTGTGAAGTCAGGTTAAAAACTAACACATATGATGGACATATGCACATGAAGACTTACATTCATTTATGTGCATATCTTGAAGGTAATTCCCAGAATATTTATTGGAGTAAGGAATGTTTTCAACAATTGTGGAAAAAAATAAACACATTTTTATGCAACACACTTTTCCATAAGAGCTGTTAAGATAATTAAACAAAAAAAATTTATGTTGTGAGTATGCTTCCTAAACAGGTCAGGGGTACCTCTCATTCACACCCTTAGAAAGTGGAGGAGACTTTCCCTCAACGATAAGTTCCCTGTAGCCATTTGTAGGGCCCCAACATATCATGTTGTTACTTAAGTACTGCTTTTAACTGCACCTGAACTGCAGCCACAATTACCAGCCTAGTGGACACCTAAAGGTGTCAGTGAAACTCCAGCTACTCCTTTTTATGTGTATCATTCATCTCAATGTTAACCAGTTATTTCCTTTTTAGGGCTAACACTACTCTTTTCATTTATTTTATTAGACATTGTTACTTTTATTTATATTATTAATTGTGATATTTATATGGTTCGTGTATTGTATTTTGATTTGAACCTTGGCGTCCCAGGTCATTCCATCAGACCTCATGTCATATATATTATTAGAATCCTGTTATGGCTCCTTTCAGGAAGACATCACTTTCATTACATTGTTAGAACTGATTGTGTTTCTTGCTGCTATTTGTTTATTATTATTTTTTTCAAATATTTTTGTTTTTTAGTGTAATTTTCTTCTTATGTTCTTTATGTAATTCAAATTTAAACTTATTTCACCTTCCCAGCTCATATATCAAGGCCCCATTCTGTGCATATCTCTACCACCTCTGTTGGCTCACCACCCACATTGTCTTTTGCTACCCTCAGAACCAGTAATGTGTGATACACCATGAAGATAAAAGGCACTGTTGTCCTTTAAACATTGAGAACTGTTTATCCAGTAACACAGCATACCATTGCAGATGACTTTAATCCTCAAGAGCAATACTATGAGAACCTCAAATCTCGCAAAAAAAAAAAAGTCTATTGGTACTACATTGAAATAAGATTGATTTAATTCATTTAATGTCATGCTGTATACATTGTGACTGTGAAGCGTGTTAATCCTTTGGTGCTGAAGGACAACTGTAATCAAAACACAGTGTATTGCTAAGGAAGCTGAGCAGTGACTGTAGTCATGGACCAGTAACATGCAAAGTGGTGGGTGGGCAATTTATATTGTGGCCGGTTGCAGAGTACAGTGGGCTAAGGGGTTGCACAATTTGGGTGTATGTAGATACATAATTTTCTTTCAATATGCAGAAGAACAAACACTGTAGTCCTATACTAATACTTAGTGTTTTCTTAAATCACGCCTTGTAACATAGTAAACAAACAAAAGAGTATATATGCCAGAATTGTGCTATGCATACATTTTTAATGGTATATTACCCAGGAAACAATATTAATGTATGGTAATAATTTTTGTAATGTTCCATAAAAACATACGGTTTCCAGATCATTCAATGCTCCCTGTGCCAGAGATAGGGAACTGTTTGTTGAATACCTGTACACCTTCACTGAGAAACCAAGTGTATGATGACCAACTAGTGAGGCAAGAAACAGTGTAATAATGTTGTCCAAAAGTGGGTTTCATTGTGGAGTTTTGTAAAAAGTAAATGATTTAATTATTTCAGTGCAGTTCATTTTAAGAGAAACCCCAGCGAATTTTGACCACTTTTGATAAATTCTTGTTTTTGGTAAAATTTAGTGACATAATAAATAGTCTAAGCAGTTTCATTGTTATAGTAGCTTATTTGTGCTTTGACTAGTTAAGAATATGTTGGTAAGCATTTGTCAGCATTGTTTTTTTGTTTTACTGATGTAGAATGTGAGTGTGTCTATCATGGGTGTTGGAAGATGAGATGGTATTGATTCAGGCTGTCTCTACTGGTATAAATCTGTCAAATAATCACCACTTAGAAATTGCAATGCCTTTAGGAAAGCAACTGAAAATCATCATAAGTGTACTTTGCACAGTTGTTAATTGATAATTCTGTGACAAGTGTTGCACAATTTTTAAAGCATATATGTGTGTTTATTTTATTTATATTAGAATTGGTGTTTCTGTCAGGCATGGAAATGGCTTTCCAGAACTAGTTAGGTGCTCCAGTTCAGAATCAGGTAGACAGTCAAAAACCCAGGGAAATGTCAAATGCATATTGTAAAAGAAATTACTCCTGGGCAGATTCAAGAATTTGTTCCTGTATGTATTGTTCTTAAGAATGACTGTGTATGATGTCTTGACACATTGGAAATAAGTTCACCCTAGAACAGGCCATGAAGAACCTTGGCGCTAGATGGGGATGGGTGGTCAATCCCACGTGCGGGCTGCTTTACCTGTGGGAAAGAGACCTGGTACCCATTGTACAGGAGGCTGGGTGGGCCCCAGGGCAGGTCCTCACAGGTATGGAAAATCTCACCCCTACTGGGATTCAATCCCCAGACCAGCCACCCCATAGCGAGTTGCTATACCGAATACACTATCCCAGCCCACCCAAAGTGGCAACAGCTTCATTAAAGAAAGTGCTCCAGAACCAAGTAGAAGGCATCTACCCACATTAGTGCCCATTTCCAGCCCTGGTTTTGTTTCTTAAATGGTGATGGACATGTTTAAAAATGATTCTGAGTCTGCAGTGATTATGAAGTGTTATTTGTACAGTTGCACAATTTGTGCATTACTTACTTGCTGACTGCATGGAGCAGAGTCCTCCTTGAGAAGCTAACCAGTTCTCAGCTAGTCAAGAAATTCCCCGCATTTTATGGCACACAAAGGTTCATTCATGTGTTTACCAGTGTCTGCCACCTGTCCCTATCCTGAGCCAGATCATTCCAGTCCATGCCCTCTCATCCCACTTCGTAAAGATCCATCTTAATATCCTTCCATCTATGCCTGGGTCTTCCAAGTGGTTTCTTTCCCTCAAGTTTCCCCTCCCAAACCCTATATGCACCTCACCTCACGCCTATACATACTACATGCCCTGCCCATCTCATTCTTCTGTACTTGATCACTCATAATATTTGGAGAGGATTACAGATTATTAAGATCCTCATTATGTAGTTTTCTCCACTCCCCTGTTACCTCATCCCTCTTAGATCCAAATATTCTCCTCAGCACCCTATTGGATAGCAAATTCAAAGGCAAAAATTCTGCACCGAATGATAACCAGCATTCTCTGACTTCAGTTTGCTCCTAATTTCTTCCTGAATAGAATTTTGATGCGTTAATGTGGTTCCTGTATATTTGAATTGTTCCACCTTTTGAAAGGAACTATTAATCAGTCTTTATATTGTGACTTCATCCTGCATTCTGATCTTGAGGCATGACCATGTACTTAGTTTTGTCAGCATTTACTTCTAGCCCAGTCTACTTACTAGCAACTACTATAGTGTCTGTGTTTTTCTTTATAGTATGTATGCTTCCACCCAGTATATTAACATCACCACCATAAACTAGCAGCTGATGTGTACCGTTTAATTTCAATCCATCCTTGTTTAGCTGAACTGTCCTAATGGCATACTCATAAGTAAAGTTTAAATGCATTGGCGACAAAGGATCTCCTTGTTTCAAACCATTATTGAAGGAAACAGTCAAACAAATGTTTGCTTGCCTGGATTCTACTATAGGTTTTATGCAGACACATTTTTATTAGCCTTACCAGTTCCATGGGGATACCATACTCAATGAGACCTCCTTCCTAACTCAGTCATAAGCTTTCTTGAAGTCTATTAAAAGCTGATGCACTGCTGCATTGTATTCCCATTTTCCTCAAGTATTTGATGAATGCAGAATATATAATTAGTAGCTGACCTGTTGCATTGAAATCCACACTGATGATCCCCAATTACTTCCTCTGCATATGGAGTTAACCTTGACAGCAGGATGTTTTGTAAAATTTTGTACATTATTGACAAAAGTGATATGCCTCTATAATTACTACAATCTGTTTTATCACCCCCCTTTTAAACAGGTACAGTGATCAACTCCATCCATTCCTCAGGCAATTCCTCCTTATTATAAACAGAATTCATAAGTTTATGGATCTCAGAGCAAATTGTTCTACTCCCTGCTTTAATTAGTTGTGCTGGGATTTGATCAATACCTGGTGATTTGTGTTTAGCTTTCCAGTAGCCATCTCAACCTCAGAGGCACTTGGCTCAGGTAGTAGTGGTTCTGCTGTATTTCTGCCTG
>Ga0123353_10015669_pt1 | contig 11029 bp, 14 predicted proteins | sample TergutLab28metaG_3_FD_92763 | JGI IMG/M metagenome (GOLD analysis project Ga0123353, IMG submission 92763) | Labiotermes labralis P3 segment gut microbial communities from Petit-Saut dam, French Guiana - Lab288 P3 | ecosystem: Host-associated > Arthropoda: Insects > Digestive system > Gut ... | reverse complement strand
TTTGGATTGGCTTATGAAAGAGATCGCCAATCCTGCCGGCAGCGACACCGCACGCGCCAAAAACCTGAGCACCCTTCAAAAATACCTCGCGTTGCATCCACCGGTTAAAATTGACCCCAAACTGATGGAAAGCAACCAAATATTCATCCAATTCAATGTAAATGGGCGCTCTATGACCCTTTCCGAAGAATTAATTGCCAAACTCCCCACAGAATTGCGGCGGCAGCTCATGGACGGCGCAAACGGCGAAATTTGCGAAGATACCGCCTACGAAATCATAAATTCGTAAAATGGAAATAAGACTAAACGCCAACCGCGCACAGCTTCCCGGATTTTTATTGCAACCCAAGTGCCACGTATCTGTTGAAGGGCGCGGAACAGGCAAGTCCGCAGACATCGGCTTTTGGCTTGACAGGTTAATCCGCCTTATGCCAAAAGCCGTTATTGCACTTACCGGCAAAACATACGGACAGTTGCTTACACGAACGTTGCCCAGCTCTCTAAAAATCCTTAATCAACTTGGGTATCAAAAAGATGCCAACTATGTAATCGGGAAAAAGCCGCCTGCCTATTTTGATACTTCTTACGAAGAAATCAACAAATACGACAATTTCATTTCCATTAGCAACGGCGCACGCATTGCCCTTATTTCTCAAAGTGAGCCGGGCAGTGGGCGCGGCTGCAACGTAGATTATGAAATTGCCGATGAGACACTTACGTTGGACAAAGAGCAGTACGATCAAGAAATTGTGCCTACTAACAGAGGAAATTTAGAGTTTTTCGGCGCTAAATCAAAAAATCCGGTACATCTGCACCACGGTTTTAAATATTCCACTTCCATGCCGCCGACGCGCGATGGACGATGGGTGTTGGAGTTTGCCGACTATTACGAAAAAGAAGCCGGTATCAGATTGTTTGAGATTTGGAACAGGGTGGTTAAACTGCAAATGGAGTTACTTGATATAGAAAATCCCAAGCATTTTGCAGAATGTTGGAACGAAATAGCACGTGTAAAAAGCCGTATTCGCCCCTTTGTGTCGGCTACAGGCGTACTTTTTACCCTCAGTAATGCTTTCGACAACCTTGAGTTTTTAGGGCTTTCCTACGTCAAGAAAAACCGCCAGACCCTTCCACAGCTCATTTTTTTAATAGAGATTATGAATTTTTTGTTCGACAAGGTGGAAGATTGTTTTTATGCCATTAGTGACGAAAAACACGTGTATCACAATGGGTTGGACGATGCCCGACTGCTCGGCTTCGCAAAAGAAAGTGATTTTGACCTCGCACGCCTGCAAATAAAAAATTCAGCATTTGACAGGGATTGTAACCCCGATTTACCGTTGGAAATCGTACCCGACTGGGGCAGTAGTATCTGCCTTTTCTGTGTTTGTCAGGAACGGCAGTATGATTTTATTGCCGGATTGGTAACACAGCAGAAATGCCAAAACTTTATCAATGAGTTTTTTGTAAAGCCGGACGAAAACAGCAACGTGCTCATTAAAGAGCTGTGTGAGCAGTTTACAGGCTATTACAGCACACATAATCACAAAAAAGTACATTATTACCGCGATAAGTATGGCGACAGCAGAAACCCTAATATCATCAATTCCATGAGTTATAACCAACTTGCCATATCCTATTTAAAAAAGGCAGGTTGGGAAGTGATAGAGCACGCCCACAAAGGCATGGAGCCGCCACAAAGCGATAAATACTTGCTTTGGGGGCTTATTTTACGGCAGGAAAGAAAAGAGCTTCCTTTGGCACGTTTTAACGGTGAAAAGTGCCGCTACACGCTCATTTCGATGAATAACGCCATGATTAGAGATGTGGACGGACAATTAAAAAAAGATAAGAGTTCCGAACGTAAAAGTTCGGGCGTTTTACCGGAGGAAGCCACTCACTTTTCAGATGCCGCCGACAAAATCGTATGGACGAAATTTGGCAACGCTATAAAAACACAAAAAGAGCGTTTTAGCCCCGTTAGAATTGGCACATAAATAAAATCGGTACTGCTTCGCAGTGATATTTAGTGTGGACGGCGCGGCACGCCAACCCTTAATTTCTCTTTACATTTTATTAACCATTTACAAAACCTCTGTAATTGCAGCAAAAACAGTGTAAAAAAAATGAGTTAATATGCTAATATATAGCATGTTACGCATTGCAAAAAACCACGAAAAAACTGCGAAAAATTAGCTAATAAACTGAAAATAAACTACTTAAAAATACTAAATCGCTGTAATATGTTGATACACAGCGAAATAAAATGATGAAAAAAGTAAAAAAAGACTTGACACGTAAATTTATTACTGTATCTTTGATACAGAAACGAGGGGGAAACAAAAAACAGACCCCAAACACACAGCAGACAAAGCAGAGAAAAGCAGAGAAATAAGGCGTTCTTTGAAATCTTGGCGAACAGACGGCAAAAGTAAAAACACACCGCGCAAAGAAATAAAATGCACAAACAAAATTTCTAACAAGGGGCGCAAAGTCCCATTTATTAACCTTTTAAACCTTTTAACAATGAAAAAAGAATTAAAAAAAGAAGCGCAAAAAGAAGCGCAAACCGTTACAAATGCAAACGTAACAGAAACCCAAGTAATTAACCCAAGCGCAACGGAAGCCACCGAAAACGGAACGGACACCCCGACACCCGAAACGGAACTAAAACCCGAAAACAGCGCACCCACCCCGACCGTTGAAACGGAAACCGCTAAAAAACAAACTTTTGAGGAACTGCAAAAACTCCTTGACACCGAACTTGCCCGACTAAACTATAAAAAAAGGTTGGCACAGCAAAGGGAAACATTTATTAACAGCATGGGTAGTTTACAACTCTATATTGAAACTTTGGCAAGTGAAAATGAGTTTGAAACACAAAGCGGAAAAATCACTTTTAAAGTTTTAGGAACAGACCGTTACGACCACCCGAATTTTATTGAAACGTTTACAATTTCAAATACGGACATCATCAGCAAGTTTTGCAACATATTACTCTCTGAAATGAAAGAGAAGAAAACGGAACTTGAAACCCAACTTTTAACCGCTTAAACACTTAAAATCAAAACACTAAACAAAAAACAAAGGCGGGGGCAACCTTTCAAAATCCCCCCGCCTTTTAAAATCTTAATCGTTAAACAACTAAAATCACGCGAAAATATGAAAAAGCACGAAACAAACACCGAAACCCAAAACACAGAAATAAAAAACCGTCAAATCCAATTTAACCGCCTTTTAGAAGCGAGCCACGAAGCGCGGCAAATAAAAACCTGCATGATAGAAAAAGCCCCAACGCAAGCAATGGCGGCATATTACGCAACACTACCAATAAACTATTTTATTCTAAACTTTGTTTACAAAACCGCCGAAATAACAGACTTTAAAAAGTTTAACGAATGGAAACAAGAAGGCGCAATCATTATAAAAGGCTCAAAAGCGTTTCCAATATGGGGGCAGCCCGTAGGCGCACAAAAAGAAGAAAGAGCCGAAGAAAAGGGCGAGCATTACGAAGCCACCGCCGAAGAAAACAGACGTTTCCCAATATGCTATGTTTTTAGCAACTTACAAATTACAACCAAAGAAGAAAGGGGGGCAGCATGTTAATCAAAATTTGTAAACAGTACAGCCACTTATTAGAGTTTGGCAAAAAATACACAGGCACGCAATTTGCGGCAATCGTACAGGAAGCCACGAAAAGAGCAATCAAAACGCTAAAAAACAGCCCTTTAATGTTTGAACGTTCCGTAAATGGCATAATAATAGATATTAGCTAAAAAACAGGTTATAACCAAAATAACGGCTAACAGTATGGCACATTGTTAGCCGTTATTTTTCGCCTTGCCTCGTTCATATATCCTAAAAAAAAGTTATCGGTTATAACTTTTTTAGGTAGGGCGAGAGGCGGCTAACGTTATACTTTATTCGTTTTTTTCGAGAAAAAAACGAAGCTAAAAAACTAAATATCAAAAACTTAACACTAACAAAAAATACACTAAATTTTCTCACTTATGAACACACAAAACTTATTTACAGTAGCAGAAGTGCAGCTAACATATAAAAACCACAGAGACCTAATGGAACGCCCCACAATCACATTTGACAGAGACGTTGTAAACCTCATACGAGATGTAGAAGAAATGAAAATCAACATTGACTACAAAGAGCTTTTTTACGTCATCTATCTAAATCAGGCTTGCAAGGTTCTATCTATTTGCAAGATAGCAGAGGGCACAACGACACGTTGCCTCATAAACATTCGACAAATTATACAGGGTGCAATCCTACAGAACGCTACAGGAATGATGATTTGCCACAATCACCCAAGCGGAGACGTTAACCCCTCAAAAGAAGATGTTAAGGTTACAGACCATATTAGAGAAGCCGCAAGATTTTTTGATATTCAACTGCTTGATAGCTTTGTTATATCTTCATTCGATTATTATTCTTTTGTTGAAAATGGGCTTATTTAAAGCCCATTTTCAACAAGTTATTTCAACAGATTTTATTTACTATTAAAAAAAACATTATGACAAAACAACAATTAGATTTTTTAAGTCGTTTAATCGAAAGGTCAGACGCACAGGAAGGCATCTTTTTTATTTCAGAAGATAACAATTACCAAACAGTTAAAGGCTTTGCAGGTGCAAAGTCAGATGATAAACTAAAAAAAGGAGTGTATGTATATGATACCCATATAAACACCGTATCGTTTTTAGATTATTATATCCCAACAAAAATTTATGAATTGGATGAAAAATTTTGGGATGACGGCAAACTTTATTATTTCGACATTGAAAATATAGAAGAAGTTGCAGAACTTTAGTATTAGCGGGCAAAGTAGCCCGCTTTTTTTGCCGTCTGTTTCCATTTTTTCGCGCCGCCGACGCTCGCGTCGGCAATCGGTAAAAAATACCGAAAAGGGTAGCTGCACGCTTCCGATGTGTTCCACATACCCATTTTGTACTCAAAATCTTTTCACCATTTTTTGAAACAGTTTTATACAATTCCTGCTGAAGCTGAGAATTGACTATTTTTTGTCCTACCATAAAAACGGTGCAGATGCTACCTTCGCCCCAAAAAACACCTATGAGCACCACCATCAAACGCGCCGATGCACTTCGCCGAATGGAAGTCCGCGAAACTACACAAGGCAAACCCAACTATTTCGCTATTCAGTTTTACAAGAAAGACGGCGAAATGGTTACCATTTTACGTGCCCAAGTTACAGGGCTTCGGGTAAATATGACCGAAAACCGCATGAGAGGCATACGCGCCTTTGATGCCGACGGCAAACCAATTGGGCATATTTACCCTGTTTCCATTGATAATATCCGCACTTTTAACAATTTACAAGTAGTAATTTAGATGGAAGTAATTTTTAATAATTCGGGAATGCCGCTGCTGTTTCTAAGCACTAAAACGTATGGGCAAACGGTTACCACCGCCAAACAGGTAAACGAAGAAGTAATAAGTGTGTTTAGCCACAATAATGTAGAGTTTGCTTATTGGGGCACTACCAACCGTTACCCTGAAACCGCACTCGACATCATCGGCAAAACAGGCGTGCTATCTACCGGGCTTAATTACAAATGCCGCTGCTGTTACGGTCAGGGCGTGCTCCCAACACAACTTGTGGGAACGGATGAAAAAAACAGGGCAATCTATGAGCCGGTAAACAACAGGGAAGTGTTAAACTACCTGCGCGGTTACTCGTTCCGGAACTACCACACCACCGCGTTCCGGGATTTGATAAAACTCGGTAATTGTTTCCCTGTTTTTGTCTTTGACCAAGCAGGCGAGAAAATCCTGCATGTTAGTACCCTCAATGCCAGACACTGCCGCCTAAGTACCGACAAAACAAAACTTGTGCTGTTCGGTAACTTCGCATTAAGTTATCCCGACGAAAAAGCACAGGTTTTAGACGTGCTTGACGAAAATGACCCTGCTTTGCATTTGCAAATCCTTAAAGCACAGGACAAGTTAAAGGGTCGCTGTGTAGCTTTTCCGCGTATTCGTAATTACTTTTCCAACAATGATTTTTACGCCCTACCCGATTGGGATAGCGCATGGCGTTCAGGCTGGATTGAGGTGGCGCACAAAATTCCGACGTTTCTCAAAAAAGCCTACAAAAACGCCATGTCCCTGATGTGGCATATTCAAATCCCCGACACATTTTGGGAAGCGAGATTTCCCAAAGAAAAGTACGAGTCTCCCAAACTTCGAGAAGATGCTATCAACAAATATTTAGATGAATTTGAGGAAAATCTCACTTCCGAAGAGAATCCTGCTAAATCGCTCATTACCGGCTTTTCGCTTAATGAAAGCGGAAAGGCAGAGGAAAAGTGGGTAATTGAACGATTGGAAAACAGTATCAAAGCAGAGGATCGTCTCTCTACCTCTGCCGCCGCCAACAGCGAAATACTGTTTTCTCTTATGGTAAATCCTTCCGTTCTTGGCGCAGGGCTTCCGGGCGGTCCCTACAGCGGAAACGCCGGAAGCGGCTCAAACATTCGTGAAGGGCTATTAGTTTCGCTCATTCTCAACTACATAGAAAAACAGCAAGTATTAGACCCCATAGAACTCATGTTTGAGTTTAACGGAATCCACGACATAGAACTCGTTTACCGAAACATCATCCTAACCACTCTCGACACCGGCAAATCCACCGAAGAAACCTTAGCCTAACCCCTTAATCTCTTAATTCTTAATTCCTAATTCCATGACACCCAAACTATTTAAAGCAGAATACAACACAAAGGCAGAAGAATTTAAAAAGTTTCTGCCGGTAAACGTAACATTATCATTCCGCAGTGTTGCGCCGGCGATTGCCCTGTGCGAGCGCAAGTACTTAATTCACTTGCTTGGCGAAGCGCTTTTTAACAAACTCGCAGGCTATTACAGCACTTCAAAGAAGAGACCGGGTTGTTTAAAAGAGCTTCTTGCCCTGTGTCAGTTTGCGCTCATTCGCCTTGCGTTTTGGCAAGACTATGATATTCTTTCGGTTACGCTTTCCGATAAAGGCGCTGCCGATAATGCCGGAGAAAGCCGCCTTTACCGTTACCAAAGCGAAGCGCTGAAAAATACTCTCAAGAATGAAGGCTTTGACCAATTAGACGCTATCTTAGAGTTTTGCGAACAAAACATTGCCCACCTGCCGGAATTTTCGCAAAGCCCCTGCCACCTTGCAAGCGAAAATTCATTTATCAAAAACACCAAAGAATTTAACAACATCTACCACATAAACTCTTCTCGATTAGTGTTTTTGAAAATGAGATACTTCGTAACCTCTGTAGAAGAATTGCAACTCCCCCACCACTTGGGCGATTGTTTCTGCGCCGAACTGCTTGGTGCAGATCCGGCTGTTGAAAAATACGCCCGCATCATCCCCGCAGTAAAAAAGTTTGTCGTTTTTATGGCAATCGCTGAAGGCATTGCCGAACTGCATCAAATGCCCACAGACAAAGGGCTTATTTTTCAATCTGCCAATGCCATTCGTGTTTCAGAAGAACAATACGCCCCTGTTCCGGCAGCAGAATTAGAGCGCGTTCGCAAAGAATATACCCAAAAAGCAGAGCGCTACATGAGTAGCGTTATTGACACCCTTAAAAAGTATCCCACAGACTACCCTGCCTACTTTACCTTTGCCGGCAACAACGCCCCACTCTCCAAACACACCCGCCGCAACAACACCAACAAAAGCATATTCCTCGCATAAATGCGAGATTTAAAAATTTAAAATTTAAAGATTTAACCCACCCATAAACAATAACAACCTTTTAATTCTTAATTCCTAATTCTTAATTACTTATGGAAACCTTAACAATCATCTCTTTCATCGCCAACCTGTGTTTGGGGAGCACCACCATTTGGGGCATTATCAAATACTTTGACGAAAAAAAACTGCGTGCCTTAGAAAGAAAAGAAAAAGAAAAGACACTTGAAAACCAACAGTTTAAAGCATTAACAGAACAGATTGAGTATCAAAAGTTGCTCATCAAAGAGTTTATTACCAACGAGCGCACTCGTGATGAGTTAAGCGATAAGCAGCGCGAGTTAATTTTAACCATTAAACGCCAATCACACCAAATTGAGAGCGATAAAATTGAATTGGAACGCCAATTAGCAATTTCACGCGCTTACGAGTGCAAACGCAATGATTGTGAACTTAGAATGAATTAGTTATGGCAAACCCTTTCACCCCTCACGACCAATCCCACAATACTCCGCAGGCGTTTTGCGATTACATGCAAAAACTTGCAAGCCTGCATGTTGCTTTGGCGCATACTCCCGAACAGCCGCACTACTTTCGCGGCGAGCTTGAGGAATTTTACACAGGCTTGCGAGACCGCGTAAATTTTCCGGCACTGATTCAGGAAGGCAGCGAAATACGCTTTACTTCCGATCAGGCACTTAATAGTTTCAAAGAGCGCGACAGCTCTTTTATGATTGTGCAGGATTATGAGAATGACAATGATTACGACGCCATTTACGCCGCCTTTGACCTGTGCGAAAAAATCGGCGACGAAATCATACGCAGAATAAACCACGACAAATACAACCCCGACTGCATGGTTATTAAAGATTTTCTGATTGAAGACGTGTCTGCCATTCAAATTCAGAACACGCGAGAACGTTATGTGGGTGTACGCTATACTGTTAGCCCAAAAACTCCTTTTTGCAATGAGCCGGATAAAAACCAATGGAAAAAATTTGATTAGATGATGAGATAATTAGATGATGTTTTTGAATCTTGAACTTTAAACCTTAAACCAAAAACATGAATGAAATTAAAATAGCTACCACCCAAAAAGAGTTTTTGTACTATGCACCGGAAGCGTTTGATGAAATGACACGCGAGCAGTTTATCCGCACAGCAGAAAAAATTATCCACACAACCGCAGGGATAAAAGATGAAACTTACTACCCCGCCATTACAGGCATAGCCGCCAAAACATGGAATAAGTTACACTTCTACCAACGCTACAGCATTAAACGCCTCTTTGACTTTGTTACCGAAACTTTCCCACCCATTACCAAGCAACTGTTGCCCTGCATTGAAACCGGCGGGGAAAAGTTTATCGGCTACCAACCCGGATTTTCAAATACCACGTGGCAAGAGTTTATCTTTGCCGACCAATATATAATAAATGGTAAGTACCGCGAAGCCGCCGCCTGCCTATACCGCCCCCAACGCCCCGATTATACCGGCGAAACCGACCGGCGCACACCTTTTACCATTTACGGCACACACAGCCGGCTATCCCTCTTTAACAACATTCCCGAAGCCGAACTTTTTGCTTTTGTATTCAATTACAAAGCCTTGCGCAAAGGCAACCTCGAAAACAAGTATCCTTTCGTCTTCCAAAATAACACATCTCACTCCCAAACAGACCCCAAAAATAATTCTCAATTCTCAACTCTCAATTCTCAATTCTCATGGGTTACGATTCACAGAGACCTCATGGGCGACCGATTCTATGATGAAACCAAGTTTTACGACCTGAACGTGCACGTAATACTTAACCGCCTAAACACAGTAATCAAAGATAGCCGACATAGTAAAAAAACATAACTGTTTAAAAATTAACCCACAACTCACATCTCTTAATTCTTAATTTTTAATTCTTAATTAGATATGGCACATATCGTTACCTCTACCCTTGACGGCAAAACAATCTCCACCGAAGAATTTTACGCCCAAGCCCGCAAATGGGCAGCCATTGTACGCAATATGGCAAAAGCAAACGCCACGCGCTTTAAGAAAGGCAAAACCAAACAGAACCACACCTACAAAACCGGAAAGAAAGCAGGAAAGAGTGAGCAGAAACTTAAAGACAGCATACGATACACCATTGCCCAAGATTGTGGCGTGCCGGAAAGCATTGGCTTTAAAATTCCCATACACGGTATATTTAGAGAATGGGCAGTGGGTTACGGACAGCCGCGTGTTGTGGGTAAATATGTTAGCTCCAATAGCCGCGTAAAGCGCAATATGGAAGATTGGGTAGATAAACCTATAGTAAAAAATACGCAGAAACTTTTTGATTTGGCTGCTGAATTTTGGGGCGATCAAGTAGTAATTAGTTCGTTTGGGGCGAAAAAAATACAAGAGCAATAGACAATTTTTGAAAAAAAAGTGTGATAATATATTTTTAGTATTTTTGCCGAAAATTCATACTTCTTAAAAAAGTAGAATCTAATTATGAATGTGTCCGCATCAAAAAATCTCCAACACTTTGTACATCGGACAGTTAAGCACCCAACGGGTCGTTTTTCTGTTATGTACAGGCGTTTGGAGATGCCTTTGATGAGCGGAGGAATGACTCGCATTCATATATCACAAGATCGCCAACGGTCATTGGCAAAACGTCAAATTTGGTTATATGGTTAAATGACAGAACATTAAACAATATCGTACCCGCCAGTTTTATTACTCCCTTTATATTCAATCTTACCGGCATCCTTTAGTTCTTTTAATCTTCTTCTCAGAGTACGTAGTGTTATTTTATCGTGGAAAATTTCAAAAAGTTTTAAAGCATTGATGTCAGATTTTTTTGAAATTGCTTCCAAAATTTCTGCTTTTATATTGCCAACTTCTACTTTTTCATCATTATTTATATTGCCAACTTGTGTTTTTTTGAGAGAAATCGTATTTTTTTCATCCAATTCCGGAACTTTTACTCGGAGTACAGATAGTATGGATTCTGCATGTTTTTTATAAAACGGTAATACTTTTCTGTTATTTGTCTTACCATCTACTATAATCACTTCTTTCTCATTATAACTTGCTATATTTGTAAATGTTATAATAGTGTCTCTGTTAATCCGTAAACAATACTCGTCAAGGTAACTTTGGATATAATTTAAAGAGGAATAAATATGAGAGGGATTTCCAAGAGTCCAATGAATAAATGTATCATTCCCGTTTTGAGTAAAATAGCACACAGAACTAATATTGATAGATCTGGATTTGCCCTGAACCGTCGGCAATAGTATAAACCCTGTGTCTTTGAGAATCTCTTTTTTC
>Ga0123353_10015667_pt1 | contig 11030 bp, 7 predicted proteins | sample TergutLab28metaG_3_FD_92763 | JGI IMG/M metagenome (GOLD analysis project Ga0123353, IMG submission 92763) | Labiotermes labralis P3 segment gut microbial communities from Petit-Saut dam, French Guiana - Lab288 P3 | ecosystem: Host-associated > Arthropoda: Insects > Digestive system > Gut ... | reverse complement strand
CAGTTAAGGAAGTGACAGAAAAAGTGAATGCTGCTAACTTATCACTATAGCGGTTAAAATCCGTTTACACTTCTATTTATATAGTTTAGAAAAACATTACACTCCCACTTTCACTTGCGTTCTGGAGGCTTTTACTTGCTGCTAGTTTAAGAATTATACTTCGGCAAAATATATATATATATATTGAATGAGGTCAACAATAGCAACATCAATAGCTTAACTTTGCGTAGTGGCTTAAAATAGAACCTTTAAAATTATTTATGAGCTACAGGGAATTGTTGGCACTGGAATTCACCCGGCGTCTTTTTGGTGGGTAAAATGTGTCATTTCTGAGGGTTAAAAGAGGCCGGGAAATGCACGTGACAAACTCACTACCATCTATAGCCAAGTTTAAGAATGCGTGACGGCCTACCCAAACTCCCCGATACACGTTCATTTGCGCGCAGAGACAGCTTTACGTAATTATTCGCAGAATCTAAATAGCAGCACAACCTCATGCAAGGACCTCTCACACCGTACTTGACACTTTTCGATTTACATGAAAAAGAGCCATTTATGCTATAATTCAAAACGAGATTTATTTCGTGTAAAATGTGTGAATTCAGAACGCCCAAATTGTTAATAAAACATTATTTTACGGAATTTAAACAAAATATTTTCAAAAAAGAGAATGGAATAAAAGCGAAAACAATTTCATGGCCTTAGTAAATTGGTTTTGTAAGAAGGCAATGTAGCAAAATATTAGTGCAGTTGACTGAACTCACACACAAGATTTTCATATTGAATGCTACAAGAAAAATTGAATTTCAGGATATATGTGGAGAATTTTACGACTTTACGTAGAGTGTGCTTTGTACTCACTGACTATGGTTAATGATAAAAATGTCCTGGTAAATTTATCCAAATATTTTACGCACTGATTTTAACCAAATTTGACTTAAAAAACAGCAAAAAAAAGTATATGAATATATTGAACATCATGCAAATAAGAATTTATCATGGATTAACAGTGAAGAAAACAAAATGGTTCATTAAGGTTACAAAAATCTTTCCCTATTGAATTTTTTAAAATTTTTATTAACACTTAATAACATAAATGAACAGGAGAAAATCCAATTACAATGCAACATGGGTTTTTCAATTACATAATACGTACCAGCGTTTCGAAACGGTATCTCGTGTTGAATTGAACAGAAATTTTGTTAAAAATTCACAACGTAGACTCTCTATGAAAAAGATACTTAAGGACAATGTAAAGTAAGCTTTCTATGTGGCTGAAGAAAATAATGACTGAATTTATTCTTATACTTGCTTTTTTCAATTGCATCAAAATTGTAGTAAAATGCATATATGACATTAGGTAAGTAGGCTTTGTTATTATACATTATTACAGTTAAAAGCAGAATTGCCAGACAACTTTTAATGAAATTAATCCAACTGTGAATTTTACAACATATGTTGACGTTGTTGTTTCTTATTATGTTTTATAGACAGAGGGACTGCAACCTTATCTTTATTTTGCTAACTTTGATACGAACGCATAAATATTCATTTTTTAGTTAAAACAAGATTCTCTGCGAAGAATGAGTGGATAATTTGTTTTATTTCTAGCTAGTACAATGTACGTTAGTTATTTACAATTAAAACTCCCATTTCTAATAAATTTTTCCTCTTCTGGAACGGCGATTTTCTTCCTGTACAAGTCGTCTGGGCGCTAAATTCTTCTCAAAATGCCGTAATTCTAATATTCGCCACGCTAAGCCCACAAATTTTACATTACTCATAGAATAGATATGCCGAAACACATTCCCGTTCTGTTTCATAAAATACGATTCCATCTTATACTCTGTGTGGTCCAAAATAAAAGTTATCGATATTTTCAAGAAAAGATCACAATCACGATGTTGATATGAATGCCACCTTAAGGCTGCATGTTTAGAACTTCCTGACATGCCAAAGATGTACTTAATATTTGGTCTGAAATGAGTCATCTGGTTAGAACATTCGCAAATTACAAGGCAAAGAGTTCTTCACGAGAAGCTGGCCCTTTACTTATATGGGTGTGAATCTTCTGTCTTGTGAAAAGGGAAAAATATAGGCTGGTAGCTCTTGAATACTGGCTGGTCATAAAAATACTTGGTTTTAAGGGAGAAGCTAGTGCAAGGAAAGAAACTTATATAAGGCGGAGTAATGTAATTTTTATTGTTTATCAGATGTTACTCTGGTAGTCAAACTAAGGAAGTTTATGTGGACAGTACACATAGGAAGGCCGAGCAATGTGAGATATACATTCAAATTTTGGTCCTAATTTACAAGGGAAGGAACCACTTGGGGACTGTGGATTTAGAAACGCGTCAGAGACCGAGTCAGCAGACGACGTCTCTTGGGAGGCAGAGTAGTCGATGTGATGAAAATAATAAACAAGTTTTAAAATGTTCCTCAAGCTTAACAAGTTAGGCGCTTTCGCTGCCTTATATAGCTTACAGTTTAAATTCCTGATGTTCTCAAGAAAGACACTGAAGTATTAGTATTTGAAATATGTTCTTCCATGTTTCACACAAGCCACAATATAAGTAACTTCCTCGCCTTAGCAGTAGTTTTACGGTCGAACATACGTAACTTGTACTCTGTCAACGGGAAGATACCGTATTTCTTATTCTTATCTCGTAAACTGGTAAATTGATAATCGATTTACTTAACTATTACGTTTATTCATTGTCACGCAAAAAGTGCCTATCATTTTTGTCTCGTTTTCAAAAAAATCGTTAATTCTGACAGATTTTGTAAAACTTTCAACATTAAGGGTCACGAATATCTTCCCGGTAAGAGTAGTCCTTTTCAACGCAGAAGGACGGACAGACGCCTGAAAATGTTAGTCGCTCTCTTGTAACTGATTTGCTAAAGTATATAAAAACATGAATAAATTTTGCGCCCCGATGTGGACTGACATATAGTGGGCTAGAATATTTATGTGTATGGAGATGAGGGAAGCTAAGTTTCCGTAAAGAAGAAAATCTCACTGTCACTTTTACATAACAGGTACGATTCAATAAATTTATTTATTCATTTATTTACGTTCTACTGCAAACAACTCGTACCTACAACTATTGACTTTTTTGTATGGGTTAAAAATGAGAAAAATAAATTTAAATTATGTCACTAATATAAATGTCCATGCCAGCAGATGGACTGTGTAGTGTCCATTTCAAACGGATTATTGTCTCCTAACAGCAGTAGTGTCATGAAACAACAGGCGTCGTTTCCAATTTGCCGACGGTGGTATGGCTTGGGGATGGTGTGTGCTGTATGCAGATAGAAACAGATGAAAAAATTAACATTGATATATAAAAAGTAAATTGAAAACTGTCCAAAGGAAATTGCTTTTTTTCTGTTGATTATTTATTACAGATTGATCAGATTAACTGGCACATCAGCATGCTAACTTAATTCAGTGATTTGAATGGGAAATTATCAGCACGACGTTTCTATCTAACTGACTGCATACGATACAGTTCATTTTAGATGCTAATGTATCCTCAAGGAATTTTAACACATTCAGTGGAAATAGATTGCTCATTACTATGTTTAAAAGCGCCCGCCACTTATTCCAAAACACCCGTTTCTGTTAAACACTTTATTATCCAGGAAGAGGTTCTACCTCATCCTGGTAAACAACATTGGTCGGTGCTTTATACCACAAGCTGTAAGCACAGTCTAGTGCTCCTGAGGATGGGCGAAATTATCGCCCGAAACATGTTGGGGTGATTGAAATTATTAATAAAATATTATTGTTGCTTTTAGTTGTCCGTTTATATTGATTAATGCATCAATGGTGCACGGTCACACAAATATCAGAAACAAATAAGTTTTGTTCACTGTTCCTCTATAACAACAAGTTTGCTTATAATAAAACAATGTTAGTCCAAAACGCCAGTTGGTTTACTTGTGTCTTGAAATTTTTAAATATTTTTGTCTGCTAGTAGCTCACTCTAGTCAATTAAGATATATTTTTGTATAGAAACGTGAGGCATGAAGAAGAAACTCTTGTGGCTCACTTGCCTGACAGGGGCAATGCGTGGAGACTTTCAAATCTGGTAAAATGATTGCAGTGTTCACCGATTTTAAGTAGTCTACAAAGAGGTCATGGATTATGCCGCACAAGTACATTATTTTAAGCCAAATCAACCCATTCCACGTTCTCTCGCTATTTATCTTAAATAGCCATTTTACTTTTATATTCCCATCTATGCCTAGGTCTTATGATTTTTCTCTTTTCCCCAGTTTTTTCCACTAAAACCTTGCATACAACTCTCCTTGTCCGGATATGGGTCACACGTCCTGCAAATCCCAAACTTATATATTTGATCACCCGCATAACATTTGGTGTTTCCTAGTTTGCTGTTACTGCCTTTGTTTTAGGCCCAAATATATTCAGTAGAACTCCATTATTACTAGCCTGTGTTCTTCTCTCCGTGTGGGAGGCTAAGCATTGCCGCACAAGTAGTACTTAAGCAGAACGTACTATGAAATTTTTTTCTCAGATGCTTTGTCTTTGTCGATTCTGCACGTAATTCTTCTAACACATATTCGGGCTATGTTTTATTTTCGGATGCTGAGTCAATGAGTGATGAAAGTTTCGAGGCAAAATTCTGTCCTCATCTAAAGGCGTCCTTCCTTGTTGAAGAATCTAGAACCTACCCAACACTGAAGACAAGAACAGTATATTTCTCGAAACATCGGGAACATACTATCCATCCAAGCAACAGTACATACCACCATAATGGAATGCTCAGCCACACGGCTGCTAAAACCTCCCGCCTCACATAATATATTTTTTTCGAATTTACTCCAGTGAGTTCTTCAAACGCCATATTTTTTGTTATTAAAATACACACGAACATTTTGGACGGAATTTGTATGTGTGTGACCTATAATTATACAATATTTCAGACGTCTGTCTCTAATAATTCTCTCTCTCTCTCTCTCTATATATATATATATATATATATATATATATATCACATCAAATGAAGAATAAAAACATATCTTGCGGGATATTTTGCCCTGCAGTCTAAAAGTGTTACCTTTTACAAATTAACGGAGAATTCTGTACTCGCTTTTTTCAGGGTCCTACATCAAATGTTGCAAGTGGCTCCGTCCAACCCAGAAATTCCCTGTGACCTCAAATTGGTATTATGGGTACTACAGGAAGTTAGGGACTAAAAGTGTGCAGTGACCTCCACAGCCACAATATTCGTAACAATTGCAACAGGGTACATGGAACGTGGTGTACAAAAATCAGGAATTTTTTCATAAGTTTAACATTCTTATAAATATTGGAAGTAGGTACAACATTTGAATTTAGATCCCTAGTATCTGTGTGTGACCATTGTGCGTTTTAATTAGATCACACAGCTTGCACGATATAGACTGTGTCTGTCTGTCTCATAATTCTACATATGCCAAAACTTTGATTAATAGATTTTGTCTCCATCGGTGATATACCGCTGTGATATATGAAGAGTAGAAATGAAGAACAGACCGCCAATCGCATGGCGGTCTGTTCTTCATGTCTGCTGTTCATTTGTCACAACGTTACGTCATTGATAAAGATGTTACCAGCCCGTCAGCCCCCACACATAGAGTCAACACAAAAATACTGGAGAACGAAACCTTAATTGCAAAGCCAATATTTACGTTAATAAAGGACGCAGTGAGAGGAGTATTATACCTCAATATGTCAAAATAAAATTCCTCTTAAGTCTCCGGCCAAACAATTTACGAAATAAAAACCCCAAACCTTTCTTTAAAGATGAAGTAAAATGTCACTGTATCAGTAAACCAAATTTTATTCCGGAAATGCGTAACCTTTATTTATACCTAGTCAGCACGTGGGACAGAACACGATTCTATCGAAAATAATATTAACTGTAGTCTATTCAAGGAGTTTCATCTCAAGTATAAAAAATTGGACACGCCACTATTTAATTTATCTTAAACAGACACCAACCTAAAGAGGTCACTTTCTATCTGCGAGTAGATCATAATACCAATAGTAACTTCTCTACTTAAGAATTAACACTCTTCAGTTGAAGGCCTACAACATGACTTACCGGGTTGCTGATAAGTCCTCAGCCATACCAGGAAGGAAAGAAGCTGCACCTGTCAAAACTGTGATGGGCAGAGGAATGGATTGATTTGGATAGGATAGGGACATGTGGTGGACTGTTGTGAATGCGGTAATGAAATTCCAAGTTCCACAAAATGCGGAGAATGTAGATTGTCTCCTTCCTGGTCGGGCTAAGGACTTGTCAGCACCACTGTGCATTATAAATCCCGAAAATCGGATTCAAAATCTTACATTATAAACCGAAATATCTACCAAATTAATTCCCTCTTGTGCACAAGATTAAATGAAATATTTTTTTTTGTCAAAAACATCCAGCATTTTTATACACATTTAAAAAAGTAACAATTAATGAAGAAAGAATTATAACTAAAATAAAGAGAAAACTTAAAAATAATAATTTAGTTGTGATTAACGGCCTGTAATTCCTTCTTACTGTTAATACATTTTGATTAATCTTATGCTTCATGTTCAAAAGGAAATGCAAAATTTCCTTTCTTCCTTAGCAGAAGCGATAAAATATGTACCTTCACCAATTATTTTTACTGCAATCAAGCAAATAAGCTTGCGAAGGGGCAGAGCACAAAGCAGCGAGTATTGAGAAGTGAGAAATGTAAAGAAACATGCAATTGGAATATGCCAAAAGGAGATTCCTCTTCAGAAATCTAGAGGTAAATAGGAATGAATGTTAAAATTAAATTTATGTAAGTACTTTGTGAAGTTACATACTATATTCAAATGTCTTAAGTTACAGCTCAACGGAAGACTCTCGTGAAAATACTAATGCCTTTTTGTATTCTAAAAAAAGCGGAAAATTTCTTTATTATTTCAGGTACTTTCAAATTCTGATGGATTCTTTAACGTAATGGAATTAATTGTTGGACAAATACGGGGCCAGGCTACTTAAATGAGGACAAAATTAATGAGTTGTTGGTTTAATTAATTGAGTTTTATTAGAGTAGGTATTATATGGGTCCTAATGTGAGAATGAATAGTTGGTTGTTTCGAGCTAAGAAACTCTCGCATTCAAATCAAGAGGATTACCACTGCACAATCCAACCAAGTTATAGCGAAGCTTCTTGAATCTTATAAAAACTGGGCACATGATATGAGATAACCCGGACATCCACCTTAAGTCTGTTAACATTCATTTAAACCTTTCCCTGTTATGGTGTACATTTAACAAACTTGTCCTACAAGGAGAGGTCATTAATTTTTCTTGTGCAATGTGTTTATAGTCTGCTGTCTCTCGCAGCCCTAGGAATTTTGGTAATTCAGAATTAATATATATTTTACCGTCAGAGACAATATACTATTTTCAAAAATGCTACATGTTTTGGCCTATACGAACATCTTCAGGCATGAGTATGCCCAATTGAAAGCTAAGTGAAATGCGAATTACGATACACTTCTAATGCATTTCACTTTGTTTTAAATTGCGCCCAATCATATCTGAAGATGTTCTTTTAGGTCGAAAAAGGTCGCATTGTTGCATATAATAAATTGTGTTTGACGGTGAAATATATATTAATATTGTTTTATCAGGGCACCACGGGATTAATATAATCAAAAATAATTATGGTAATATTGTGTAATGAATGTACTGCTGATTACTTACGGAAAGTTTAGTTGAGTCCTCCATATATTAAAGTTAAAAGGGGAGAAAAATGCAAGTTTAGAAAACTGTAGTTACATTACAGACTGGAGTAGGTCAAATTCGGTAGGTAAATTTGAACCTCTGAATAAAGTAGTTATAGCTGCACTGATTTCTTTATCACGGGCACTAGACCGGAGTGGGTGTTCAGCTTCGTACCCAGCCAGTATCATCTCTGTTATCTTTGAAGTTTAGGCAGAGTTGACCCCAGGACCGATTTGGACTTTTTGGAGAAGGGAAAAATCTGTTGCTTCATTTTATACTTGTAATTAATTTCCGGTTATCCAACATGTAGCTTAGCTCTTATAATGATTATGTTATCCCAGCACAAATTTGAGAGGACCAAAGCACATCTCTCTTGTTAAATCTACCCGCTGATCCATACACGCTAATGTAACACGGAAATATCACCCCAGCTCCACGAGTGCAGATTTCTTCTTTCCGAACATTGAAAATAAGACGCAAAAATTGTGAAGACGACCAGGCTGTTATGTAGATGTGTAATCAAATCAGAAAGTATCTTGAATGGAGTAGCTTCTCTACGCGTCGGGAGAAAATTACTTACAAACGGATGATTGCGCCTCATGCATATTCAAACGTAACATGCCTCGCAGCAACTAAAGTCTCTGAATTTTGGAATAGGCGCGTAATTAAGGTTCCAGAAAATAAGTTCTAATATATGGAGATTTCAAACAATGTCCACACAGTTACACAGATCTTTAACTACGTTGCGAGTTTCTTTGCATCAATTTCTGACACATGAATCTATAACAAACTGTAGAAGAAGAAATGAAGAAGGAAAAAGCGAACAAGGAGGAAGGAAGAGGGAAGATATGCAGCAAAAAAAGAAAAATCGAAAGATAAATAGAAGAAAAAAGGAAAATAAGTTTAATTAAAGAAACTTGAAATAGAAAAGAGAGAAAGAAGAAAAAGAAACAAAGGCTGGCGGAAGAAATAAAAGCCCTGCAGCAACTGACTGAGCAAATTTGTTTAGTACGTAGCAGATTAAAAGAATATTGAAATGATTAAAGGCACGTTTCTATAAACCTGAAGAGATTTCCATACAGTTTTGTAACTGTGCTTGATTCTTCACATTACAATAACGTTGTAATATCCCCATCTGACTCTTGTCACTCTTCGGGATTAAGTAGTATTTCAAGTGCCGAAGAAACCTTTCGTTCTTGTCCAGACTTAACTCATTCTTTCTTTCCATTATTACTCTCAACGATTGTAATCGATCTCTAATGCTTTAAACACTATGGGCAAAGGTCAGCAACATCCAGAATTCACCTTGCTTTTCTATTGGCTGCTAGATTTCCACTACCGAACACAAAACTCATGGTGACACAAAATCTCTGCCATTGCTGTATGTAACACCAAAGGTACCCTGATCAGTATAGTGTATGTTTTTGCACCAATTGAAGAGAAGGTAATAATATTTCTCTTTCCCTCATATTTCACCTTCGTAAATATAGAGATGATTCCAACTAAATTTAATAATGGCGTTGGGTGCTGGAATATAAAATTCTTGCGCATAAAATGTTTATATATCAATTCAACGTAACTATTTCCTGGCATAAAAATCAAATTAACTTGTTTTTCTAGTAAAAGCTGTTAATCCTGCAAAGTAAATGTAAAGTCACGAGGACCATGGAACTTATTTTAAATGGTTTAAACACAACAAATATTTAATGAGACAAATTAAATAATGTGACTGCCATCATGTATACGTGCAAATATCGATTGCTTGTCTGTATTAGATTCTCAGGCATATCTCAGATATATTTTAAGACCAATGAAACATACAAGCACGCTAAGTAGCAATTAATCCCTTGTGAAATACGTGAGAAACAACGAGACTGAACGTACATAATGCTAAAGCTGATAGTTAAGAAATAAAATTAATTAACGTATTTTTTGTGATAAAAAGGAATTCATACCATTATGAACTGTTCTCAAGAAGAATTCTTGTTATCTTCACAGGAAAACTGTCTTATAGAAAAGCACCGTGAGTAGGTGCGAATAACGGCTTGTCGTGTCTGTCCGTCCATTTACATTTCAACATGGAGCAACGCGGCACCTGAAGATGTGTATTCGTAAGATTTCATAAATGGGGTACCACCAAATTTGTTGAACTTTCTGACTTTGGATAAAATCAAAGAGAAATACCAGGCACTTTTACATGAATCCTTACCCACATTTATGATAATATCTAGCTGCTATTGTCTTTTAAAATTAAGGCAGAAAGTGTTATCTCTGTGTTACAAGCTGGGAACTGAGAAATGATAGGAAATTAAGCATAAACACGGAGCATGATACATTGCAAACATCCTAAATTACGGAACTGACATTTATGATATATCAATTGTAATGAGTTTTGAATCTGTTGCTAATGTACGGAGAAATTCTTTAGTGTGAGTGGCGCAAAATATGGAAAACATAATAAAAAATTTCTCGAGATTCTAATTTTTTAAAATTATTCATGAACTCTAAATATAGATTAAATAACAAAGCGACTCGTCTTTTGTGTTTCCTCTGCTGATATTTCTTAGTTTGTTTAATGATCAATTAACTTTTCAAAGGCTGGCAAGATGTTATGTTGTCAGAAATCGCTGTCAACTTTCTGAATACACTTTCCACCTTCAGTACTTGTATTCCTTCCGCCAGTTACTTCATTATTGATCATTATTGAACAAAAGACAGTCTCTCTGTTATAGTCTAGTGTTGCTGCCGTAGAGAACACACCTGCTGAGAATACAAAACACGTTGTCCTTTCATACAATATCATCCCCCCTACAATTAAGTGTTTATTTATACAATTAATTGAAGATTTTCCATAATGCTTGGTACAAAAATTTATGTTGAGGTTTGCTTGAACAACTTAATTTTGTGTTATGTATATTGTACCGTGCATCATTGTGATAGATGAAGAAGAAGGGACCAACTTGATGTCACTAGTTATTATGTTTTATTTTACTTCTTCTATGTTCAACATGTTTCGGACATTAATACATCCATCATCAGGAGCCTGCGAATTTTTTTCTATTGTATCACCACATTGGTCGTGTGTTCTTGTTTCGATGTGTGTTGGAGTTTCGGTGTGGCTGGGTTGGAGTGGTATCCGTGTAGCAGGCTGAAGCTCAACTGCTACACGGATACCACCTCAACCCAGCCACACCGAAACTCCCAACACACATCGAAACAAGAACACACGACCAATGTGGTGATACAATAGAAAAGTCGCAGGCT
>Ga0123353_10015666_pt1 | contig 11031 bp, 7 predicted proteins | sample TergutLab28metaG_3_FD_92763 | JGI IMG/M metagenome (GOLD analysis project Ga0123353, IMG submission 92763) | Labiotermes labralis P3 segment gut microbial communities from Petit-Saut dam, French Guiana - Lab288 P3 | ecosystem: Host-associated > Arthropoda: Insects > Digestive system > Gut ... | reverse complement strand
GCACACAATGCAGTGCACACAACACTGCAGTGCACACAATGCAGTGCACACAACACTCCAGTGCACACAATGCAGTGCACACAACACTGCAGTGCACACAATGCAGTGCACACAATGCAGTGCACACAACACTGCAGTGCACACAACACTACAGCGCACACAATGCAGTGCACACAACACTGCAATGCACACAATGCAGTGCACACAACACTGCAGTGCACACAATGCAGTGCACACAACACTGCAATGCACACAATGCAGTGCACATAACACTGCAGTGCACACAACACTGCAGTGCACACAACACTGCAGCGCACACAACATTACAGTGCACACAACACTGCAGTGCACACAACACTACAGCGCACACAATGCAGTGCACACAACACTGCAGTGCACACAATGCAGTGCACACAACACTGCAGTGCACACAATGCAGTGCACACAACACTGCAGTGCACACAATGCAGTGCACACAACACTCCAGCGCACACAATGCAGTGCACACAACACTGCAATGCACACAATGCAGTGCACATAACACTGCAGTGCACACAACACTGCAGCGCACACAACATTATAGTGCACACAACACTGCAGTGCACACAATGCAGTGCACACAACACTACAGTGCACACACTGCAGTGCACACAACATTACAGTGCACACAACACTCCAGTGCACACAACACTGCAGTGCACACAACACTCGAGTGCACACAATGCAGTGCACACAATGCAGTGCACACAATGCAGTGCACACAACACTACAGTGCACACAACACTGCAGTGCACACAACACTACAGCGCACACAATGCAGTGCACAATAAACTACAGTGCAATTCAATTAAGCTGCCAGTTTCAGCTGATACAAGCCACGATCCTTGCCCTTCTTTTTTAAGAACAATTTTAATCACAACTTTAAACATCTTTAAACGTTATAAAACTGTGGCCGGTTTGCTCAGTCGGTATAGCGACTTGCTTCGGGCTGGATGGTGCGGGGATCGAATCCCGGTGAGGGCGAGTTTTTTCGCACCGGTCCAGACCGACCCTGTGGCTCACTCAAGCTCCTATACAATGTGCATCCGGTCTTTCCCTGGGGTAAAGTGGGTTGGCGTAGACCATTCACCCCACCTGTCACCGAGGTTAAAGAAAGAGTTGAGCCGTAACTCCACTACACCTATCAATCTTCGTGGCCTGTTCTAGGGCGAACTATACCCTTACCTTTACCTATAAGCACTCTCTAAACGTCTTTGCGTATCTTTACAATTTCACCGATTTTATGACTGCATTGTTATGGACGATATTCACAAGAGCACTCTTAAGTTTTGGTGAAAATAATTCTTTAAAAATAAGAGGCATAATGATGGCTTATATTAAGCGGAAATTAATAGCCAAATTGAGTTGCACTGAGGCGTTGTGTTGTGTGCGAGCGACTGTACCACGTGAAGCAAATATTTAACAAAAACCAAATTATGCTCAGGCCTACTGGGAATGATAAAAAGATAGAACCTAAAATTCGTCTAGAACACACCATAAAGGAACAGAGAGGGGGGATGAAGTATCTGTACTCTTTCCTTCACCTCGGCACAAGATGGAGGCTGGTGGTCAACACCACGCCCCGGTCTCTTTGCCCCCGGGAAGGAGACCCAGCACAGATTGTACAAGAGGCTGGGTGGACCCGAGTGCCGGTCTGGAGGGGTGCGGGGAATCTCGCCCTCACCGCGATTCGATCTCCGGACAGTACTACGGGTGACCCGATTAAACTATAATATTCTTTGTGCTAATCCGTGACCGTCATAACACGAAATGAGAGAAACCGGCCTCAATAACTTTACTGACTGACTGGTTGAATGACTGACTGAATGACTGGCTGACTGACTGACTTGCTGACTGACTGACTGACTGGCTGACTGACTGACTGGTTGAATGACTGACTGACTGACTTACTCCGTGGAACAAAATCCTTCTTGAGAAGCTAAGAGTTCCTTAGCTAGTCAAGAAAGTCCCCTTATTTTATGGAACCCGAAGGTTCATTACCGCGTTTACATGTCGCTATGCTGAGCCAGATCAATCCAGTCCACGCCCCAACCCACTTCTTGAAAATCCATATTAATATTATACACCCATGTACGCCCGGGTCTTCCAAGTGGTCTCCTTCCCTCAGATTTCCCCACCAATTCCCTGTATAAACATCTGCTATCTCCCACACGTGCTATGTGATCCGCCCATCCCATTCTTCTCGATTTGATCCCCCAAATAATATTTGGTGAGCAGTACAGCCCACAGCAGCTTTACACACTGCGTTATCAGTCCCAGAATTAAGTTGTTTTATTTGTGTGTGGGCAGGACTACGTTTTCTGAGATTAGGTTGCTTCATTTCCGTACCAGCTGCTCTGATCAACCGTAACTCTGTAACAAACTGAACTACAGTTATAAAAACAAATTTAAGTTCAGTCTTATTTAATATAATTACCATAAAAAGTGTGACGATGTTTAGTTTGTTAGGTAACTGTAGGAGTAGTGCAAGACCGAGCTTTTCCGTTTTGCAGCCTCAAATGGATCTGCTATGCCTGTCTGTGACAAAAGGCAAGTCCGGCAAATTCGTGGATAATCACATATAGCGGAACAGCTAAATTTTCGGAAGAAATCTCCCCCAAGGTCACTCTGTGCAAAACAAATCTCCCCCACGGTCACTCTCTGCAACACAAATTTCCCCCACAGTCACTCTCTGCAACACAAATCTCCCCCACGGTCACTTTCTGCAAACACAAATTTCCCCCACGGTCACTCTCTGCAACACAAATCTCCCCCACGGTCACTTTCTGCAACACAAATTTCCTCCACGGTCACTCTCTGCAACACAAATTTCCCCCACGGTCACTCTCTGCACACAAATTTCCCCCACACACTCTCTGCAGCAAAAATTTCCCCACGGTCACTCTCTGCAACACAAATTTCCCCCACCGTCGCTCTCTGCAACACAAATTTCCCCCACGGTCACTCTCTTCAACACAAATTTCCCCCACGATCACTCTCTGCAACACAAATTTCCCCCACGGTCACTCTCTGCAACACAAATTTCCCCCACGGTCACTCTCTGCAACACAAATTTCCCCACACGCACTCTCTGCAACACAAATTTCCCCCACGGTCACTCTCTGCACACAAATTTTCCCCACACACACACTCTGCAGCAAAAATTTCCCCCACGGTCACTCTCTGCAACACAAATTTCCCCCACGGTCACTCTCTGCAACACAAATTTTCCCCACACACACTCTCTGCAACACAAATTTCCCCCACGGTCACTCTCTGCAACACAAATTTCCCCCACGGTCACTCTCTGCAACACAAATTCCATATATATATTCGTACCACATTCTAACTTAGCGCCGGCCTCCTTGATTTGAATGCAAGGGACCGACTTGATAGACGTTAACTAGACGTGGCGTACCGCTGTACTAAGAAACCAAATCATGTGCTCAGTCAATAAAACACAATACCACATTTCCTTACTCATCCGTAAGATATAAGATTATCAGTAAAAGCCAATTCGATCATAGTAAATATTTCTCCTACGTTTGCAAGATGCATAAATTTTGGCTAACTGCAGCACTTTATGTGTTCACAACACTGATGACAAGAATATGCGGGCAAACTTGTTTTTGGTCAAATGAATAATTTCCCCAGAAGGAAGGAAGTTAACACAAGTTCTGTTGCAGGTGCCTGTGGTCCCGCCTTGCCCTACGTGCAAAAAAGAGACCAAAAATAAGGTGGCGAGGCAAGCTGATACCCTGCTCCAGCCACCTCCCCCCTACCAACCATCGGCTCAGTCCGCATACATACAGCAGAGCCTGAGCGCTCAACAACGTGAAATACAGCATCATTTAAACACGCAAGGACTCCTGCCGCCCTTCATACAGACACCTGGACAGTTTTTCAACGAACAATTTGTAACTCAACAGCACGCAGGCGCATCGAGCCAACAGATAGTGTCTCCTGAATTGAGTCATCAACACATACCAGCAATACAACAGTTAGGGTCCCCTCAACTGAACCACCAGCTACCTCCAACAACTCAACAGCTAACTTCCCTTCCGCTTAATCACCAACCTGTATCAGCAATTCACCAAGCGTCTCAACTGGGTCAGCAAATTCCATCAGTAACTCAACAGCTGACTTCTCCTCAGCCGAGTCACCAACAGACAGCAGCACCTCAACAGTTTGTGTCTCCCCAGCTGACTTATCAACAGGTGTCAGGAGATCAACAACCAATATCCCCTAATCTGAGTCACCAGCAGATATCTGCAGCTCATCATTTAGTGTCTCCTCAGTTCAGTCCAAAACAGATATCGGAATCACAACTGAACAACCAACAGACAGCAGCACCTCAACAGTTTGTGTCTCCCCAGCTGACTTATCAACAGGTGTCAGGAGATCAACAACCAGTATCCCCTAATCTGAGTCACCAGCAGATATCTGCAGCTCATCATTTAGTGTCTCCTCAGTTCAGTCCAAAACAGATATCAGAATCACAACTGAACAACCAACAGACAGCAGCACCTCAACAGATTGTGTCTCCTCTACTAAATCACAAACAACATGAAGTGCCACAGAGAAGCAGGAGGCCGCCTCCATCCACAACGGCGCCTGCTACACAGGAGGAGGTTCAACTCTTGTATGTTCCTGTAGAAGCCCTACGTCAACAGCAGCAGGTAATAACTCGAAATATCTTCTTTTACCTCTGAAGGATGGTATGCCCTATACTGCATAAAAATAGATCCACTGTAATTAGATACCTGAGAAGAAAGATTATTTTGTATGTGGTTTCTTGAACATGTCATTTCACTGGATACTAGATGCCCTAAAGGTCATCCATTCTACGTAAAATCTGTGAAACACGCACACAACGAGCAGTGCTTCGGTGAAAAATTACGAATTATGAGACACATCTATTCTACACACAGTACCTTATTTGCACACACAACGTTCCCTCTGAACAGAAATTATATTGAGAACTGCGTTCTTCTGGCCTATTACATAACGGATAGTGGCAATTCCTTACTGTCGATTTGGGACCACTTATCGGCCCCATTTTTGAGCGATTCTTGACCCTTGAAGATGGGACCGATAGGTTTTCCCGAAACGTCAGTAAGGAATTACCACTATTTGCTGTGTAATAGCCCGGAGGAGCACGGTTATCATCTGCTTCGCGACGGAGGTCAGAAGTCACAGAAATTACTCCCCCCCCCCCAGGAGCAGATAAAGTTACATGTCATGTAATGCACAGCAGATAAAGTTACATGTCACGTAATGCACAGCAGATAATGTTACATGTCATGTAATGCACAGCAGATAAATTTACATGTCGTGTAATGCACAGCAGATGAAGTTACATGTCGTGTAATGCACGGCAGATAAAGTTACATGTCGTGTAATGCACACCAGATGAAGTTACATGTCATGTAATGCACAGCAGATAAAGTTACATGTCGTGTAATGCATAGCAGATGAAGTTACATGTCGTGTAATGCACGGCAGATAAAGTTACATGTCGTGTAATGCACACCAGATGAAGTTACATGTCATGTAATGCACGGCAGATAAAGTTACATGTCGTGTAATGCACACCAGATGAAGTTACATGTCATGTAATGCACAGCAGATAAAGTTACATGTCGTGTAATGCACAGCAGATGAAGTTACATGTCGTGTAATGCACAGCAGATAAAGTTACATGTCGTGTAATGCACAGCAGATGAAGTTACATGTCGTGTAATGCACAGCAGATGAAGTTACATGTCGTGTAATGCACACCAGATGAAGTTACATGTCATGTAATGCACAGCAGATAAAGTTACATGCCGTGTAATGCACAGCAGATGAAGTTACATGTCGTGTAATGCACAGCAGATAAAATTACATGTCATGTAATGCACAGCAGATGAAGTTACATGTCGTGTAATGCACAGCAGATAAAGTTACATGTCATATAATGCACAACAGATAAAGTTACATGTCATGTAATGCACAGCAGATGAAGTTACATGTCGTGTAATGCACAGCAGATAAAGTTACATGTCATGTAATGCACAGCAGATAAAGTTACATGTCGTGTAATGCACAGCAGATAAAGTTACATGTCGTGTAATGCACAACAGGTAAAGTTACATGTCGTATAATGCACAGCAGATAATGTTACACGTCATGTAATGCACAGCAGATAAAGTTACATGTCGTGTAATGCACAACAGGTAAAGTTACATGTCGTGTAATGCACAGCAGATAAAGTTACATGTCATGTTATGCACAGCAGATTAAGTTACATGTCGTGTAATGCACAGTAGATAAAGTTACATGTCGTGTAATGCACAGCAGATAAAGTTACATGTCGTGTAATGCACAGCAGATAAAGTTACATGTCATGTTATTCACAGCAGATAAATTTGTGTCATGTAATGCACAGCAGATGAAGTTACATGTCATGTAATGCAGAGCAGATAAAGTTACATGCCATGTAATGCACACCAGATGAATTTACATGTCATGTAATGCACACCAGATAAAGTTACATGTCATGTAATGCACAGCAGATAAAGTTACATGTCATGTAATACACAGCAGATGAAGTTACATGTCATGTAATGCACAGCAGATAAAGTTACATCTCATGTAATGCACAGCAGATGAAGTTACATGTCATGTAATGCACAGCAGATAAAGTTACATGTCATGTATTGCGCAGCAGATAAAGTTACATGTCGTGTAATGCACAGCAGATGAAGTTACATGTCATGTAATGCACAGCAGATAAAGTTACATGTCATGTATTGCGCAGCAGATAAAGTTACATGTCATGTAATGCACAACAAAAAAACAAAGAGCATCATTTAAAACGATAAATAATATAATTCTTGTTTGTGTAGGCACAATAGACGTATGGAAATACTGCTAGAGAGCCAGACTGGAGAAACGTTGAAGTTTTTGACAGTGTGAATATTTCGGTCTAAATAATTTGGCAACTCAAAATATGGAATTTAATTCTGCAATACATAACCGCGTGAACTCAGAATTCAAAGTTTAACTCAAAAACGATATCTGCAGAATTTAAGTGTGATGGAAGGTTCAGTTTTTCAGTCACAATTTCTTGAGGATTACACACCCTTATGTCCGTTCCACAGAGTCTATGACAGCACTACACTTTACATGTTATGTGTTATTCATACCGTGGATATTCGTACAGTTAATTCACCAACCAACAAATGCACTCAATAAGTACAATTTATGACGAATATGCAGAAATATGTCGGATATTAATATTTGTCTACAAATTGTACCTTTTTGAGAACTTGGTGTTGTTAACCTTTTGACGCCTAATGTCAACCATAGTGGTCGTACCGCAACGCTAACCTATAAAGTTTCATTTTATGTATTTATTCAACAAATATAGGTACTGAATATTTTAAACATGGTATATACTCTCCGTTTTTTTTCTCTCTTCAAAATGCAGTTTGTTTCATAATTCTAACATATTTGGTTCCTGTATTATTTACATTTTATATACAGGATGTGCTAAAATTTTAAAAAAATAATTCCGCGCGCCAAATGTTTAATGCATTAATGTACATGTTATCCTGTTGCAGGCAGCCCTGTTAAGACAGCAGCAACAACAGACGAAGGAGCTGCCACATTCGACAACCGAACAGCCCAGCACCACCCTTGAACCTTACCAGCCACCTTTGTCCGTTTTCATGGGACAGAACCATGGACACAACGTGAAGATTTCCGACGTGGTCAGAGTGCTGAAGGATGCTAAGACAATCTCAGTGCTAGATACTGTGGGACCAGATTCACCGCAGGTGTTTATCGGTCCGTCTAACCTACATACCCCAAAAGGCTATGCAAAGTTTGAGCTTCCCTACCTCTCTGCTCTCGAATCCAAAAACATTGAGAGGAAAGTGCCGAAACCTCCTTTCTTTGTGGCACCTCTAAGCTTCAAACCTCCAGCTGGATACTCTAAGATACCTTTTCCAGCTCCACATGTAGGTTCTGTGGTCATCGGTAATATCACGGAGAATATCATAAGCCAGAAGGATCATGCCAGGAAAACGTATAATTTACCTGCTGAACTACCGCCGATAAACCCACAGTTACCTTCTCTAGTAAATTCACTGCAGGATCAGCGCAGTATTCCTCTTGAGCCACAGAATCAAGAGGTCACAAAATTCTTACAGGCGTTAGAACACGTGGACCTGGAAACCACTACAGAACGATACTCGAGGACAAAGTTGTCCCGAAACCCGTATGAAAATACAGAGGTCACAGGCACACGGCAGAAGTTACCAACTAAACAAACAATCCGTCCATTCCAACAACCATTAACACGGTATCAAGAAACAACCACAGCCACATTGCAGCCCCAATATTTACAGCCCGTACAAGAGAACACAAGAAACCCAACGCATTCCGCACTAGAGACAGATGTTTCAAATCGTCAACCTCCATATTCAGGGGTTTCGACACAAGAAGAAGCAAAGAACGCGTCTCCATCGCTGCAATACCCACATTTAGAATCGGTGTTTATAGCAGAACAGCCACAGTATATTAATCACCAACAAAATATCCAAACAGGCCAAACACACTACTCACTATCAGGGATAAACGGTCAAACAAAAAGCACTCACATACGAGAAGAAGTCACGACATTGTGGCCACAAAACTCAGAACCACACTCAGGGGCTACAAAATATACGACACAAAGTACCATTCCACGACAGACACAACACTCGGTGGTAGATTCTGTAGCAGGACCATTACATTTTGACACCCCCGTGAACGATGCACAAATTCAACCTCACTACTCAAACCCAGAAGGAAACGATGGTGGAAAAGCATCGCAAATTAAGAATTCTCAAGAAGGTATCATACATCGGCAGCAGAAGTATCCAGTTTCAGCAGCTTCTCCAGAAAACGCACAACTTGAGCAGCAATACTCGGGTTTATATGAGGAAGTAAATTTCAAAAATTATCCGCCTCCACAGGAAGATGTGTTGTTACATCCAGGCGGCGTGGATGGAAAAAATCACCCTCTCTCGCTAGACGAAACTTCAAAACATAGATCTCAGTACCCATTATTACCAACAGATGTCTCACAAAAGCATTCGAAACAGTCTGTTCATCGGGAAAAAATTCATCCACAATATCAAGACACAGAACAAATTGTCGCAGTGAAGCCAAATTATGATAATTCACATGAGCCAGTCCCATCACGTGTTAAGCAGTATGCAAATTCTGCCGACAAACTGCAGTCCCAATATCCAATTCTGTCTTCAGAAGTTTTGACACAGTCTACTGTTGAAAGTACCACAACATCTTCGTCAGTACGTACAACGCCCTCCCGAGGGAGAAATCGAGGGAGATATCGTCCTTCAAACCTTTCCACTACTACCCCCACAACGCGAACGCGGTCACCGAACTCAAGACAACGCCGTCCTGTCACAAGAACCACATCAGAAGCTCCCGAAGTTCAAGCCATTGCAGCAGGCCCAGTCACTTTATTCGAGAGCAGCCGGCAGCCTTCAGAGAGGCCTACGGCACATCGATCTGATACCCAACAAAGAGATAAGACTCGATCCCGCATTAGGAGCAGCAGTACGACGACGACAGCCTCGCCAAACTACGACGCCGACGTGCACCAGGAAAACCTGTACGATCATACACCTACGCAAAACTCTAAAACAGACACCGTGTCCGAGAAATTCCCGAACGTTATATCTCAACGCCAACAGCAAGCCCCGAGTAGTCAATTGGCACTCACCCAGTTCCAAAATGAGCAAGTGGGCTATACACAGTCTCAAAATATTCACCCTCCGCAGGGTCAGAGTGGGCAAGTACAAGAGAATCAGTTTTCAAATAGTCAAATAACTAACACACGTTTGTCTAGTGGATTAATTTCAGATGTGCAAATACCTTACCCACAAATTCCAAAAGAGCAAGTATATCATAGTCATATCCCAAAAGCACAAAACATCCCAGAACAGTTCTCAAATATAAATAATGCCGCACAAGAAATCCCCATTGGACAAGGAACCCATGTGGGAAACATAAAAGATGAAACAGGTTACTTTCAGGTTCCTACACTACAGACACCTCTTTCGAGGACTCCATATGGGAAACAGGTCGATACTGAAGCACACAACACAAAACTAGCACAGAATCATATTTCAGGTGTACCACAGGGCCACAGTCAAGGTCATGCTGTACAAGACGTCAACTATCAGGTTCCTAACGGACAACTGAGAAGCAACCGGATTATTAGCGAACAGCCACACCAAAATCAAGCGGCGCTGTCCGGTATTCCAGAGGAGTACCGCGGTCACTCTGTCACCTCTACGGACGGCCGACAGATTACTGTCACAGCTCGTGCACTGTCAAACACACCAACCGGTTCACAACAACACGACGGATTCTTGCTTCACGAAGTTCCGGAATTTACAGAGTACAGCACCCAGCGCCAGCGTTCCCCGTCCTCATACGACAAACATCGAAATCTTGACGTTAGTACTGTATATCAAACGACGTTATCACCTCAAACGCTCAATGGAAAATTTAGAGAATATGTAGATTCGTATATCATAACCACAGATAAAAGTGCACAGGACGTGACACAGAAACCGTCGTTTGTGGTAATCCGAGGAAAGTTACGCGGGAGAACTAGAACAGTTCAAGAACCTGTGGAGAAAACTGCCAAAATCACAACTGTGTCTCCTGATTTTCAAACAACCGCAGTGAGTCGTAAACACACCAACTTCGTTAACCGAGGCTCGGCAAGAAAGACTCAAGCTCCAGCCACAACACCAACTCCAGAAACAACCACCCCCATTAACGATAAGGTAAAGCTAACTTTCTGTTAACCTTTTGACGCCTAATGTCAACTATAGTGGTCGTACCGCACCGCTAACCTCTAAAGTTGCATTTTATATATTTATTCAACAAATATAGGTACTGAATATTTTAAACATGGTATAT
>Ga0123353_10015664_pt1 | contig 11031 bp, 5 predicted proteins | sample TergutLab28metaG_3_FD_92763 | JGI IMG/M metagenome (GOLD analysis project Ga0123353, IMG submission 92763) | Labiotermes labralis P3 segment gut microbial communities from Petit-Saut dam, French Guiana - Lab288 P3 | ecosystem: Host-associated > Arthropoda: Insects > Digestive system > Gut ... | reverse complement strand
CTCACAAGCGTCCGCCACCTATCCCTATCCTGGGCCAACCCAATCCAGTCCACATACCCACATCCTACCTCCTGGAGATCCATCCTAATATTATCCACCCATCTACGCCTAGGTCTCCCCAGTTGTTTCTTTCCCTCCGGCTTCCCCACCAAGACCCTATACACCCCGCCCCTCTTCACCCATACGCGCCACATGCCCAGCCCATCTCATTCTTCTCGATTTTATCACCCGCACAATATTGGATGAGGAGTACAAATCACTTAGCTCCTCGTTATGCAGTCTCATCCATTCCCCCGTTACCTCGTCCCTCCTAGGTCCAAATATTCTCCTCAACACCATATTCTCAAACACCCTCAGCTTCATTTCCTCCCGCAATGTCAGCGACCAAGTTTCACACCCATACAAAACGACAGGCAAAATTATAGTTCTATATATCTTGATCTTTAAAGTTAAAACTGTGTTTCTTATTTTCATTAAAGCGACATTGAATGATGATGATGATGATGATGATGGTGTTGATAATAATAATAATAATAATGAATAACTCGCTGATTGAACTTGAATGTGGCGTGTGGTCATCCTAACAGACTTCAACACTTACAGGTTCCATGAATTTTTTTCGGGTAGACGGCCGTGTCAGGATGTGAAGGTTTTCAGACATTTCGGAACAAACTCAGTACCCATAATCAGGGAAAGATGGGGACTTGAGTTAGTTCTGAAACGTCGGGAAAACTTCACACCTTGACGCTGTTGTCTGCCCGAGAAAACCTCATTGAATTCTGCAGCCGAGAAATCTTCAAAACTTATAATTTACGGGTTCTCATTATAAATTAAACATTTGAAAAATAAAACTCATATTAACCCTTACCCTGCTAACGTGGAGAATAGGGTGAGCTCCTAATAATGCTAACAGATGGCAGATGGGATTTAACTCAGCATTTAAAGGGCTAATTTTAACCGATAAATCAGTTTTTACCTCGCAGAGAGCACGTGTCTTCTTTACTATGAGCAGAAGGTTAATGTTATATAGGAAATGAGGTTTTTCTACCCTGACTGACGTTTTTCCGTGCTTTTTCCTCAGTTGTAAGTCAAATGTCAGGGTATGACTCTCAAAGACGGGGCACTGCCCGCATTCTTCCCTTATTAATTGTGTTGTTTTGTACATTGTTTGTGTGTAAATGTGCACTGTACTACTGCCACCGGGTGTCAACCCAAATGCAGCTAACAAATATGTCAATATCAATACCAATATAAAATCTCACGGAAAAATAGGCTTATTTAATGGATAACAAAACTCAAGTTGGTGAAATTTGATCTCGATGGTACATTAACTACAGAGCTGTAAAGGGCGAAGCTATCCATAATCAGGACAGTTGCGCTCTCAGATTTTGGGTATAGGATACGTGGAGGTTACCAGGAAACATATTGAATTCTGGGGCTTACCTACCACCGGCAGGAGGCGATCCCCCATCTTAGAAGTTCAGAAGAAGAATAAGCCATTTACTCCAAAATGAAACTGATATTAAGAAATGTGAATCTAGGGCCTCAGAATGGTTGCTGGTATGATGGAACACAATCAGCCATGAAACTGCGTGGAAGCTGAGAATTTTCTGACCCGGTTATCAACATTGACCCTGTCGCTGGAATTCACGCAAACGTCTTCTTTTGTAATGCAAATGGTTAAGCATTTTGATAAACATAAATTTTTACAGCCGACATTCAAATTGAATTGGCAGGCCTCTGAATGCATTAAGCACTTGATAAATCAATTACGAAAATTGAATACAGACTTAATTGACGTTACGCAATATACGTCATCACAATCTTTTTTATTCTTAAGCAAGGCTACATGTTTCGACTAAAAGTTAGTCATCTTGTTTAAGAATAAAAAAGATTGTGCTGACATATACTGTGTAACGTTAACTGAATTACAAGCACATCGTGATGCCTTCGTTCAGAATATTTGGGGCTAGTCAAGCCAAAAACTTCTACCTATATAAGAACCTAAGAACAAAAGTCCAGAAATGTTTCGCCAACATATATTTCATCTTCCACAATTATAAACACTATGGGATCCCAAAGTGGGCAAAACATCTGATAACGAAAATGTTGTAAGGGCCTAAAGGTGACTAACTTTTAGTCGAAACATATAGCCTTGCTTAAGAATAAACAAGATTGTGCTGACTTATACTGTGTAACGTTAATTGAATTACAAGCACATCGTGATGCCTTCATTCAGTATAATACAGACTGGTTCTAAAGTTACACGAATGTGTTCAAAATGTTATGTTTTACATTATTGTGTTCGTATTAAACATATTTGGAAGGAATGGAAACATAGCTTGCAAATGGAATACCGAAACTCAGGTCTTTAGTTGTTCTTCTGAGTTTTGTCAAAGGAAATCTGAATTATCGTATCCAACAGCCACTTCTTTCCACATTCAACTTCGATCTGTTACATTCATTTCACTGTTCGGTGATGTACAAGTTTTGTAATTGGAAATCATCATAAAATAGCTACATCTCCGTCAATTATATGTTTCGTTGCACGCTACATTCCAGTGGAAAACCTCCTGGTTCAAGGTTTGCGCATTGTGTGTGAGGCTTTGTATTTTCAGTCCATTAGGGCGTGCCGTCAGCTCACAGTGGGGGTGCGACTCTTATATGAGACCCGCTGGTTCTGTTGCAGTGGAGACCACCAGAGCGGGGCAACAATCCACACTTTACTTTAGCGAGGAGGGGCTTTCACGACAAAACCAAACGGATCACTTTTATTTTAAACAAATGTGTTTGCCGTTAGTACTCTCCACGCGTATGTACCATCAAGACTGCAAACCAATTGCGAAAGCTAATTGCTGGAAGACCGAGTATTCGTGATAATGCTCCGGGTATGGGCACTAGAAACTTCTGTCCTCCAAATCGTCCACGGTGGCAATGACGCCTACCTATCTTCCTATTTAATGAATGATTTTGACAATTTCACTGAGGGTAAAGTGGCCGCAGAATGAAGCTAACATTTCACCTCTATCTAGTGCCTAGATTGGTCCAGCATTATTTCCACACTGTAATACCCTTCGTTGGGCATGTGGCGCGTATGTGTGAGGAGAGGGGGGTGTGTATAGGTTCTTGGTGGGAAACCGAGGGTAGGAGACCACTGGGGAGACCTAGGCGTAGATAGGTGGATAATGTTAGGATGGATCTCCAGGAGGTGGGATGTAGGTATATGGACTGGATTGGGCTGGCCCAGGATAGAGATAGGTGGCGGACGCTTGTGAGTGAGGTAATGAACCTTCGGGTTCCGTGAAATGCAGGGAATTTCTTGACTAGATGCAAACCAGTTAGCTGCTGAAGAAGGACTCTGCACCTTGGAGTAAGTAAGTAAGTAAGTAAGTAAGTAAGTAAATAATACCCTTCATGGCTTGTGTGGGGAACAAGTTGACTTTATCTTTATTTCAAACTTTCCTTTCGCATAATCTTACGGCAAGAGTCGTCGTAGCGCTAAAACTGACAGCCAGTAACAAGAGACAGGAATGAGTGATGCTTGAAAATTGCCATTTGTCATTTGTGTTGTAACAGAATATTTGAAAACTTGGCCTCGGCTCTTTAGAAAGTGCTGGTGTCACTGTTACTGGTGCAGTTTTGAGGTGCTCCTTCAAAGGTGCCTACCATATTAGAGTCTCTCTCCCCCTTTTCTACTTGAAAACGAAAAGAGGTCCAGTATACGAAGCCTCGAAATACACTCATACCCTATGGTAGAGGTAAATGCAAAAGTAAAATTCACCCTAGAACAAGCCACGTAGGCCCAGGGTGGTTTACACTTTTAGTTCTACTCTTTCTTTAACCTTGGCGCTGGATGGGATTGGGTGATCAACACAACGCCCCTGATACTCTACCCCCGAGCATGAACCGGTACCCTTTGTATAGGGGGCTGGGTGGGCTGCATGGCCGGTCTGGACGCTCTGCGTTATGGACAGTGTCCACAGCATTTGTCACGTGTACTGTGGTTGGCTGTACTACCATCAGGGTCTGTGAAGGTGATTTCAGGTATAAGCTAGCCTTAAACTGAAGTTTCTGTTCAAATCGTTAATGTAAGCGCAATCCCAGTTATAGTTTAAGGTGTCTGTTACCGACCCCAGCGATGCGCTTAACGCAAGAATGGCTACACAGCACGAGGGACGTCGAATTGCGCGAAAGCGCAAGTCTCCACCTTCACTGAAGAATAAAAACCAACTAGATGCCACTTATTATTTTATTGTACTTCTTATAGGCTCAACATGTTTCGGGCACTACTATGCCCATCATCAGGCGCTCTCGACTATGATATTGATTACCACATTGGTCTTATCGTTCTTGGTTTGCTGTAGGTTGAAGGTTAGGTGCGATTAGGTTGGTGTAGTGTCCGGGCAACCTGCAGACCGGACACTACACCAACCTAACCGCACCTAACCTTAACCAACAGCAAAACAAGAACGATAAGACCAATGTGGTAATCAATATCATAGTCGTGAGCTCCTGATGATGGGCATAGTAGTGCCCGAAACATGTTGAGCCTATAAGAAGTACAATAAAATAATAAGTCTTATCTGCTTGGTTTTTATTCTTCAGTTATCACAATGATGCACGATCAAACAAATATCAAATTCTCCGCCTTCAGTTATCTCTTTGGTTGGTTGGCAAGTTCCTGTTCAGTGGAATACAGTTTACATGGAGAATGAAGCAGGAGTTTTGATACTCTCCGCAGTAAGTGTGACGTTGTACTGTAGTTTCCTTTTCTCCGTTCTAAGACCTGTCCAGATCAACTGATGGCGCACGACTTGATCGTGAGGTCGCCGCAGATCGCACTGTTCCCATAGGCACAACAACATTATACAGCTGATGAAAGTTTTATTCGCAATGAAAGATAAAAGGCTTGTCTTCTTATGTTGAAACAGTTATAAATTTTCAACTTTGCAAAACCGAAGATTTCTTTTATTGTCATTTTTATTTATCGTTCTTTTGAATCCTATAGCCAGAAGTGTCTGACATGGGAATATATTTTGTTACATTTATTCTACATTTTTTTTTTTTTGCAGACATATTCGTGCATCGTTTTCAAACATTTATGTATGAGTCTCAACTGTGGCCAGTTGTTGGAAGAACTGTTTTCTGTTCCCTTACAAAAAGAGTGATTTTATCTACCTTGTTTCCGCTTAAGAATATCTCGCCGTAAGATCGTCTCAGCTCTATGTATACATGCTATATTGAAAACAATTTAATTTAGTCTGATTTAAGTCCCATGACTTCATAAGTCTGACTGTTACGGAACTAGTATTTAGCGTAATAAAACACCATCACTTCTGTTTTGGTTACAACGGGCCATGTTGTGACAGAGACAGAGAGATGCCTGGCGTCTAATCCAAGCCTCACTCCTAAGGAAGGAAAGAGAAACACGCATTACACACACACACACACACACACATATATATATATATATATATATATATATACAGGGTGTCGCAGGATGAATGTGCTAGACTTCGGGAGGGTGTTTCTTATGTTAAAGTATATCGATATAACCCAAAACACCTATGTCCAAAGTTGAACGGTTACGGAAATAATGGTCAGAGAAGTTTGAAACTTTGACAGCTGTTACACGCTTATTGATTACCAAATACATATTAAAACTGGCAGGAATATGTGGTTTCAGTAATGTTAATATCTGTGCTTAACATCAAACTAACTTGTGAGTGACATAAAGCCATTAAATTGAACTACAAAAACACTCGCGTCATAGTTGTCCTTAGGGTTACAAGCACTATACATGAGAAAGCCCTGCGGTGACGTAACATGGCTGACTGCGCAAAGCGTCACGCAGGCACAGTGAACGCTGCATTCCACTGTCAAGGACATTAGCACTGTCACGTGATGTATCATCTGTGCAGGTTGCAGTATTTGGAACCGCAAGAAGCCCCCAGTTTTCTCTGGCCATTATCTCCGTAACCGTTCAACTTTGGATATAGGTGTTTTGTGTTATATCGGTATACTTTAACATAAGCAACACTGTCCCGAAGTCTGGCACATTCCTCTTGGGACACCCTGTATATATATATATATATATATATATATATATATATAAAGAGGGAGAGAGAGAAAGAGAGGGAGAGAGACTAGCCTGACGGCTAACCAGAGCCTTTCATATAAGGAGGGAGGAAACACGCCTAAAAGAGAGAGACTAGACTGACGTCTAACCTAAGCCACTCTTCTACAGCAAGACAGATGTAGGATTATAACAATGTTTCAGAAATAAGTACATTGACTAAAGCGAGCCGTGATTGTAATGAAGTTTTTGAGTATTTGAAGTATATTGCTCATTTAAAGTGAGCCGGGTAGCTCAGTCGAAATAGCGACTGACTACGGGCTGGACGGTCCGGGATCGAATCCCGGTGAGGACGAGATTTTCCGCCCGTCCAGACCGGCCCTGGTGCCCACCCAGCCTCCTGTAAAATGGGTACCAGGTCTTTCCCGGGCATAAAGTGCAGTTGGGGCGTGCTGCTGACCACTCACCCCCTTCTAGTGCCTCTGTCATAGAAGAGTAGAGCTGTATCTAACCACCTTCTGAGCCACACCGGACCTGTAACTGGATCACTTTACCTGTTTTACTGATCATTTAAGACTCGCGTTTCTCTAAATTAAGCATCAAAAACGAATTCCCATCTCTCAAAGTGCAAGCATGGTTTCCCCTAAGTCGAACCAGAGTAGTACAGGGAAGTAGACGAAGTTCTTTATAAACGAATCATATAAAAGGATTGAACAAAATGTGTGAGGAAACACAACATTTACTGTTACGGCGGTGCGTACTTATGTTGATCATTGGGGTTGAAAGGTTTTATTAACATTTTGAGGCACAACATGGATGAAAACCTCGTCAAAAATCATGTTCTTGCTTCAAAGAGAACAAAACGGCTTATTCAGTATTCATTAAAATCGGAAAGCTATTTATAAAGTTGAAATGGGACAAACACCGACAAATGTTTATACCAGACGCATACACTTTTTTTCTATTTTGGGAAGGAAAGCATGCAGTAAATAGAATTGACAATGATCAAGTGCTTGCGATGGATAAACAACTGTTTTGCTGGCCAAACATCGCAATAAGTAGGTAAACTGACCGTTGGTAATAGTGAGGTATGCAGAACGGTGTTAATTGTTTATGACTTACAAGTTCTCCAACTTCAGTAATTGACTATATGTTGGAGATATTTGATGTTACTCAATTATTACACCAACATCTGCACATATATAAAATTTGTAAAATTTACACATTGAAACATTAAAAAAGCTCCGACATGTTTCTGTCCTAAGACCATCATCAGGGAGCTATATATTCCTTGCTAAAGTCATACTAGAAATAGTCACAGATTAATTTCTTTGTACAAGTTGGGTGTTGTGGCAGCATGCCGTGTTGTGTAATGTTATGTTGCGAAGAGTGCCCTGCTGCGGATGTGCATTCTGTGCTTCGTTGCATGAAAATTAAAAAAAAAAGACACACATGTTTACCCTTTCTCATGCAGTAAGGAAGCTGGTGTTTCGAAGGATCGTGGTGTCTTTATTTTCCTGGACTGTACCTTGGAGATGAAGGCTCCATTGTATAGCAAACATCAGGTACCCCCTAACCCAACAACGTAATGTCACGTCCCAGCCAACCTGAATTCACAGAACGTCTGAACATTGGCCTTTCCACCTGTCTTTTTAAAATGCACCCCTACCAACAATCACCATGATGGGGATAGAAAAGGAGATGTGTTGCTCCATAAGTACAGCTGTTTTTCCAGGAAATGTAACTTAATATTTAGGACTGTGGTAAAAATGATTATTTTCTTAGATGTGTAAAAATACATCTACATAGTTTGCTCTTTTAGTGCTTGTTATGGTGCATATACAGGGTTATTCAAAATGATTGTCAGGGTTTTAACAACTTGTCACACACAATACACTTCAGATAGCAGTATATGTATTTTTTTATTTAATAAAACAACATTCCAAGTTCTTGTTACATACCTTACAGGTACACTATATGTGCACCCTTTGTGATTCTACAAACATCAACACGATAATAAAGTTCATTCCAAACTGTTTGTAGCATGTGAGCGGTGATGGTTTCAGTGGCGGTTCTGATTTGTACCTTCAGTTCGGGGATACTTGGGGGAAGACGAAGAACATAAACCTGATCCTTGACGTAACCCCATAGAAAGAAATCATGTGGGGGTTGCATCTGGAGAACGAGGTGGCAAATTGTTAAAACCCCGACAATCATTTCGAATAACCCTGTATTTATTTCCTTTACATGTCATGTTGTTTTGGCATTAATCTGATTCTAAATCAGACCCCTAATTTATCTAATTACAGCAAATATGCTGCCATAACACCGACTACATCCATATCAACGTACACGATAGAACCATTACTGTAACCACATGGGGTTGCATCTGTGTATTGTGTATGACTAGTTGTTAAAACCCCGACAATCATTTCGAATAACCCTGTTTTGTATGTCAGGTGTAACAGTATAAACTTGTGACTTAAGACGTTTTTTGTTTGTGATTGCAGACACTGCCATTTGCCACCTACTCAGATTCTCCACTGTTAACATTTAGTTAACAGTTACAGCACCTGCGGTGGTATGTATATGTTATAACAAAGGTTGGGTTTGTTATAACTGAAGAATGCTTGAAAGGAATATTTCTTGAGCTATCATGCAACAAAATACATTGCATCTTAGGATTGTGGATATTCAGGATGGAATTTTGTTGTGTGGGAAATTACTGATAAACTGGCGTAAAATGAAAAAACAGAGTCAGCCAAAACTAACTTAGAAAATGAAATGTTATTTGTACAGAAATTCACGTTTCAATATGCGAGCGTTTGTGACGTAGTGGAGCGCAGTGTCTCGGAGTACAGTTGTTGTTCCTATCTTACTGCAGACTGTGCAGTTTGGTATCCTTGTATAAGATGTCTGGCCAGGGACTATCAAATTCTGACACAACTGGTACACCCAAAAGAGCACAGAGAATACCTACAGTTATGTATATTCAGCTAATGTGGAATCTTTATCGAAGTGGCGACTGGGACGGGTTGTTCTCCAAGTACTTTTGTTGCCCATGGCAGTATCATTTCACCAGTGCATAATATTCATTCATGCATCACTAATGCTGTATAATGTAAGCAGTTGATAGCATTATTCAGTAATATATAAAAAAACAGTTACAAATGTGGAATCGAAAATTTTACATAGGGGAATGTCACGACAGTGCTTGACAAGTCCTGACATCTGGTCACTAAGACGACTAGGTAAATTTTGTGGTGCCTAGAAATTCAGAAGCATGTGTTCGTAATTCAGCGCCTAAATTTTTTTTTAAACTCCAATTCATCAAGCATTTTGTTACTAAACAGCTTGCTTAGCACCACCAGTGAATAGCCAGTCAAGGTTAACCTTTTGGTGCCGGAATTATTTTTTTTAAATTTTAGCACACCCTGTATATAAAATGTGAATAATACAGGAACCAAATACATTAGAATTATGAAACAAACTGCATTTTGAAGAGAAAAAAACGGAGAGTATATATACCATGTTTAAAATATTCATTACCTATATTAGTTGAATAAATATATAAAATGCAACTTTGGAGGTTAGCGGTGCGGTACGTCAACTATAGTTGACATCAGGTGTCTAAAGGTTAATATAGTGTAATATGGAAATGCATGCGAGGAACTCAAAGGGTCTTTTCCACGTTCGGCGCAGATGACAGAACAAAAGATAAAGGGAGCAGGATGTGAGGGGGTAGGTTTTTTTTCCACATATCATTGTACATTCCAAGAAATTTTCTGTTCATTGGAAGTGGTAAGAGTGAAATGTGCAAGGAAAAGTGAAGAGGCAAGAATGATAAAATCGTACGCACTGACACTTTGTACAGCCCTGGTACAAAGGCGAAACAAGCGGTCTTCTTTGGGCAGTGAATTTGAAAGTGTTATTGTGAGTATAGCATCCTCAAGTGAAAACTGAATAGCAGTTTGTCTTGGGAGTTGGCAGAAAATTCTTCTACAACATGTACTTGCCTAAAAGCAGGAAGTAGAGAACTTAACAAACACTGGTACAGGGCATTAATGTGACTGACGTTCAGTCAGTACGTGGTGATATGATGATATGCTGAGTTTTAGAATTTGTTTCTTTATATCTTAAATGTGTTGAGTCTTACTAGATGCCACTTATTATTTTATTGTACTTCTGATAGCCTCAACATGTTTTGGGCACTACTATGCCCATCATCAGGAGCTCGCGACCATGATGTTGATTACCGCATTGGTGGTCTCATTCTTGGGTTGCTGTAGTTTGGAAGTTAGGTGCGGGTAGGCTGGAGTAGTGTCCGGACTGCAGGTTATAGCACCTGCAGCCTGGACACTACTCCAACCTACCCACACCTAACTTCCAACCCACAACAAACCAAGAAACGAGACCACCAATGTGGTAATCAACATCATTGTCGCGAGCTGATGATGGGCATACTAGTGCCCGAAACATGTTGAGCCTGTAACAAGTACAATAAAATAATAAGTGGCATCTAGTTGCTTTTTTATTCTTCAGTTATCGCAGTGATGCACTGTCCAATAAACATCAGTATCGAGTCTTATTATTATATATTATTCTTTCATTGACAAAATTTTCTCTTCAATCTTGTATATGTACTACTCTATGTTGTGTTTCTTTTACTGTTATTAATATTGCTATCTCCATATCTTGTAAAAAGATTTGTGTAAAAATAAATAACATTAACATGAACATGAACATAGCAATCTTATGTTTATTGGACTGTGCATGATCTTGATAGTTGAATAAAGAGAGACCAACTTGATGTCAGTTTCTTTATTATTTCGTTATTTAATGCTCAACATGTTTCGGATGTTAATACATCCATCCTCAGGAGCTTGCGACTTATTTGTTGAGTTATTTCATGGGTTGTATTGCTATGGTACAATGTGTGCTGGTGTTACTTTGTG
>Ga0123353_10015662_pt1 | contig 11031 bp, 5 predicted proteins | sample TergutLab28metaG_3_FD_92763 | JGI IMG/M metagenome (GOLD analysis project Ga0123353, IMG submission 92763) | Labiotermes labralis P3 segment gut microbial communities from Petit-Saut dam, French Guiana - Lab288 P3 | ecosystem: Host-associated > Arthropoda: Insects > Digestive system > Gut ... | reverse complement strand
GGGTTCGCCGCAGACAATGATTTGTTTGCTTATCTTAACGCCATACCAATACCAGCCGGACTGCTTTTTCATTGCTGACACCTTTTAAAATATTGAAGAATAAAGAACAAGACATATTCCATATTTATGCGAATAATTATACATTAACTAACCACTCGCCACCAACCACTCGCCACTAACCACTCGTCACTCAGAAGAAGCCACCCGCCAGCCCTCGATCCCGTAATAGGGATTGAATCCGGTCGGCGCGATGCCGGAGAGTGAACGGTTATATACCGCCATGCCCCGCTGCCAGCAGACGGGGATGTAGGGGAGCGCCTGCCAGAATTCTTCCGCGAAGCCCTCGAGGGTCAACTCATCCGCCAGATACTGTTTATACGCATCAACCGCCGGGTTGCCAGCGGCGACGCCGTAAGAGACGGCGCCGGAGGGCAGCAGCGGATACAGGCTCAGGTTGGCGGACAGGCGGATCCCGCCGAGATAGAGGTCGAAATTCCCGGAGGACAGCCGGGATTTATACTCGTCAAAGGACAGCGGCACCACATTGACCGCGATACCGGCTGCGGCCAGCTGGCTGCGGATCTGGTTGGCGGCGGCGGTCAGGAGCGGGTTGCCGCTGTTGACCACCAGATCGGCGGTCAGGGGTTTGGCCAGATTTTTCAATTCGGGATCCTTCTGTTTTCTGGCGTTATACCCCGCCGCAATCAGCAGATCGCCGGCCGCGCCGGGATCGGCGGCAGCGGCTATGCCGCCTAACTTTTCAGCGGCGGCAAAGGCCGGGGGATACGGGGTGAGCGCCGGGTCGGCATAGCCGGGAAACGCGTCCCTGACGATATCGGCGCGGCCCAGCGACAGGTTGACCGCCTGTCGCAGCCGGCTATCGGAAAAGGGGGCGCGGCGGCTGTTGACGCCGAGGAATATCAGATAGGGGAGCGGCACCGAAGCCGCGCCGCGGGTGGTGATATGCGGAATATCCCCGCCGGCCAGATCGTTGAAGAAATACCCTACCGTACCGTTTTCAAGTCCCCGCAGAAGCGCGTCCCGGTCGGGGGCCTCAGCCAGGCCGATAAAGGGATTGGCGGCTTTGACCGGGTGATACGGATTCTGCCGGAGCTGGAAATTTTCGATGATATACATACCGCCGCCCCGGGGTTCTTCGCTGCCCACATAGTCCTTCGGCAGTACCGGAAAGGTCAGGCAGGCGCCGGCATGGATATCCGGATGCTGCAGCGTGAACAGCAGCGCGCCGGCTTCCTCCCGGACCGATTTGACGTTGACTAACAGCGCGGAATAATTGGCGGAGGATTTGGCTTTGTTAAAAGAGGCGATCACGTCGGCATTGGTGACCGGCAGTCCGTCGGAAAACACCAGCCCGCTTTTCAGCACCGCCGTAAGCTCGGTCCCGCTGTTCCGGACCGACTGGGCCATCTGGGGACGGGCGGTCATCCGGTCGTCCATCACGGTCAGCCCCTCAAACAGCAGCGGAGCCAAATCGAGGTTGATCCGGCTGCCGGTCAGATAGGGATTATACCCGGCCTTGGACGCCCAGCCCAACGCCAGCCGCAGCTCCCGGGGGACAATAGGGGCCGAACTCGGACGGGTAGCGTCCGGAACCCCGGAGGAAGCGTCCTGAGGAATAGTGGAACAGCCGGCCAGCAGGATAAGCGCCAGTGCCCCGAAAACGGCAAAGATACGGATCAAAACCCTGCGCCCGCCCACACGCATCCCTCCCGGCTTTTTAAGTACAGACATTAAATTACAGACAAGATACTATAACACAAGTTTCCGGAATAATCAACCAATAAAGGGAAAATTTACGGATGGGACATATTAGGGGCGTTGGGGGTTGGTTGAAATTGGTATGAATTAAAAAAATAAAATCATATCATCTCCAAAAATCCCCTGCATCTCCAAAAATTCACGCGGTTAGTGATGGATTCGCGGTATATTATAATAGAGCAGACGCAATCGCAAAAAAAACGGCGAAACAGCCGAAGGATTTAATAGGAGTGTAGACAAAATGGCTAAGAATACTTTGGTTCCCGAGGCGCGCGAAGGCCTCAACCGTTTCAAGATGGAAGCCGCCAACGAAGTCGGCGTCAACCTGAAACAGGGCTATAACGGCGACCTGACCGCCCGGCAGGCCGGTTCTATCGGCGGCCAGATGGTTAAGAAAATGGTGCAACAGTACGAAAACGGCCTGAAATAACAACCAACACATGCACAAGAAATAAAATCCGCGCCACGGCGCGGATTTTATTTTTGTGGTTCGCTTTAACGCAATTTTGGGAAACCAATGAATTTCGCACCCAATTAGAAGCAACGAACAGGCGAAGTCGCGCTTTAGCGCACGAGCCCCGAACCCAACACATGCACAAGAAATATGTTCGTCAGTCTGCGGACTGGCGAACATATTTTTGTACTGCGCTATAACACAGCTTCGGGAAACCAATTAGTTTTTGCCCTCAATTAGAATCAGCGCTGTGGTGCGCTTCAACACAAAAGGATACCACAATGAAAATATTTTAAATAAATCTTGCTATTTCCTTTGGAAGATGCTACAATATACGAACAAATATTCTGCTCGGGAGAATAGTTATGCAGCCGTTTGATTTGTCTTCATCGCTTGATTTATTTTCCGCCCCGACCCGCCGCTGGTTTTCGACCGCGCTTGGCGAGCCCACGGCGGTGCAGCGGGAGGCGTGGCCGGCGATTGCCGCCGGGGAGCATACGCTGGTGTCGGCGCCGACCGGTACCGGCAAGACGCTGTCGGCGTTTTTGGTGTTTATCGACCGGATGAAGGCCCAGTCCCGGGCCGGCATCCTGAAACCGGAGCTGCAGCTGATCTATATCTCGCCGCTGAAGGCGCTGGCGGGGGATATCCGGGAAAATCTGTATAAACCGCTGGCGGGGATATCGCGGGAGGAGGCGTCGGATGAAGCGGCGGAAAACGCGCCGCCGGAGATCCGGGTCGCGCTGCGTACCGGCGACACCTCCTCCCGGGAGCGGCAGCAGATGCTGAAAAACCCGCCGCATATTCTGATCACCACGCCGGAATCCCTCTTTTTACTGCTGACCTCGGTCAAGGGACAGGTGATGCTGAAAACCGCCCGGGCCATCATCATCGATGAACTGCACGCCATGCTCGGCTCCAAGCGCGGCGCCCACCTGATGCTATCGCTGGCCCGGTTAGACCGGCTCTGCGCGCCTTGTGCCGGTGTGCCGCTCCAGAGGATCGGGCTGTCGGCTACGATACAGCCGCTGTCGCTGGCGGCGGAGTATCTCGCGCCGGCCGGCGCGGAGTCGCTCACGAGAGCGCGTGTGACGGTGGCCGCGCCGGCTATGGAAAAACGCGCCGAGATCCGGGTGACCAGCCCGCTGCCGGATATCCGCGCATTGCCCCAGGGCCATATCTGGCCGAGTCTGGCGCAGGCGGTTTATGAACGCTGCGCCGGGACCCGGAGCGTCATCGCCTTTGTGGACGGGCGGATGTACGCCGAAAAACTGGCGTATTATGTCAACCAGATCGCCGGCGACGGGTTTGCCTGGACCCATCACGGCTGTGTGTCGAAGGAGCAGCGGGCCGAAGCGGAAAACGCCTTGCGGGCCGGCGGGTTGCGGCTGCTCTGCGCCACCTCCTCGATGGAGCTGGGCATCGATGTCGGCGATATCGACCGGGTGCTCCAGATCGGCTATCCCCGCTCGATCTCCAGCGTGCTCCAGCGGTTAGGCCGGGCCGGCCATAACCCAGGGCGGGTCAGCGTGATGCATATGTTCCCCCGCACCGCTGCCGAGGGGATCTATTGCGGGCTGACCGCAAAAGTGGCGTCGGAGGGCGGGGTGGAGGCCATCCGCCCGCCCCGGCTCTGTTTAGATATCCTTGCCCAGCACTTGGTTTCGATGGCGACCGGCGAAACGCCCGCAGACGGACATGCGGGCGGGTATACAGTGGACGACGTGATGGCGCTGCTGCCGGACGCGTATCCGTTCCGGGATGTGACCCGGGACGACGTGACCGCGCTGCTGCGGATGCTGGCCGGGGATTATGAGCATGACCGGGAGATCCCGGTGCGGCCGCGGATCTTATACGACCGGATCCACCAAAGGGTGGAGGGGGACGCCTACAGCCGGATGCTGGCGGTCTCGGCCGGCGGCACGATCCCGGATACCGGCATGTTCGCGGTCCGGGGCGAAAACGGGGTCAAGCTGGGGGAATTGGACGAGGAATATGTCTTTGAGGCGCGGGTGGGCGACAAGTTTCTGCTCGGCTCCTTTGCCTGGAAGATTCTGCGGATGGACAAGGATACCGTGACCGTCGCCCCCTCCAATACCGAGGGCGCCCAGCCGCCGTTTTGGAAAAATACATTCAACGGACGCGGACTGCAGACCGGTTTGTCCTTCGGGCGGCTGATCCGCGGGATCACCGACGGGACTGAAGGCCGGAAGGAGATGATGGCCGACCGGTTTATGGCGCTGGGGATGGACTGGCCGGCGGCGCTGGCGGCGGCCGGGGTGATGAGCCGGCAGATGTCGGCGACCGGTCTGGCGGCCGACGACCGGACGGTGATCGTGGAGCATTTCGCCGACGAGGCCGGTGACCATCAGGTAATGGTCCACGCGATATTCGGCAAACAGATCAATGCGCCGCTGTCGATGCTGGTGTCCCGGGCGGCCAAGCAGGCCACCGGCATGGAGATCGGCGTCTGGGACGACGACGACGGATTTTTGCTGTTCCCCTATGGCGGCCGTTCACTGCCGGAGGGCTTGCTGCAGACCATCCCCCGGGCCGCGGTACGGCCGATGCTGGAAGCGCTGCTGCCGTCGACACCGCTGTTCAACATGAATTTCCGTTACGGCGCCGCCCGGGCGCTGATGATGGGGGTCCGCAGCGGCAAACGCCAGCCGCTCTGGGTCCAGCGGCTGCGCGGGGCCGAGATGTTAGACGGCATCTTAAAATATCCCGATCACCCGCTGATCCGGGAAACCAAGCGGGAATGCCTCGAGGATTGCTGGGATATCGCCGGGGTGGAATGGGTGCTCGATGAGATCGCCGCCGGGCGGATCGCGGTGCGGGAGGTGTTTCCCGAAGCGCCGTCGCCGCTGTCGCTGACCTTGCGGCGGCAGGCCGAAGCGACGTTGCTGTATGACTATTCCCCGACGCCGGCGGCGGCGTATCAGACGGCGGAGAACGCGATGGATGAGGTGGCGCTGCTCCCGCCGGCGCCGGAGCAGCTGGCCCGATTGAGCGAGCGGCGGCGGCAGCCGGTAAATGAAGCCGAGCTGCATACCCTGCTGATGACCGAGGGGGATATCCTGGCCGGCGAGTTAGATCTGCCGTTGGGCTGGTTGGAATCGCTGGCGCGGCAGGGCCGGGCGGCCTATGTGGAGCCGGGGCTCTGGATTGCGGCCGAGATGACGGAAAATTATGCCGGCCTGACGGCGGAGCAGCCGGACAGCGAGACGGTATGCCAGATCGTCCGGCGGTCGCTGCGGTACCGGGGCGGGCAGACCGCCGCCCAGCTGGCCGACCGCTACGCTTGGAGCGAGGAGCGGGCGCGGGAGCTGCTGCACGAGCTGACGCTGCGCAAAGAAGCGGTGGAGGCAGAAGGCGTATATTTCCACGCCGAGCTGTATGACCGTGCCCGCCACGCCACCATCCAGAGCCGCCGCAAGCAGATCACCACCCGCCCCGGAGCGGCCTACGCCGCGCTGGCCGCCGTCCGAATCCGGCCGGCGGCGCCGCCGGAGGAGCAGCTGGAGGCGGCGCTGGATCTCCTCTGCGGCCGGGTGTTTCCCGCCGGACTATGGGAAAAATCGCTGCTCCCGGCCCGGGTCGGCAATTACCGGCCGGCGATGTTGGATACCGTTCTGGCAAAAGGCGACTTCTTCTGGCGGATGGAGCCGGAGGGCTCCGCCCCGGGCGGGCTGGCTTTCCACCGGTATGAGGAGATCGACTGGGACGCCCCGATACCCGAGCCGGAGGGGTTGGAAGGGGACGAGCGGGCGGTGTTCGACGCGCTGCGGCAGCGCGGAGCGAGTTTTTTAACCAAAATGTCCGGCCTGATCGGCGGCCGGTCGCCGGCCGGGCCGCTGATCGACCTGACGGCCAAAGGATTAGTCCGGGCCGACAGCTTCGCGCCGGTGCGGCAGTGGCTGCAATCGTCCTCACGGACCGACAAACAGGAAAAGATGCCGCCCCGCGCCCGGGTCAGCGCCCGGGTATCGGCGATGACTGCCGGCCGCTGGGAGCTGGACCGGCCGCTGCTGGCGCAGCCGGCGGAACAGCTGTTGTCGGATTTATTAGATAAAACCATCATCCTCTCGAAAGAAACGCTGGCGGCGCAGCAGTCACGGCTGAGCTGGTCCGCCGCGCTGGAGCTGCTGCGGGTCTGGGAGTATACCGGCCGGGTACGGCGGGGATATTTTGTGGAGGGGCTGTCGGGCGCGCAGTTTATCAGCGAGCAACGGTTCGCCGGAACCATGCTGGCGTTGGAACCGGAACGGTTCCGGGAATCCCCCCGCTTCGCAGAAGCGGAACGTGAGGATATCCTCTGGCTGCCCGGCTCCGACCCGGCCCAGCTGTGGGGACGGGTGCTGCCCCATAAAATGGAACGAAATTTTTTATGCGTACCGGCGACGGCGGTGGCGTTGGCGGCGGGTGCCCCGGCGGCGGTACTGGAGCGCTCCGGCGCGGTGCTGCGGGTGTTTGAGCCGGACAAACTGGCCCCGGCGCTGGCGGCGCTGCGGCGGGATTTCGCCGCCGGCCGGATATTCCCCCAACGCAGCAAAATCACCGTAAAACAATATCCCCCGGAAACCGCCAGTGCGCTGGCCGCGGCAGGGTTTATGCGGGAGATGGGGGATTACAGCGTTTATAAACGGTAATGTATAATGTATAATGGTTAAAACAGATTTTTTAATATTTTTGCGGTTGACTTTTCCGAAAAAATGTCATATACTATTCATAACGATAAATCCAGCGGGTTTATCGGATAATCCTCTCGCCGGTGGGAATACTGGTGACAGGAAGAAGGGAAGGATATTTTTATGAAGAAAAAGGGCAATACGATAACCTTTATTGTGGTGGTGGCGGCGGTTGCGGCCGCGTTGACGACCGCCGCGATTTTCCTGCTGCGCTGGCATTCGCGCCGCCGTTTCGGCGAATACGACGATGTGTATGACGACGATTTCAACGACTGCGAATGCTGCGGCGACATCGCCGACCCGGAAGAAGCGGCGGAAGAGGACCAGTAAATCTTAGACTTCTTGCAGAACTCACTTTGTGAGTTCTGCTGGGCAGGTGTTTTCAACACTTGTCCAGACAAAACCGAAGGTTTTGCATGAAGTCTATTGACATTTCCGGCTTGACACGCAGTATGGCATCTGGTATACTGTGTATACAAATCTGAGCAGGCGGGAGCGGCAAGCTCCGGCGCCGGGCCAAATCGGGAAAACAAAAAATGAACAGCGGTTCATTTTTTGTTTTCTCATGGCAGCAGACAACGATCTGTGGGACAGGAAAATGTCTTACGGATCGTTTTTTTATTATGTTTTATAAGGAGAGCAATGAAAATGCCCGAAAATCCCCACCAGGGGCTGACCACCCAGCAGGCCGCCCAGCTGCAGAAGCAATACGGCAAAAATCTGCTTGAAAAGGAAAAAAAGGAGAGCTTTTTCGGAAAGATAGCGGAGATCCTGCTGGAGCCGATGTTTATCCTGCTATTTGCCGCGGCAAGCATCTACTTTCTGCTCGGCGAACCCCGGGACGGCGCGATTATGCTGGTTTTTATCGCGGCGGTCACCGGGATTGAAATCTATCAGGAGGTGAAAACCGACAAGACGCTGAAAGCGCTGAAAAACCTGTCGGCTCCCGCCGTGACGGTGATCCGGGACGGGTATGAGCAAAAAATCCCCGGCGAAGACTTGGTGCCGGGCGACGTGATGCTGATCGCCGAGGGCGTGAAGATCCCGGCCGACGGCAGGCTGCTCAGGGCCAGCGACCTCCGTACCGACGAATCCTCGCTGACCGGCGAGTCTGTCGGGGTCTGGAAAACCGTATCTGTGGCAGAAGAATCCGGCGATTACTGGCGGCGGGACTGGTGTTACGCCGGGACATTGGTAACCCAGGGCAGCGGGACGGTGTTGGTCGAGCGGACCGGCGCGGCGACCGAGTACGGCAAAATCGGTATGCATATCGCCGAAGCGCCGGAGCGGCCGACGCCGTTGGAGAAGCAGATCGGCCGGATGGTGAAGGTCTGCGCCGTTATCGCGGCGGTATGCTGTCTGCTGACGGCGTTGATCACCTGGTTCAACCTCCCGGAAAAGCTGTTGGCGGAACGGCTGACCGACAGTGTTCTGGCCGGCATCACGCTGGCGATGTCGATGATCCCGGAGGAATTTCCGGTGGTGCTGACGGTGTTTCTGTCGATGGGGGCTTGGCGGCTGGCCCGGAAGCAGTCATTGATCCGCCGGCTGTCTGCCGTCGAGACACTGGGCGCGGTGTCGGTGCTCTGCGTGGACAAGACCGGCACTATCACCCAAAACCGGATGGAGGTGCGCCAGACCTGGGGCTTGGACGGCGACCCGGAGCATCTGCACGAGATCATGGGGCTGGCCTGCGAGACCGAAGCCTATGATCCGATGGAACAGGCGATGCTGCGGTTCTGCGAGTTGCGCGGCATCACCCGGGACCATCTCTTCGAGACCGAAAGCCGGTTCATCTCAGAATACGCTTTCACCAACGAAACAAAAATGATGGGACACGTCTGGATCCATGAGAATCAATTGACCATCGCCGCCAAAGGGTCGCCGGAATCGATTCTGAGCATCTGCGCGCTGACCGAATCCGCACGCGGCGCAATTGAAACGCGGGTCCGGGAGATGTCGGAGCAGGGGCTGCGGGTCATCGCTGTGGGCGACGCCCATCCGGCCGACGAAACGGCGGTGCCGGCGGCGCTGGCCGATTGCCGGCTCACCTTTGCCGGGCTGATCGGGCTGGCCGACCCGCCGCGGGAATCGGTCGCGAAAGATATCGCGGTTTGCCGCCGCGCCGGTATCCGGGTGGTGATGATCACCGGCGACAACGGCGTGACCGCCGCCGCCATCGCCCGGCAGGTGGGGATCGAAAATACCGAAAACATCTGCGCCGGCAGGGATTTAGACACCATGACCGGCGGGGAATTGCGGGAGCGGGTGAAAACCGCCAATATCTTCTCCCGGGTACTGCCGGAACACAAAATGCGGATCGTGCAGGCGTTCCGGGAGAACGGCGAGATCGTGGCGATGACTGGCGACGGCGTCAATGACGCCGTCGCGCTGAAATACGCCGATATCGGCATCGCGATGGGCGGCCGCGGCTCGGAGGTATCCAGAGAAGCAAGCGGCTTCACACATAATTCCGTTGCGTGTGAAGCCGCCGATATGGTGCTGTTGGACGACAATTTCTCCACCATTGTGGACACCGTCCGGGACGGGCGGCGGATCTATGACAACATCCGCAAGGCCGTCGGGTATATCCTCACGATACATATCCCTATCGCCCTCGCCGCGCTGCTGGCACCGCTGCTGGGGATCGGCCCGGAGGCGCTGATGCTGCTGCCGCTGCATGTGGTGCTGTTAGAATTGGTGATCGACCCCACCTGCTCCATCGTGCTGGAACGCCAGCCGGCCGAACGGGACATCATGGACCGCCCGCCCCGCGACCCCAAAGCCGGCATCCTCTCCCGCCGGGTCATCCTCAAAAGCGTAACCCAGGGGCTGGCCATCTTCGCCGCCGCCTTCGGGATGTATTTTATCGCAGTAAAAAGCGGCATCCACCCGGACGCCGCCAGAACGATGGGATTATGCGTGCTGATTCTCGCCAATCTGTTTCTGGTCCAGGTCAACAGCTCCGACCGGGATGCGGTGATCACCGTCTTCCGCAAATTAATCCGCGACCGGGTAATCTGGATCATCAACACCGTAACGCTGGCCGGCCTTGCCGCGGTAGTCTATTCCCCGCTCAACACCATATTCAAGCTCGCCCCGCTGGATCTCGGCCAGCTGGCGTTAGTGGTGGCGTCGGCAGGGGCGTCGGTGCTGTGGTATGAGGTTGTGAAGTGGGTTAAGAGAATTCACAATTCATAATTCACGATTCACAATTAAAGATGTTATCTATAAAGGAGACTATCAATCGTCCCTCCACCCCCAACCGGATGCAACCATAATTCAGAATTCCGCATTCAGAATTTTGAACTTCAACTCCCCCGCCCAAACACCGCCGCCACCGCCAGATGACACATGTGCACATCCAGCTTGGCCACCACCTCGAACGGCGCGTGCATCGACAGCACCGGCACGCCGACGTCCAATGTGTCCACGTCGAGATTGGCGATATATTTGGCCACGGTGCCGCCGCCGCCTACGTCCACCTTGCCCAGCTCGCCCACCTGCCAGAAGACGCCGGCGTCGTCCATCAGCCGGCGGAACCGGCCCATCAGCTCGGCCGACGCGTCGGAGGCGCCGCCCTTGCCGCGGGAGCCGGTGTATTTGGTCAGCACCACCCCGCGGTTGACCTGGGCGGTGTTTTTCAGTTCGGTCACGTCGGGATACAGCGGGTCGAAGGCCACATTCACGTCGGCCGACAGGCAGAGCGACCGGGACAGCACATGCCGCCCCTCGGTATCCGACAGCCCGGCCAGATCGGCGATAAAATAGGGCAGGTACGCCGCCTGGGTGCCGGTGTTGCCGTCCGACCCGGTCTCCTCCTTGTCGGCCAGCAGGGTGATGGCGGTAAATTGCGGCGTCCCGAGCGCGAACAGCGCGGTCATCGCCGGATAGGCGCAGACCCGGTCGTCATGGCCGTAAGCGCCGATCATGCTGCGGTCGAACCCCACATGCCGCGCCCGGCCGGCCGGCACCGCCTCCAACTCGGCCGACAGGAAATCCGTCTCGGTGATGCCGTATTTGTCGTTCAGCTGTTGCATGATATTCAGCTTGACCAATTCGCTGCCGTCGTCACCCAACAGCGGACGGGAGCCGATCAGGATATCC
>Ga0123353_10015661_pt1 | contig 11031 bp, 9 predicted proteins | sample TergutLab28metaG_3_FD_92763 | JGI IMG/M metagenome (GOLD analysis project Ga0123353, IMG submission 92763) | Labiotermes labralis P3 segment gut microbial communities from Petit-Saut dam, French Guiana - Lab288 P3 | ecosystem: Host-associated > Arthropoda: Insects > Digestive system > Gut ... | reverse complement strand
TGCGGCAGTTCGCGAGTATGCCGTAGGAGCGGTAAATGACGTCGCTGATGTCGGGGTTGTCCTCTTTGGTAAGCTTTTCCCTGAGCCTCAACTCCTGTTCGATGATTTGCCCCGTCACGCCCTGCAGCGTTTTAATGATGTCGCGTTCCGACTTGCCCAGCGTCACCTGGTTGGATATCTGGTAAATGCTGCCCATCGGCTCCGTACCCTCGCCGTAGATGCCGCGGGCGGTCATGCCCAGCTTGCCGATCGTCTGCGCTATGCCGCGCAGCTGGCCGGTTTTTTCGAGCAGCGGGATATGCACCATGTACGACGCGCGCAGGCCCGTGCCGGCGTTCGTCGGGCAGCTCGTCAGATAGCCGAAGTCCTTGTCGAACGCGTACTCGACGGATTCCTCGATGAGGTTGTCGATCTTGTCCGTCATGTCCCACGCGGCGTCCATGTTGTCGCCTGCGAAGATAGCCTGTATGCGTATATGGTCCTCTTCGTTGATCATGATGCCGCAGGATTCGTCGTCCTTTACGAGCAAACCGCGAGGTTTACTTGCGCGTATGAACTCCGGGCTGACCATATGTTTGTTCACCAGCGCCAATTTCTCTAACGGCGACCGGTTTTGGACGTCTATGTACTCAAATTGGTCGGATAAAAAGCTGCGTTCGTTCTTGATGGACGATACGGTTTCGTTAATGACGGACGCGGCCGCTTCGTCGTTTAACAATAAAGCGAACGGGTATTTTTTTATGTTGCGCGCCAACCGGCAGCGGCAAGATATGATTATATGGTTATCCAACCCGGCGTCGTTATACCACTTTTCCATCCTCGGCCTCCATCTCCTTGATCTTGTCGCGCAGCGACGCCGCCTGTTCGAACTCCTCGTCCTGTACGGCCTTACGCAGCGACAGCTTCAGGTTTTCGAGCGTCTTCTTCTGCATCATCTCTATGCCGGATTTGTGCGGGAATTTGCCTTCGTGGACGTTGTTGCCGTGGATGCTTTTTAATATCTGGCCCAATTCGCTTTTAAACGCCGCGTAACAGTGCCCGCAGCCGAGTTTGCCGGTTTTCTTGAAATCGTTGCCGGTAAATCCGCAGGACGGGCATTTGACCTGTATGTCCTGCGCTGCGATATTGCCGGCGCCCGATATCGCGGATTTTACGACCGCGTCCATGATGCCCTGCAGGAGGTTGCCGAAGGAGATGCCCGAATCGGCCGCCTCGCCCGCGCAGGACTGGCAATAATATTTGTCGGTCTTCTCGCCGTTTATTATCTGCTGTACGTGGACGGTGGCCGGGTTTATGTTGCATTTTTCGCATTTCATACTACAACACCCTCCCGCAATGGTAGCAAAACCGTACGCCGTCCTCGTTTTGTCTGCCGCAAATCGGGCATACCTTAACGCCAGGTCCGGGCGCGGCCGGCGGATTTTGGACGTCCGTAACGACCGGTTCGTCGGGAAACTGCACGTATTCTTCCGCCGTTTTATTACGCACAACCGGTTCGCCCGAATGGTGGCCGCATTTGGGGCAAAATTCGGCGTTTTTTTCCATCGTCTTACCGCAGGATACGCACGTCTTGGTACCCTTGACGGCGTCTATCCGGTTTCGCAAGTCGTTGATCTTCTCCTGCTGCGCCTCGGCTAGTTTTATTTTATCGTCGAACGCCGTGCCGAGCGAACCGCCGTAAATATATATTTCGTGGACTTTTTTACCGATTTCGTTGTAGATGGATTTGAGTTTTTCTTCCTCGGACGCGAGGTTGATGGACAGTTTAGCGTTCTTAAAGATTTCGCCCGAGGTTTTGGTGATGGAGTTCGTGATTTTAACGACCGTTTCCTTTAGTTCGCTCATATTTTTGGTTCTCCTCCTCGCGGTAGTGGTCCATTTTTACCCTGAACAGTTCGCCGTTGGTCGGCGGGGTGTAGGTGACCGCGTTGGCGCCGGCGTCGATGGTGGCCGTTATGCTTTCGGCCGTGCCGCCGCCGGTGGCGATGATGGGCAGTTCCGGGAAGGCGTCCCGGATGCGTTTGACGATCGCGGCCGTATTGGCGCCGCCGCTCACGTTGATGATGTCCGCTCCGGAGCGGACCTTTTCGCCGACGTCCGTGAGTTCGGACACGACGGTGACGACGACGGGTATGTCTATCGTGTCTTTGACGGCCCGGATCGTCGTAAGCGGCGCAGGGGCGTTCAACACGACGGCGATGGCGCCCTGGAATTCGGCGTGCAGCGCGATGTTGACCGAACGCTGTCCCTGCGTGGTCCCGCCGCCGACGCCGCACAGGACGGGTACGTCCGCCACTTCCATGATGGCGTTGGTGATGGCGGGGTGGGGCGTGAACGGGTAGACGGCAATGATGGCGTCGGCGTTCGTATTTTTGATAATAGCTATATCGGTGGAAAAGAGCAGGGAATGGATTTCTTTGCCGAAGAATTTGATGCCGCTCGAATTGCGCCTGATGATGTCCGGCACCTCCACGATGGTTTTCCTGAACTCGCCCGACAATTCGGGCATTTTTTGGCGGATGGCGTGCGTTTCCATGTATGCGTTCCTTCCGTATGGTTAAGCGGCGCAGACAATCGTCGCCGTTTATATATACGCCGCGGGCGCCGTTTGGTATTGACGATTGGGATTATTATACTTACGCGCCGGATATTCGTCAAACGGAACGGCGTTTTTAATATACCGCGGACGATTTTTTTATATTCAAAAAAAAATAAATATGTTAATATTTCGCGGGGATATATGGCGTCGTTTTATTTACGCGAAGGGGAGTAAACGTCTATGGAAAAGATCAAAGTGGCCGTCATAGGGTGCGGCGCTATCGCCAAAAGCGCGCACATACCGGCGTATACGGCGAACGCGGGCTGCGAAATAAAATATTTTTGCGACATTTTGCCCGAACGCGCGGACGAAATGGCCGAAAAATTCGGCGGCAAAGCCGTTTACGACTACAAAGAGATACTTGGCGACCCGGAGATAACGGCCGTGTCCGTCTGTACGCCCAATAACGTCCACAGACATGCGTCCGTGGATTTTTTACGCGCGGGTAAGCACGTCCTGTGCGAAAAACCGGCGGCGCGCACCTACGCCGACGCGCTGGCCATGCAGCAGGCGTGCAGGGAAAGCGGCAAAATATTAAACATCGGCGTCGTCAACCGCTTCAACGACGGCGTCAACCGCATCAAAAATTTGATTGACGCCGGCGAGTTGGGCGAAATATACCACGTGTACGGCAGCTTCCGCGCGCCGCGCTCCATACCGGGCCTGGGCGGCGCGTTCACGACGGACGCCATAGCCGGCGGCGGCGTGTTGATCGACTGGGGCGTCCATTTTCTGGACCTGATCATGTACTGCCTGGGCGACCCGGCGCCTAAAACCGTATCCGGGCAGGCTTATTGTAAATTGGGTAAAAATATGGAAGATTATACCTACATCAATATGTGGGCCGGCCCGCCGGATTATGCCGGCGTATACGACGTGGACGATTTCATCACGGGGATGGTTCGCACCGCGGGGCCGACGATCACCCTTAACGGCGCTTGGGCGCAAAACATATTCGTGGACGAGATGTACGTGGACTTCATCGGCGACAAGGCCGGCGTCCGCTTGCAATACGGAAAAGATTTCGTCATCTACACGGCGAAAGACGGCGCGTTGATAGAATCGTCGCCGAAATATAAAAGCGCCGACATGTACCAAACGGAGATCGACGCGTTTTTAAACGCCGTCAGGACCGGCGAAAAATTGCCGGCGCACATAGACACCGTGATCGTCACGTCCCGCATCATGCAGGCGTTGTACGACTCGTCCAAACAGGGCAGGGAAATCGTTATTTAAAATTTGGTTAACATTGGGCAACGCAGTAAATATATTGATAATATCGGTGTTTTATAATATATTCATGTCTTAGCGGATTTTTAGCCGCGTTTTGGATTATTATTGGCCATTGCGAAGCGGCGGCCGGCGTTGGAATTGATTTTCGAATAAATTTTGAGGAGGCGGTAATGGAAGACTTAGCGTTATACGGAGGCAAGCCCGTCCGGGAGAACCCGTTCCCCGCGAGGGGTTCGTTCGGGCCGGAGGAGAAGAACGCGGTCAACGCGTTGTTCGACAAGGCGATCGAAAGCGGCGGCACCATCGAGTACGGCGGGCCGGAGGAAGAGGGTTACTGCCGGGAGTTTTCGGAATATTTGGGCGGCGGGTACGCGGACGCGGTTTCGTCCGGGACCACGGCTTTGTATGTGGCGCTGCGCGCGCTGAACCCGGAACCGTTTACGGAAATCATCGTATGCCCCATCACCGACCCCGGGGGCCTGATGCCCGTGCCCTTAAACAACTGCATCCCCGTCATCGCGGACGCCGCGCCCGGCCGGTTCAACGCGGACGCCGAACAGATCGAGAAGATGATAACGCCGCTCACGAGCGCCATCATCGTCGCGCATATCGGCGGCGAGCCCACGGATATCGACAACATCATGATTTTGGCGAAAAAACACGGCATACCCGTGATAGAGGACTGCGCCCAATCCCACCACGCCAAACTGAACGGGCAAATAACGGGCGTGTTCGGGGATATCTCGGCGTTTTCCACGATGTTCGGCAAGCACCACTGCACCGGCGGCCAGGGCGGCGTCGTGTTTACCAAAAACGAGGACATGTACTGGAAGATACGCAGGGCGTCGGACAGGGGCAAACCGTTCGGCATGCCCGAAGGTTCCAACAACTGCATGGCGTCGTTGAACATGAATTCGAGCGAACTGGCCTGCTGCATCGGCCGCGTTCAGTTGAAAAAACTGCCGGGTTTCGTGGAAAGCAGGCAAAAGGTCGCCGCCGGCGTAACCGGGCTGATCAATGACTTAAAAAGCGTGACGGCGCCGGAACAGCTGCCGGGCGCGGAGAATTCGTTGTGGTGGTGGAGGCTTAGGTTTAACGCGGACGCCGTAAAATGCGATAAAGCCGTATACTGCGACGCGCTGCGCGCGGAGGGTATGTCGGTCAATACCAACTACAACGCCCTGCCGCACATGATGGACTGGTATAAGTTTAAACGGGTGTTCGGCAAGTCGTGCTACCCGTGGTCCGCGCCGGAATACAAAGGCGACAGGAACGCCGTCTTCCCGTGCCCCAACGCCGTGCAGGCGGTGAAGGACCATTTTATCGTCACCATTAACGAAAGTTTTACGCAAAACGACATAGATGATTTCGCGCGCATCTTTAAAAAAGTCGAACGCGCGTTTGTGAAGTAAAAACGTAATTCCACGGCAGCCGCTTCAAGCCGATCCGATGCGAAGAGACGCCCGGTAAAGGACAGGAGGATTTTATGGGCAAATATAACCCATACGACAACGTGGTCAGCACCATCACGAATGCAGCCCGGGTGCTGGGGCTTACAGAAGACGACTATATCACCGAGATCTATCCGGAACGCGAACTCAAGGTCAGCCTGCCGATCCGCATGGACGACGGTTCGGTGCGCGTGTTCGAAGGCTACCGCGTGCAGCATTCGAGCGTCCGCGGGCCTTGCAAGGGCGGCATCCGCTACCACCAGGACGTGGACGAGGACGAAGCCAAGGCTTTGGCCGCGTGGATGACGTTTAAGTGCGCCGTCGTCAACATTCCGTACGGCGGGGCGAAAGGCGCCATCAAGGTGAACCCGGCGGAATTGTCGGAAACCGAACTCGAACGGCTCACCAGGCGTTTCACCGCCTCGATCCTGCCGCTTATCGGCCCCGAAAGGGACATACCGGCGCCGGACGTGAACACCGACGCGCGGATAATGGGCTGGATCATGGACACCTACAGCACGATAAAGGGGTATAACATTCCGGGCGTCGTCACGGGAAAGCCCATCGAGATCGGCGGGTCGCTGGGGCGCAAGGAATCCACGGGCAGGGGCGTCTGCATCACCGTAAAGGAAATACTGGCTAAAATGGACATACCGATGAAGGGCATCCGCATCGCCGTTCAAGGCATGGGCAACGTGGGCAGCGTCGCGGCCAAATTCCTGTACGAAAACGGCGCGTCCATCGTCGCGGTCAGCGACGTGTCGGGCGGTTTATACGACGCTGGCGGCCTGGATATGGACGACATATATAAATTCATATCCGGACGGAAATTGTTATCCGAATACAAGGATATCAAAAACAGCACGAAACGCATAGACAACGCCGGTTTATTGGTGTGCGACTGCGACATACTGATACCGGCGGCCCTGGAGGGTCAGATCACGGCGGACAACGCGGGCGACATACGCGCCAAAATTATCGTGGAGGGCGCCAACGGGCCGACGACTTACGAGGCCGACGCCATACTGGAAAAAAACAACGTGACGCTCGTGCCCGACATCCTGGCCAATGCAGGCGGCGTCATCGTGTCGTATTTCGAATGGGTGCAGAACGTGCAGGCCATGTTCTGGACCGAAGACGAAGTCAACGACAGGATGTTTAATTTATTAAAGTCATCCATCGACGAGGTATACGATATCCATGTCGAACGCAACGTGACGCTGCGCACGGCGGCGTACGTGTCGGCGCTCGGCAGGCTGGTCGCCGCGCGCAGGATCCGCGGGTTCTTTCCTTGATTCATAATCCAAAATTTATATAACGGGAGGATATATATGAAAATCGGACTTATCGGCGCGGAGAATTCCCATACCATCGGTTTTTGCGAAGCCATCAACAACAAGAAGAAGTACCCGGGTTTTGAGATAACCCACGTGTTCGGCGACGATTCGACCATCCTCGGTTCGGACGCATGCGCCAAACTGGTAGAAAAGTACGGACTCACCGAAGTGAAGACCCTGGATGAAATCATCGCGCTTACCGACGCCCTTGTGATCACCTACCGCAAAGGTTCGCTGCATTATGAACCGTCCATGAAGGTTTTAAAGGCCGGCAAACCGCTCTACAACGACAAACCGTTCACCACCTGCCCCGACCAGGCATTGGAAATCGTCGAATACGCTAAAAACAATAACCTGTTGTTATGCGGCGGTTCCACCGTCAAGAGCCTTTCAGGGCTGTCCGTACTGGACGGCAAGATCGGCGCCGGTTCGACCGTGGTGGTCGGGTACAGGGCCGACCCGGACAGCGAATACGACGGTTTCTGGTTTTACGGCATACACGCCGTCGAAACCTTCGTCAGGCTGATGGGCCAGGGTTACAAATCCGTCAGCGCGTGCAAGAGCGGCAAGGACGTCGTCGCTTCCGTCAACTACGGCGACAGGCGCGGCGTCATCATCAACTCGCCCGACGCCACGGAGGTTTACGTCAGCGTCATGAACGGCGACAAATCCGAAACGTTTGTAATCGCCAACGACTACGTGGACATTGCGCCGGAACAATTTATTACAATGTTAAAAACCGGCAAGCCGCCGTTCGATTATTCGTTCTACGCGGATTCCATCAAGCTGATGGCGGACATTATCGACTCCGCAAAGCTGTAACCGGGTGCGCGTATGGTCATAGACATCCACAACCACGCGGATTACCACGGTTACTACGCGGCGATGATGGTAGACAATATGGACGAGAAGGGCGTGGATATCACGTGCCTGCTGTCCTGGGAGGCCCCGCGGTACGACTACGACCCGGGGTCGAAACGCGTGTTGTCGCCGTTTTCGGAAGACCCGGTCCCGTTCGGCAGGTGCGTTTCGTATAAAGAATACGCGCCGGAGCGGTTTTTACTGGGCTTTTGTCCGGACCCGCGCCGGCCCGACGCCATAATGCGGTTGAAGTCCGCCGTAAGTTTATATAATATCAGCATGTGCGGCGAATTGAAGCTGCGCATGATGTACGACAACCTCGACGCCGTCCGCATGTACCGCTATTGCGGGCAGGAACGCCTGCCGGTGCTCGTGCATTTAGACTACGAATTGTCGGACAAATACGCGTACCCGTGGCCGTGCTACTGGTACGGCGGCGGCGTCGACGCGTTCGAGCGCGCCGTCGCGCTGTGCCCGGAGACCAATTTCATCGGGCACGCGCCGGGTTTTTGGGCGCATATCTCCGGCGACGACAGGTATAAGACGGAGAGCTACCCGGACGGGCCCGTCCTGCCGGGCGGCCGCATACAGCAAATGTTGGACAAGTATCCCAACCTCTATTGCGACATATCCGCGGGTTCCGGTCACAACGCCCTAAACCGCGACCGCGAACACGCGAAAAAATTCTTAAAGGCTTATCAGGACAGGATTTGCTTCGGCCGCGATTATTACGACAGCGTCCACAAGGATTTATTGGATAACTTGGGGCTGCCGGAAGATGTGCTGACGAAGATATACGAAGGCAACGCGAGAAAGATATTGAGGAACGGGGATAAAATAAGCCGGGCGTAATATAGCTATGTATTAATTTATCGACGCGGAAGTTATAATATACTGGCAAACGAAAATATCGTTTGCCAGTTGTATTTTTACGAAATATCCAATCCGGAGGGGAAAATGGAAAAACGCCTGATAGTCATATCGCATGACGCGCTTGTGTACGAAGACCTGGACACGCTCAAACAATTACCAAATTTTAGTAAAATTTGGAAACAAACGTCCCTCGTTGAACGGGTGCGTTCCGTTTATCCCACCGTCACATATCCGTGCCACGCCACGATGATGACGGGCCTGTACCCGGACGGGCACGGCATTATCAACAACGAACAGCTCAATATGTGCGAGCGGTCGTCGCCGTGGATACATTTCTACGACGCGCTCAAGGCGCCGACGGTTTTTAACATGGCTAAAACCAACGGCCTGTCCACAGCGGCCGTGTTCTGGCCCGTCACGGGGCACAGGCCCGGCGCGCAATGCCCCGTCGATTACCTCGTCAACGAATACTGGCCGCAATCCGAAGGGGAAACGCATTACGACTGTTTCGTAAATTCCGGCAGCACGCCGGAGGTCATGGAAAAATGCGTGGCGCCCAACTTGCCGTTTATCACGCGTTATCCGCGCGCCCATCCGCATTTGGATCATTTCATCCACGCGGCCGCATGCGATATTATCCGCGCGTTTAAGCCCAACCTTTTGATGCTCCATCCGGCGATTATGGATTATTACCGTCATAGGAGCGGCCTGTTCACTCCGCTTGTCACCCACGGGCTGCACGAGGCCGACACGTGGTTCGGGCTTATAATGAAGGCGTGCGAAGACGCCGGCGTGTTGGACGAAACGAATTTTATCATAACGAGCGACCACGGCCAGTTGAACAGCGTGCGCCTCGCGGCGCCGAACGTCGTATTCGCCGAGCACGGCCTGATAGACGTGGATAACGATAAAAACATTACGGACTACAGGGCGTTTTGCAAATCCTCCGGGATGTCCGCGCACATCTTTTTAAAAGATCCCGGCGACACGAAAACGTATGACGAAACGTACGCGCTGCTCAAAAAGATGCGCGACGAAGAAGTGTACGGCATATCCGAGGTGTTTACCGCCGATGAGATATTGGCAAAAGAACGCTTGTCGGGCGGTTTTTCGTTCGTTGTGGAAACCGACGGGTATTCGGCGTTCGCCAACGACTGGTCGCGCCCCTACCTGCGCCCGCTGAGCAACGAAGATTACAAATACGGCCGGGCGACCCACGGGTACCTGCCGGACAAAGGCCCGCAGCCGACGTTTTTCGCGTTCGGCCCCGATATCAAGCCGGGCGTCATACTGGAACGCGGCGACCTCGTCGACCAGGCGCCTACCTTCGCGCGGCTGCTGGGGTTCGACATGGACGGCGTGGACGGCAAGGTTGTGGAAGAAATACTACGGTGATTACGTTTCGGCGGTTAATAAATTACGTTTCGCTAAAATAAATACCTCATACGCGTGAAACAATTTAAATGCGTTGTGTGGTTGGATGTTTAAATTTTTCGGCCGTATGCGCGGCGCATTTCATTTAAAAAATTAAAATATAAAAGCCCGGAACCCCCGGGCTTTTAATTTTTGAACTATTCGATACCCGTAAAATTATATTTTCGGGATTTTGATTTCGACTTCTTTGCCCAGTTCCGCCGAACGCGAAATGCCGTCGATGATGGCCTGGTTATAGAGTATCTGGCTGGTGGGGATGGGTGACGGCCCGTTGTCCTTGACGGCGTCCAGGAACGAGCGGATCTTCATGTCGAACAGATCGCCTTCCGTCTCGAGTATGGGGATGACCGTTTCCGTCTGTACGCCCGCGATGTCGTGGTATAGGGTCATAGCGCCGCCCACGGAGCCGTTCCAGCAATCCGTCGACGGGATGCGCAGCGCCGCTTTTTTACCGTATATGATGGTGTCGCCCGTGGTATCCGGATGCATGGCCCACGCAATCCTGAAGTCCAGTATGATATCGCCCTCGAGGCGGATAAACGCCGCGGCGAAGTCGTCCACGCCGAAGATGTCCGCGTATTCGGGTTTGTTGGAATACATTTTATCCTTGCCGAAGAAGTCCGATTTATAGCCGGATACCGTCAGCGGTTTCGGGTAGCCGATGGCGTTTAGCACCATGTCCAGCGAATAACAGCCGATGTCGCCGAGCGCGCCCAGGCCGGCCGTGTCCTTCTGGATGAACGACGTGCCGAAAGGGGTGGGTATACCGCGCCTGCGGCCGCCGCCCGTTTGGATATAATATATGTCGCCCAGCTCGCCCCGTTCGACCATTTTTTTGATGAGTTTCATGTTTTCGTCGAAACGCGGCTGGAAACCCACCGAAACCACTTTTTTACTTTTCTTTTCGGCCCTGCATATCTCCACGGCTTCGTCCAGAGTGACGCACATGGGTTTTTCGAGCAGCACGTTTACGCCTTTATTAAGCGCGTAGACGGCGCATTCGGCGTGCGTGGCGTTATACGTGCAAACGCTCACGGCGTCCAATTCTTCGTTGTCCAATAATTCCTTATGGCTCGGGTAGAGTTTGACGTTTTTGACCCCGTGCTTGTTAAAGAACGCTTCCGCCTTGCCGGGGACCAGGTCCGCGCCGCCGACCAGCTGCACGTCCGGCATCCTAAGATAACTGCGTATATGGGAATCGGCTATCCAGCCCGTCCCTATAATGCCGACCTTGACTTTTTTA
>Ga0123353_10015660_pt1 | contig 11032 bp, 13 predicted proteins | sample TergutLab28metaG_3_FD_92763 | JGI IMG/M metagenome (GOLD analysis project Ga0123353, IMG submission 92763) | Labiotermes labralis P3 segment gut microbial communities from Petit-Saut dam, French Guiana - Lab288 P3 | ecosystem: Host-associated > Arthropoda: Insects > Digestive system > Gut ... | reverse complement strand
ATAGTAATGTATTTCATGTTTGTATTGTTTTGTTAAAATTTTCTCATTATTGTTATTATCACCACATATGAAAACTGCCTTACACTATGTATTGTAAATTTTATTACGCAAATTGGACAAGTCCAGTGTTGCATATGTAACAATATGGATGCAATAAATCAATATCAAATACAAGCTATTATATGCTTAGCTCCTTAAAAACTGTAAGGAGTCCATATGTCTTAAGAACCGTGTACTTTACATGTTTGCGTGTTCATTTGAGATATGTTTTGACCCTGTGGGGTGGTGATCCTGAAAGTATAAGAATTTTTTGATTACAAAAGGAAGTTTTAAGAATGATAAGTAAACCAGGCCGACATGATTTTTGCAGGAATATTTTTAAAGATCTGAATATACTTCCTGTGCCTTGTCTGTACATAAGTGAGGTTGTGTGTTTTGTAAAATCAAACATGGAAAAGATGAAATGTAATGAAGTACAAGACCATTGTACACGCCAAACATCAGATCTTCATACTCAATTCTGCAGAACTACACTTTTTAAAAACAGTAGTGCAAATTCTGGTATAAAATTGTACAATAAATTGCCTAACACAATAAAGAGATTAGACAAGATACAGGAATTTAAAATAAGACTGAAGTATTTTTTACCGCAACACATTTTCTATTCAGTGGATGAATGCATGTCCTCTTAGGTTCCACTATTACTTGATTATTTATTATTATTTACACTTTATTCTTAGTTATTAGTAATTCCACCAAACAGGATACTAAAAAATTAAACATTAATGTGTGAGTTTTAATTATACTTTATATTACTATGTTTCACTATTGATATATATGTATTGCAAATTCCTTTGTTATATATATTGTGTAAGAATGTTTTTATGTAATGTAGGGAATGTAGACTGAGCTTGATGTGTCTGATGTCATATTTGTGACTGGATGGACTGAATAGAAGTACAGAAAAGGCATCCTATTTCTGTCCAGCTGTCATGATTTGACTAGTGTCAACTCTGTGACAAGGAAGAAAACAGATGAGATTTCTAAGAATATTTAATGTCCACAAATAGTGAAACAATACAATGCAAACATGGGATTTGTGGACAAAGCTGACAGACTGTAATATCTATATGAAATAGAGAGTGGAAAGTGGTGGCTGCATGTCTTTTGGCACTTCCTTGATGTGTCACTTGTCACTGCCTTCATTCTGTCTAGGTTCGGGAACACTGAAGTAATTTTGCATGTCTATAGCCAGTGGGCTTACTGGGACCTCATCATCTCTAATACAGAGGAGAAACATGTGCAGATCTCAAAATAGGTTCATGGTATATGCCCCCTCCACTCCCTCACATGAAAATACACAAACTGATCACAAGCCTGTATTGAGCATATCTCACCTTTCTGCCCAGTACAGAACTGCCAGTGTTCCACATTGTACTAAATGTACATGTAAAACATGGTGAAACCAGGGTTTTTCTATATACCCGCCATTAAAAAATTTTATGTTGCATTATTTATGATAACATACAAATAAAGGTTTTAAAATGTTGTAAATGGGGCCGAAAGGATTAAGTGACAACATATATCTGAGACCCTGTCACTTAATCCACGTGGCAACACACTCGACTGCGTCATCGCCGTTGCGCAAGTCATAATGTAGGTTATGTAGGCTAGTAAGAGCGAATGGTTAAGACCGGAGAGTCAAAGGTCATCTTTCACTCGCTATGTGTGCTTATGAAAACAGCCTACGTGGGTCTGTGAGTAGAATGACATAATGGAATTTGTATTGGGTGGCGTTGCTGCAATAGGGGCAGGTTTTTTTACAAATCCATTGGATGTCATTAAAACGAGGCTCCAATTACAAGGTGAATTACAAGCCCGGGGGATGTACACCGTTCATTACAGAGGCTTTATTCATGCATTTTATGCTGTTGCGAAAGCAGATGGTGTTTTGGCACTGCAGAAAGGTCTTGTCCCTGCGTTATGGTATCAGCTGTGTCTCAATGGCGTGAGGTTAGGAACGTATGACTTCGCAGAAAAGAGAGGATGGACGAAGAACATTGAAGGAGAGACATCGACGCCGAAGTGCATCATCGTAGGAGCGTTGGCAGGTTGCTGGGGTGCCTTCACTGGGAGCCCATTTTATTTGGTAAGGGTGTTACGACAAATGAGTCTACTGCTAGATTCTAGGAGTACGTTGACCCATTCGTTAGGAACAAGCTTACAGAGATCGGTGGCAGATATTTCGTGGCCTCGGCGATTTCATATTGTTATGTGGCTGTTTGATTGAAGTAGGCCTATTTGTTTCCTTATGAACGTCACACCAATTCAATCACAAATATCAACCGCCACTTAAAAAGTAGACCGTTTGAAGAAATTACTGATTATTACACTGAGCAAACCATTACATAAGAATTATTGGTTGAACTGGACCTCTGTAATGGGAAGCATTAATAGCCGTTCTGCTAGGAGCCACCGCCCCTCGGTGTGCTGTTCCTACTTCCCTAGCTGACACCGGTATGCTGGCTGTCACTGTGATCCATGGTCTTTACATTTTCCATTTGTTATTGGTGGTGGCAGGTTATGTGTATGATGTTTGAGTGGGGTGAGTATGTGGCCAACTTGGGCTGTCACTAATTATTCTGAATATTCTCCTAACCAGAGTATAGGTGTTCTGTGAATTTCTGGACACGCTACCCAGTACACTCTCTTTGAAACTATGGATGCATTTATTTTGAAGGAATTGTCGGTATTGTGACAGTATAGTCATCCCCTGAAGTTACGTAATAGGTGGTTCTGAGACTGGCGGTGTTAGTCAAGATAGTATAAGTCAAGGCAGATTTTCCTAAAAGCACAAAGTTTAGGTGGGGAGGGTGGACTCCAGACAATCTGTTTTGACCAAGGAAGGGGCATATTCATACTTAACAAAAATTGATGTAAAATATGAAATGACAACAATTTAAGGAGGATGCACTTCGTCATCTGGATCATCATCGTCACTGTCCAACATTACAGGTGGAAATTCTGAGTCCTTGAAGGTGGCTTAAAGAAATCAAGCACTGAAGTCTGGTGAGAGAGAGGATTCTTCTTCTCATTATTATTATTATTGTCACAGGCCTTTTCTTCCTGGTACTTCTCTTGACTCAACTGTGATCCTCACTGCTCAGGCTTCAAGTTTCAGACTGCAGTACTTTCCATATTATGTGTGACGTGTGATGTCTTTTGTAGTGAAGCCATTGAATGTTTCCCTTGTATGGCTTCCAATTTTTCTTTAAACCATTTGTTACTATTCTATTGGCTCCTTTTATTACCAGTATAATCATACATTTCATTTCTCACAGTTGTACCTATGTACATAATTCTTTTGTATTTTAATTTTATTTCTGCTTTCTTTAGCGTGATATGTCTGTCCAAAGGTATTGCCACATCTGTCCGTGTGCATGTTTTCTGTCTCTCTCTTTTTTTAAATTATTATATCTGGCCTATTTGCTATAACTTCTCTGTCTGTGTGTACTCCTTGATTCCATAACACTCAAATATCTTTATGTTTGCATAGTGGTTTGGGTGTGTGGGTGTGTGTGTGTGTGTACCATATGTCTGTCATTTCAGTGCCTAGTAATTTGCATAGTGAGTAATGCAAACGTACAGAAACTTTATTGTGTCTAATTAAGTACTCATTCTTTGCTGTAATGGGGAATCCTAACGTTAGGTGGTCAGTAGTTTCTTCATGTTGTTTACATAACGAGCACTTACTGTCTTCTTTCTGTCAGGGAATGGATAAGAGGCTTCTGTGATTTGCTTACAGAGAATCTATTCTTGAGGTTTATGATGGGTTTAAGCTTCATCTATAGTGCTTCATCTGGATTTTCTGGTCAGGATGTTGGTGGTGTTGAGCAGGACCTGATGGTCAAGTCTGTTGTTGTGTTCCACTGTGGCCATCTTCTCTTGTTGTTACAGTTTGATGTTGAGGTGGTGTTCATTAACCCTGATCTTCATGAAGGCACCAGTTTGTCCATTATACACCTTTCCACATGTGCTGAGGATGCCATCTGTGCCTGCCAATTTTAGGCCCAGATTGTTTGTGAAATCATGGAACAGGCTGGAGACTTTTTGGGTGGGAAGCTTGATGTGTTTGGTTAGCACCCTGCTGTAACAGTGAAACCCATGGTAAGTGGGTCCCTTTCACCATGGCATGGCACGTCCTCAGGTTGTGGATGGAGGAGTAGCCTCCAATATTGAGGGTAGCTGCAAATATATTGAATAAGCAGTCACAGACAGCCGACAAGGGGTGGTCCTCCAACGTGGGTGTTGGGTGAAGTGCCAACAACTCCTCACCATACAAACTGGTCTTATTACAATAAGGATACAATTGTCTCAGACCTGGACTGATCCATTGGTGCAACCTAAGCAAAGGGAAAGGGACATGAGATTTGGTACATAGAATTTAAGGAGCCTGTATAGGTCAGGTTCACTGACAACAGTAACCAGGGGATTAGCAAAGTATAAATTAGGTTTAGTGGGTGTACGGGAGATTAGGTGGGACAAAGTGGGCACTAAGAACAGGGGATTATATTTTTTTCTGTGGAGAAGGAAATTAAAATTATCAATTGGGAGCAGGACATTTTGTACACCACAAAATATTATCAGCAGTTAAGAGAGTAGACTTTGTTAGTGATAGGATGTCATATATAGTTCTGAGAGGTCACTGGTGTAATATAATTGTTTTGAATATGCATGCACCAAGTGGGGAGAAACGTGGTGAAATAAAATACTTTTGTGTGAGGAATTATACAAGGTTTTCGATCATTTTCATTAGTACCATATGAGAATTCTGTTAGGAGATTTTAATGGAAAGGTGGTGAGAGAGGTTATTTTCAAATGGACAATTGGGAATGAGAATCTACATCAGGATCATAATGATAATGGTGTTAGAATTGTAAACTCTGCCACATCAAAAATCTAGTTGTGAACAGTACGATATTCCCGCACTGAAATATCCATAAATACACCTGGACCTCTCTGATAGGAAGACTCACAACCAGGTTGATCACATATTGAAAGGAGACAGCATTGGAGTATACTGAATGTACTGTCTCTCAGGGGAGCTGATTGTGATACTTATCACTCTGGTGGTTGCAAAAGTTAGGGAAAGATAAGCAGTAAGTAAACAAGAAGTACAGAATTTCGATGTGGAGAGATTTAATCTCAGAATCCAAGTGAACTGGAGATTGGGAAACAGTATGAGATTATGATCTCAAACACGTCTACAGCTTTGGAGAACTTAAATGCTTGTGAGGACATAAAAAGGGCTTGGAAAAACATTCAAGACAATATGAAAACCTCAGCTACAGCGAGTAGGTCTGTATGAATTGAAGCAACATAAACCATGGTTTGATGAAGAGTGTTAATGATTTTTAGATCAAAGGATGCAAGTTAAAATGGAGTGGTTGTAGAATCCAAACCAAAATAATGTAGATAATCTAAACAATTTAAGATGTTTAGCTGTTAGACATTACAAGAAAAAAAAGAAGGAATATCTGCAAGCTAAAATTGATGAACCTGAAACTTACAGTAAGATAACAAAATATCAGAGAGTTGGATCGGGGCATCATTGACTTTAAGAAGGGTTACCAGCCTAAAACTATTATTGTACAGGATGAGAAGAGTGATTTGGTAAACCAGGGTGGCTTGAAATTAAATGGTACACATCAGTTGCTGGTTTATGCTAATTATATTAATATAATGGATGGAAGCATAAATGCTATAAAGAAAACTCAGAAGCTTTAGTAGTTGCTGGTAAGGAAATTGGACTAGAAGTAAATGCTGATAAAACTAAGTACATGGTCATGTCTCAAGATCAGAATGCAGGACAAAATCACAGTGTAAAGACTGATAATAGTTCCTTGCAAAGGGTGGAACAGTTAAAGAATCTGGGAACAACCCTAACAAATCAAAATTCTATCCAGGAAGAAATTAAGTGCAGTATGGAATCAGGGAATGCTTGCTGTCATTCACTGCAGAATTTTTTGTCTTCAAGTTTGCTATCTAAAAGTATAAAGATTAAGATATAGAGAACTATAATTTTGCCTGATGTTTTTTATGGGTGTGAAACTTGGTCGCTTACATTGAGGGAAGTTCATAGACTGGGGTGTTTGAATGGATTTTTCACAGAACTGGGGTTGAAGCATTTGTCGTATTATGAGATATTATTTTGTCCCTTCCTGAAGACACTGTAAAAAACTACAGCAGGCTAAAGTCACAATAGTCTGTCCAAGCTGAAATTTGAACACTGGATCACCCAGATACATAGCTGGAATACCAATCACTGTATTGTGATGTGTTGTTGGCCTGTATGATATTCTAAAGATTACAGCCAAGTAATTAGCTTTTCTGTGAAACTGGTAAAGTACACAGGTAATACCAGATAAGTAAACTTTGTTGTGTGCTTTGTCATCATGTCATGGCATGCCCTTATGTTGCAAATGGAGAAGATGGCCATGGGTTATGGAGGGTAGGACTAAATGTGTTTAAGAAGCAGTTGCAGCTTACAAGGGGCGTTTATCCTGCTTTTGAATTGTGTGTGGAGCTAATGGTTATTTTTGGTGCAAAAAACTGGTAAATTTTTGGTGTTTAAAAAAACTGTTACATTATGAAATGTCAAAAAGGTGCTCTAAAAGATGAATAAACAGATGGCAAGTAAGGTGTGATGGCTAACTATCTTGAATACATAAGTGGACCTTTGGTTTACATAAAAGTCAGGAGCTTACTGAGCACCTTTTTTACATGTATGACCATTTTCTGTATGGCAAGGTGAAGACACATCTGCAGTCACTGGCAGCAAGCAGCATTGCAGTGGGATACCAGCACACACATACAGGATGCATTAATGCATTGTGGAACATCTATACAGAGCATGGTATTCTGGGACTCTGGCGGGGTGCAGTTGGAGCCATGCCTCGGGCAGGCATTGGTTCTTCTACGCAGCTTCTTTCCTTCTCCCTCTGCAAAGATTACTTTGGAAAATATGAGGTAATTACAACTATGGTGAAGAAAACTGGATGTCTGCATTACTGACTAATAAATAGTGAAGATAATTTAAAACTGTATTCAGTGCAGAGAGCGAAGGATTTGTTGCAGTAAGCAGTCCATGTTTTGTATTATATGGGAGTCTGGCTTTGGGATTTTAATATGTACATAAATGCATTGTGGCATTCAAAAGAATGTAATTTAAACACCATCAAAGATGCATAGTATCTTTATTCATTGAATTATAAGCAGAACCTTACACATTTTGATTTGAAATTCCAAATCATCATTGAGGGTTACCCATAAATTATGATACAGCATTTTTCCAAATTTCTTCTTGTCAAATATAACGGGCGCAGGCATATGGTGTGAACACCCATCAGCATACAATAATATATTCTCCATCATAATTAAGGGTAATGAAAACGGAATCAGTCTCTGAAATGCTGGCTGATTAAACAGGCTCTTGTGGCTGTCAGCCTGAGATTTCATTGCATTTTGTCACTGCAAGAGCTTCAAGATATGTATCCATCAGCATAGATATGCAGCTCTTCATTAGCATTTAAATACGAGGGGAAGTCAGAAAGTAAGGTTCCCTATTTTATTGCCACCAAATAACTTCACGTAGTGAGATGCCTCTTTATTCACTTATTACACTTCACTTCACTTATTTTTCCATATAGTCACCTTCTCTGTTGAAGCACTTGTCTAGGTGGGAGATCAGTTTCTCAAAACCCTGTACATAGAAGGTGGGATCCTGACCACGCAGCCACATTTGCACCTCATGCTTGACATCATCATGTGATTTGAATCCCGACACCATTTTCGCACATGCTGCACAGTCATCACATTTGACCCATAAACTGCTTGAATTTCATGATGAATTTCAATTGGAGCTGTCCCTTTTGCCCACAAAAACTGAGTAACTGATCGCACCTCTACTTGTGTCCACACACACAGTACACTACCCATTGTGGAACTGCGTCATCCACAAAAATTGTAAAGCTTGAGCTACAAAAGTGCTACCGTCTGGTGACCAATGTCTGAACTTTAAGTGAATAAAGAGGCATCTCACTATTTGAAGTTATTTGGTGGTAATAAAATAGGGAACCTTACTTTCTGCCTTCTCCTTCTACGTATTAATTAATGGAGTCTGCAGATAAAAATTGATTCACTTTCATCTAAGAAGAAGTGCCTGTTTCAGGTATTGATGTTCTACAATCTCCCCTTTCAAACTTTCTCATTAGGAATCTTTGGAGTTGATTATAAACATATTAGTGTAGTTTGTTTAGTACTTCCAATTTACTCATGATGTTCACTTATTTGTTTTCCATTATATTGCAGATATTTTCCAAGAGGCCTTTACTGAACACATTTACATCTAGTATGGTGGGAGGAGTTGTTGTAACTTTTTGTATGACACCATTTGATGTTGTCATGACTCGGTTATACAATCAAGGTAATGCAATTGTCACACATTTCAATCCTGGCCTACAGTATTCAGTTTTGTGAGGAATACGAGGGTGATTCAATAATTATCTGCAATGCAGTTGCATTTGTGTTTTTGTTGGCAGCACTGTCGTTTTCGCATGCAGCATTGGGTGTGGTTTCCTTCTTATCACAGCTGCGCAGGTTTGAATTAGCTAGGTCAGTTCCTTTATCGCAACTGTAGCGTTAACCATGGCTGCTGCACTTTCTGTTTGCACCAAGGAAGATCAGCGTTCAGTGATCTGTTTTTTGTGGTCTGAAGGTGTATCAGGGGCTGAAATCCTTTTAAGACTTTCAGCACAATATGGGAACAGTGTTTTGCCGCAACGGAGTGTCTACAAACGGATAGAAAAATAAAAAAATGGTCACACAAGTGTTATGCATGAAGAAGGAGCCGGACGCCCATCCACAGCCACAAGTGACGACAACATTGAGCACGTACCTGACATGGTTCTGTTAGACAGACGACTGACTATTGATGAAGTGGCAAATTGTCTGAAAATTAGTAATGGTTCTGCCTATGAAATCATCCGCAATAGACTTGACTTTCATAAAGTTTGTGCAAGATGGATCCCAAAACAACTCACAATACTGCATGAACAAACGCACTTGGCCATCTGCCAACAAAATTTGAATTGCTATGATAAAGAAGGTGACGCCTTCTTGGACAGAATCATCGCTGGTGACGAAACATGGGTCCACCATTACGAGCCGGACTGTAGACGGCAGATTATGGAATGGAAACATCCACAATCGCCCATCAGGAAAAAGTTCAAAGGCCAACCATCAGCAGGAAAATTGATGCTTACAATTTTTTGGGACTCACAAGGCACAATACTGGAACATATAAGGACAGGAGTTCAACAATAAACAGTGCTCATTACAGTGAGATGCTTATTGACAGGCTGAAGCCTGAAATTCGAAGCAAACGCCAAGGACAACTGTCAAAAGGCAATGTGTTGTTGCATGACAGTGCCCATCCGCATACTGCTGCCCACACAGTTGAAATCCTCCAGAAACTCAAGTTTGAGCTATTGGCTCAACCTCTGTATAGTCCCGATCTCGCCCCTTCAGACTATCACTTGTTTGGTCCACTCAGGGAGGCATTAAGGGGCTGTCGATTCACCTCGGTCCAAGAACTGAAGGAAGCGGTGCATGCGTGGCTCGCTGCTCAGCCAAAAAAGTTTTTTTCTGAGGGCATAAATAAGCTTGTGCAATGATGGAAGAAGTGCATTGAAAAGCAAGGGGACTATGTTGAAAAATGATGTTATTATAAGTTTTCTATTTTTATTGAAATTAAGATTGTATCTGTACTGCAGATAATTAGTGACTCACCTATATATATGCACCTTTTGGATTCAGTTATCTTGATTTCATTCATGGCTTTTGAATAATAACCCCTGTCACTTTTGACACTACCATGCAATATTTTATCAGTACAAGACTAGTAATGATCTTTGTCAGACACATTAAATCACTGCAGTAGTCATGTATTTAAGATTTCTTCCATCTGTGCGTAGGTCTTGAGATTGATTTCTTTCCTTCAGGTTTCTCAACCAAAACCCTGCATGCATCACAGTAATACATAAATCATATTAATAGAAGCACATACGGTAAAGATGTTACTGTATCTAACCAGACATTCCTGTGCATGTGCATGTCATAACTCTGAAACACATCTTGCAGAATGTGAGTGACATAACCTTATATAGCGTAGTACTGTATAACCACTGTGCCAGTTCTTTAATTGGGAGACAGTATTTTATTGAGACTGTAGTAACCATGTATCTGTGACATGTGTTCCAGGTACTGATGCACAGGGACGAGGGTTGTTATATCGGGGTTTAGTGGACTGCTTCATAAAGATGTGGAAGACAGAAGGAATTCATGGATTTTTCAAGGGATTCATGCCAAACTACACACGTCTTGGACCACATACTGTTCTTTGTTTTGTATTTTGGGATGCACTTAGAGGAGTTCGAAATAAACATATGGATATGCAGCATACAGAAGATGGAAAGAAAATATAGTCATAGTTCGTTGCCCTCTGATGCTTCACATTTTGTCTGAGGTGGTTGTTATTCTTCATGGAAGAACATTAGTGTTGTTACAGACAAATGTGAACTGATCTACAGGCAGTTTTGACAGTCCATAATTATAGCAGATAGTATTGGGTGTAACTGTTTGCTGTTATTATTGCTGGTTGTATTGCAAAACACACTTAGGGAAAACAGTCATCTTGTGTGCCACATTGCTGTCATTAGAGGAATGAAATTATTGAACCAAAATTAAATTTGCTTAGCAGTACCTCATGTTGCAATGATTGAAACGGTACATTCCACTGGAGTACACACATTTTCTGGATGCTTGATAAAAGCGTTGTTGCAAAGCAGACCTCAAACACAACGCAGAGTCAGAAATTACTGCTGCTTGTGCTTTGTAAGATATTCATCATAGTGAGAAGATGTTACAATAAATATTTTTTATCTTAATGACTTTTATACATTATGACATGTAT
>Ga0123353_10015659_pt1 | contig 11032 bp, 14 predicted proteins | sample TergutLab28metaG_3_FD_92763 | JGI IMG/M metagenome (GOLD analysis project Ga0123353, IMG submission 92763) | Labiotermes labralis P3 segment gut microbial communities from Petit-Saut dam, French Guiana - Lab288 P3 | ecosystem: Host-associated > Arthropoda: Insects > Digestive system > Gut ... | reverse complement strand
TTACCAAATGTTGTATCTGCTTCTGCTGTTGCATAATCAACATCTGCTCTTAATGTATGTAGTGGAATAGTTCCTTCTGTGTATCCTTCGCTACGAGCCATATCAGCTCCACCTAAACGTCCAGATACTGATGTTTTAATTCCTTTAGCTCCGGCTTTCATTGTGTTTCTGATTGCACGTTTTTGTGCCATACGGAATGATGCTCTATTTGAAATTTGATTCGCAATTGAATCTGCTACTAATTGTGCATTCATATCCGCTTTTTTAATATCAACGATTGAGATGTTTACTGCTTCTCCAGCAACACTCGAAAGTTGTTTCTTTAATTTTTCGATCTCTTCTCCACCGCGTCCGATCATAACACCAGGTTTCGCAGTGTGAATTACTACTTCGCATCTCTTAGCTGTTCTTTCAATTTCAACTTTTGCAATCGCAGCATTCTTCATATTCTTTTCTAAATAGTTACGGATTTCAATATCACGACTTAAGAATTTAGAAAAATCTTTGTTTCCTGCATACCATTTTGCATCCCAGTCTTTATTAATTCCAAGTCTAAGACCATTTGGACTAACTTTTTGTCCCATACAGTAACCTCCTTATTAGTTTTTTGTAGCCACTTTTATAATTATGTGACTAGTTCTATGATCATTGTGTCCGATATGAGAACGTGAATCAAACATGTGACGTTTCATAACCGGACCAGCATCTACTCTTGCTTCTACAACATAAAGTTCTGAAGCATTCGCGCCTTCATTATTTACAGCGTTTGCGATTGCTGAGTTTAATACTTTAATAATTAATCTTGAAGCTTTTTTATTTACATTGTTTAGAATAGTAAGTGCTTCTGTTGCACTCTTTCCACGAATTAGATCCATAACTAAACGAGCTCTAATCGGTGAAATTCTTTGTTTTTTAGCAATTGCTCTTGCTTCCATACATTTCCCTCCTAGTCATTTCCTATTTTTTCTTGTCTGAACCATGTCCACCAAATTTACGAGTTAAGGCAAATTCACCTAATTTATGTCCAACCATATCTTCTGTTACATAAACTGGTATAAATTCTTTACCATTATGAACTGCAAATGTGTGTCCGATAAAATCAGGAAAAATAGTGGAACGGCGTGACCATGTTTTAATGACTTCTTTTTTTCCAGATTTATTTAATTCTTGAACCTTTTTAAGTAATCTATCGAATACATAAGGTCCTTTTTTTAAACTTCTTGCCATTTATAATCATCCTTTCCTATTTACTACCACGACGACGAACAATAAATTTATCTGATTGTTTCTTCTTACGTGTTTTTAATCCAAGTGCTGGTTTACCCCAAGGTGTAACTGGTGCAGTACGTCCGATTGGAGCTCTACCTTCACCACCACCATGTGGATGGTCATTTGGATTCATAACAGAACCACGTACTGTAGGTCTAACACCCATGTGACGTTTACGTCCTGCTTTACCTATTTTTACTAGTGATGCATCTTCGTTTCCAACAACACCAATTGTTGCCATACAAGTACCAAGAACTAATCTTTGTTCTCCACTTGATAAACGTAACATAACATATCCTTTTTCACGACCAAGGATTTGAGCAGATGTACCAGCACTTCTTGCTAGTTCTCCACCTTTTCCTGGACGCATTTCAATATTATGAACTGTTGTACCAACTGGGATACTCATAAGTGGTAATGCATTTCCTACTTTAATATCTGCTGTTTCTCCTGCAACGATTTCCATACCAACTTTTAATCCTTTTGGTGCAAGAATGTATCTTTTTTCACCATCTTTATAGTTGATAAGTGCAATATTTGCAGTTCTATTTGGATCGTATTCTATTGTAGCTACTAATCCAGGTACGTTTAATTTATTTCTTTTGAAATCAATTACACGATACTTTCTCTTAGCTCCTCCACCTTGATGACGAACAGTAATTTTACCTTGATTGTTACGTCCTGATTTTTTCTTTAGAGTAACTAATAGAGATTTCTCTGGAGTACTTGTTGTAATTTCGTTATTAATTAAAGTACTCATTCCTCTACGACCTGGTGTAGTAGGTTTATAATTTCTTATTGCCATAATTTATTTCCTCCTCTAACCAAGATCTATACTTTGACCGTCTTTTAGAGTAACAATAGCTTTCTTTGTTCTATTTGTTAATCCTGTATAACGACCAACTCTTCTTTTTTTCGGTTTTACGTTAATTGTTCTTACTGATTCAACTTTAACGTTGAATATTTTTTCAATTGCCAGTTTAATTTCTGTTTTGTTTGCTCTTGGATCTACTTTAAAAGTATATTTTCCATCTTGTAGAGCAACTTGTGACTTTTCAGTAACTACTGGTGCTTTGATTATTTCTAAATATTTTGTATCTGTCATTATTTAAGCACCTCCTCTAATTTTGCTAAAGCATTTGCTTCAAATACTACAACGTCACTAGCAACTAAATCTAAAACGTTTACTTCTTCTGCTTCAATTAAAACAATATTTCTTAAGTTTCTAGAAGCTAGAATTACGTTTTCGTTTAAGTCATTTACTACAAGTAAGATTTTCTTACCTTCAATTTTTAACACTTTTAAGAAATCTAACATTTCTTTTGTTTTTGGTGTATCAAATACTAATTCTTCTACTGTCATGATCTTCTTTTCTTCTGCTTTATAAGTTAAAGCTGTTAGAAGAGCGATACGACGTTCTTTTCTATTCATTTTTTTGCTGTAATCTCTTGGAACTGGAGTACCATAGTTTCCTCCACCTCTCCATTGTACAGCTCTGATTGAACCTTGACGAGCACGTCCTGTTCCTTTTTGTCTCCAAGGTTTTCTTCCCCCACCGCTTACTTCAGAACGATTCTTTGTTTTGTGCGTTCCTTGTCTTAATGCAGCACGAGATAAAATAATTGCATCATATAAAACGTTATCATTTTTAGTAACTCCAAAAATGTTTTTATCTAAATTTACATCTTTAAGTTTCTCACCTTTATTATTATAAAGATCTACTTTTGTCATCCTTATTTCCTCCTTTCATCACATTATTCATAAACTTCATTAAATTCCCTTATTCTTGTTCTTGTGATGATTCTTCGTTTGTATCAGTTACAGTTTCTTCTGGGGTTGAGATTGCTTCATTTTCATTTAGTTCTTCAGCAACTTCTTCTACTGTTTCAACTACTTCTTCAACAGCATCTTCCACTACATCGATAACTTCAATCTCTTCAACGTAAGAAACTAATTCATTCGGATCTTTTTTGTCTTTATTTTTAACTGCTGTTCTAATAACAACTAAAGACTTTTTAGGACCTGGAACATTACCTTTTACTAATATAACGTTATTTTCTAAATCAATTGATACAATTTCTAAATTTTGTACTGTTGTAGCAACATTACCCATTTGACCTGGTAATTTTTTACCTTTTAGTACGTGTGCTGGTCTCATAGTTCCTAGAGAACCTACACCTCTATGATATTGTGAACCGTGACTCATTGGTCCACGAGATTGGTTATGGCGTTTAATATTACCTTGAAAACCTTTCCCCTTGCTTACTCCACTTACATCAACCATTTCTCCTGCTTCAAAAACAGTAGCATTAAGTTGTTGTCCAAGTGTGTAATCTGTAACATTTACCCCTCTTATTTCTCTTAAGAAGCGCTTAGGTTCCGTACCAGCTTTCTTGGTATGGCCCATTTTTGGTTTGTTTGATACTTTTGCTCTAACAGTGTCTGTTCCAAGCTGTACAGCATCATAACCATCTTTTTCAACTGTTTTGATTTGAGTAACCACATTTGGTTCTACTTCAATAACAGTAACCGGAATTAATTTACCATTTGTAGTAAATACTTGAGTCATCCCGATCTTTTTACCTAAGATTCCTTTCATAATTGTTTCCTCCTAAATTATTTTGTTTTGATTTCGATATCTACTCCACTAGGTAAATCTAAATGCGCTAAAGCATCGATTGTTTCCTTCGTTGGATTTTTGATATCAATAAGTCTCTTGTGTGTACGCATTTCGAATTGTTCACGCGAATCTTTATATTTGTGTACAGCTCTTAAGATTGTAAACTTTTCAATTTCAGTTGGCAATGGAACTGGTCCAGAGATAACTCCTCCTGATCTTTTGATCGTTTCAACAATTTTAGTTGCTGCATTATCAAGGATTCTATGATCATACGCTTTTAGGCGAATGCGAATTCTTTCAGTTGACATATTGTATCCTCCCTTCGTCTATATCTTGGTATAGACTTGCTCCGTGCAAATAACCTAATAACTAGATTAACAACTTAACCTGGTGTATCAGCAACCTCGCACATCTAAGCAGTCACACGTATTTAATAATATCATAGTAATTATGGAATTACAAGGTTTTTTTTAAAGTTTTTTCGATTTTCTTTTTCATAAGTTTACATAAAAAAGTAACCTCGAAAGAGATTACTTAATAATTATTCATGTTTAAAAAACTTTAATGAAAGAAATCCAAAGATGATTGTAAGTAAAATTGTTGTTATAAAGTATGGTCCATAAAATAAATTATTACCTAACCATGCTGCGGATAATAAGTTACCTGCAAATACAAGTGGTGAATTCAATGCTATTGTTTGTATAATACCTGGTAATGTATCTGTTGGAAGATTTATTAAGAATATCATAGTAAAAAATACAATATATAGTAGATTCTGTGAATTTTTTGCTCCTTTTAATGCATTCGCAATAAACATTGCAATAAAATAAAACATTGCAAACACTAAAATTAACATAGAACCAATTAATAACCAATTTTTTCCATCTAAACTTACATCAAAAAATAAATTTGAAACTGTAATTAGTGTTGCTGTAAATAGTAATAGTACACTCAATCTTGAGATGATTCCAGTAATAATATAGTTTTTTGATTTTACTGGTGTCATTTTTACTCGACGTAAGAACTTCACTTGTCTTGCATAAGCATGCGATAATGCAGAGTCCATAAAACATAGAACTAATGCAGTTATTACAATTGCAATTGGTAAAAAGTAATTAATCATATTTGCATTACCATCTGCTTGTCCTGCGATAATAAATAAATTTAAGAACGGAAGTCCTAAACCAAATATTAAGTTTGCAGGTTCTCTAAGTAATACTAATAAATGGTATTTAATCATTCCTAATGTCACTTATACTACCACCTTTCCCATATATAGTTTTACAAATTCTTGTAGACTATTGCAAGAATATTTTTCTTTGATTTCTTCTGGAGATCCATTTTCAAAAATCACTCCATCTTTTAAGAAATACACATTATCACAAAGAGCTTCTACTTCATCCATATAGTGACTTACCATAAAGATTGTTTTTCCTCTTTTTTTGTTGATCATTCTTAAATATTCTTGAACATCATCTCTACTTGTTGCATCTAACCCTGTTGTTAGCTCATCAAATACAAGTAATTCAGGATCATGAAATAAAGATAATAAAATACTTAATTTTTGTTTTTGTCCTCCAGATATTTTGTCAGAGCGTTTATTTAGAATTGGCCTTAATTCTAATATTTCAATTATTTCATCTAAGTCTATCTTTGCCCCTCCATAAAAAGATTCCCATAATTTAATAATCTCTTTTACTTTTAGACGTCCATCAAACTGTGCATCTTGAAGTTGAACCCCCATATGATGAAACATATCGTTCTCATCAAAACTATAGTTAATTTCTCCTCTATCTTTGTTCTTTGCTTTACAAAGAATATCTACTAATGTTGATTTCCCAGATCCATTACGTCCAACTAAAGCTGTGAACGATCCTTTTTCTATATTTAAATCTATCCCTTTTAAAACATTATTATTTCCATAGCTTTTTTCTATTCCTTTAATTTGTATCATAAAATCCCCTCCTCTTTAAAGTTCTAGTTTTTTCGCTGGTTTTTACAATATCATTTCTAATATTTTTTTGTCAACAATCCTATTTAATTCACATATTTTCACATAAAAATTAGCTTCACTTATGAAAACTAGTTTTTACTTTTCTTTTAAAGAAGCAGATAGTATGGATCCTCTACCATATTTATCATTTATTTTATCTACAATATCTTGAATATTATCTTTTTCATCTTTTATTTCTTCTTCATCAAATAAAGATATCTGATTTGATTTATTTGATGTTAGATCACTTAGTCTTACTCCAATTAATCTTATATATTCATTCTTATAGGACTCTTCTAATAGTTTGATTGCTGCTTTATAAATATCTTCTGTTGTACTAATTGGTTTCGAACATTTCTTACCATGAGAATATCTTTCAAAGCTATTATTTTTATATATTACTGTTACTGTGAATGCATATAACTTCTGTTTTCTAAGTTGTCTACCTACTTCTTCTGATTGATGTAGTAATATTTTCTTTAATTCATCTATATCATTAACATCTTTTGATAAAGTATGTTCTGTGCTTATTGATTTATTTTCACCATCATTTTCATGAGTCATTTTACGATTATCAATACCATTCGCTGCATTCTTCATATATTCACCATGACTTTTAAAATACTTTCTTAATATATTGATATCTGTCTTAGCTAAATCTTCTATTGTTTGAATGTTTAAAGATTTTAATTTTTCTGCAGATTTTTTTCCTACTAAAAATAATTTTCCTACCGGTAAAGGCCATAGTTTTTCTTTTACTTCGTTATCAAATAAAGTGTGTACTTTATCCGGCTTTTCAAAATCACTGGCCATTTTAGCACATAGCTTATTATTAGCGATACCAACATTAACCGTGAACTCATAGTTCTTTTTTATATTTTCTTTAATATCATGAGCTAACTTTAAATAATCATCATATAAGTAATTGGTTCCTGTCATGTCTAAAAAACATTCATCAATAGACGCTCTTTCTACTATCGGGGTAAACTGTGTTAGATAATGATAAAATTTATCCGACATTTCTTTATATAATTTCATATCTCCAGGATATATTTTTAAATTAGGACATTTCTTTTTTGCACTATAGATAGTTTCTGCGGTTACAACACCAAACTTCTTAGCAACTGGGCTTTTAGCAAGAACAATACCTGCTCTTCTACTTTCATCTCCTCCAATAATACTTGGTATCTTTCTAATATCTACTTTAGATCCATTATTTAATAGAGATACTGCTGTCCAAGACAAAAAAGCATTGTTCACATCGATATGGAAAATTATATTCTTCATCTTATCAATCCCTTCCATTTTATTATAAAACACATGTTTGTAATTTACAATTATAATTTACGTAATGTAGTAGTTTACATATTAATTTGTAAAAATTTGGCATAATAACTTTAGGTGATATATATGAATTATCGTGATGAACTTTATAAACAAATTATAGGTAATATCCGAAGAGTTAGAATTGAAAGAGGAATGACACAGGCAGTTCTTGCTGAAAAGATGGATGTCTCTCATGAGTTTATTCGTAGAATTGAGTCTGCGAAAGGAAAGAAATCTCTTTCTATTAAAACAGTATACAAGGCATCTCTTGCTTTAGAAGTTTCTTTGGCGTCTTTATTCGATATTGATTTAGACAAATTAAAAGATGAAAATTAATTTTCATCTTATATTTTGGAATCATTTAAACAAAATGTTGCATAAATAGGGAGATAACGAACTCCTTTTTTTGTGGAAAAATTATTTTCTGTAATTCGATATGCTTCTTCTGTTGTATATTTCTTCATAAATACTGATAGTGATTTGGCTTTCGACATTGATTTTACTGTAAGTTCAATTGGGATTACTTTTCCCATTCTATTTTGTACAACAAAATTTACTTCTGCTTTTCCTGCAGATTGATAATAATTTAAGGCAAATCCTGCTTCTATTAATGTTTTAGCAATATGATTTTCATAAATAGTTTCTTTCAGTGATTCATCTGCTAATATCTTTTTATCTGTTAGATGTAACATTGAATATAATAAACCATCATCATTTAAATATAATTTAAAGCTATCTTTTTCTCTACAACTTGATAATACCGGACGTACACTTGTAATTTTATAACTACGATATACAATTTGATTATTTACTAGATAGTTAATCGCACTTTCATATTCTTTCGCTCTTCTACCTTGTCCTAATAAGCCATATTGGAACTTTTTATTTTCTTTGGCTAATTGTCTTGGTAGAGAATCTAATACTTCTAAACCTCTTGGTATATCTATTAATACTGGGTTTAAAGCAATTTCTTTTTTATATGCATTTAATATCTTATCTTTTATTGCAATGATTTGATAAGTGTTAAAACCATTCAACTTAGCACATATAACTTCTGGCATACCACCTGTTTCTAAATATTCTAAGAACAAATCAAGTGCTACTTTATGAAAAGAGCAACTACGATGTTTTTCGAATGAATTACGAATTTGATTTGCTAACTGACGTTCCTTGCTTGCCCAAAGGAATTCTTCAAAATCTAAACCACTCATTCCTTTAAATTGTAACTCTTCTCCTTTGAATTCAGTTAAGTTTTCTCTACGTGAAGTAATCATAATAATATGATATTCTGTTTTACTATTTCCGAATAACTTAACGCCTTTTACAACTTCAATATCATCTACATTATCAAATACAATTAATGTATCTTCTTTTAAGATTGTTTCTCCTGATAATAAGGATAAATTTAAAATAATTTTATCGATCGATTTCTCTTTCTTGAATAACTCTATTAATTCTTCGTTGTAAGTTGCATTGAAATATACTACATTTTTATACTCTGTTTTACCAAAGTCTAATACCGTAAAAGTTTTTCCTATTTGTTTTGGGCCATATACTACTAGTGGTTTCTTTATAATGTCGTTTTTCCATTTTTGAAAGAACAATGTTATTTTTCGTTCCATTTTCTGTACCTCCCATACATATTTTATAAATTAAGTATACTTTAAACTTTCTTTATCGTCAATAAAATTCGTTTATTGTATAGAAAAAAACTACTAATTTTTGATTAATAGTCTTTTAACTCATACTTGGTCTACTAAATTCTAATCTTACTTTGTCAGCGATCGTGACAATGAATTCTGAATTTGTAGGTTTTGCTTTATCTATATCAACACTGTGTCCAAAGATATCCTCCATTAGCTGCCAGTTTCCTCTATTCCAACTAACTTCAATGGCATGCCTTATCGCTCGTTCTACTCTAGATACAGTTGTATTATACTTCTCTGCTACTTCTGGATATAATTCTTTCGTTATACCACCAATTACTTCAGGCTTTTTATATAGCATAACGATTCCTTCTCTTATATATTGATAACCTTTAATATGAGATGGAACTCCCAACTCATGTAATATTTTGGTAATTGTTATCTGTAGGTTATTATGATGAAGGTCTATCGACTTACCACCATATTTTTCTCCATTTCCTACTTCTTCGATCCTTTTTTCTAAATCCATAAGTTCAAATGGTTTTAGTATAAAATAATTAACACCATATTCTGATACCTTTCTGATCATATCTTGGGTATTATACGATGTCAGAACAATTACTTTCTTATCAATACACTTTTGTTTCATAAATTCTAAAACAGATAGACCATCTTTTTTAGGCATTATGAGGTCGAGTATGATTATATCATATTCCTCTCTTTTCTTATCAATCATATTAATTGCATCTTCCCCATTAAAAGCCGTTAAAGATACATTAATATCCGCGTGTTTTTTGAAATACTCTTTGATCATGTTTACTAATTCAACATTATCATCTACTAGTAAAAGTTTTGTTTTTTCCATTTTTTCTCCCTTCAGGTACTACCTTTACTACGCACTTTCATTATATAATAGATTTTTTCAAATAGATAGAGAAAAAAAGATCTATTTTTGTCGAGTGTAAACTATTGTTTACTATGAGTTTACTACTGTTTTTTCGACATGAAAAAACATAGAAAAATTCATTTATACTATGTTTTTTTGTTTACAGTTTATTTAGAAATAATTCTAGTTTTTCTGGTTTTAAACTTACTCCACCTAATAAATATCCATCAATTAATAAAACTCGATTTAATTCATCAATATTTTCTTCATTAGCACTTCCACCATATAATACAATTGTATCTTTATATAGTTCTTTTATAAAGACAAATACTTCTTCTATTTCTTCATTTGTAGGAATGATTCCTGTGCCTATAGACCATATCGGTTCATATGCGATCACTACAGATGATGGATTAATATCTATCAATGCATCATTAAGTTGTTTTTTTAGTACTTCTATATAAATATTAGAGTCTCTTTGTTCTTTACTTTCTCCAATGCATAATATGGGTTTTATATTACAATCTAATAATCTCTTTATTTTATTATTTAAATTATCACTTGTTTCTTTTTGATACTCTCTTCTTTCTGAATGACCAACTAAACAGTAACTTACGTCACAACTTTTTAATTGTTCCGCACTAATCTCTCCTGTATAAGCTCCATTTTCATAACTTGAAACATTCTGACTTCCTATTAATATTTCATTTGTAAGTAAAGGAATGTTTAAAAGCGTTGGACAAAGTACCAAGGTGTGATTATTTCTATTTATTTCTTTTAAATTATTATAATAATCTTTAAACTCAGTTTTTGTTAAATTACTTTTATTATTTAATACTACTAACATTAGTTTTCTCCTTTTATCTTTCTAGCTATAACTGAAAAGATTCCATATTTATTTCTATTTTGTCTTCTAATCGCATGATCATATACAATTAGTACGCTTTCTGCCATATTTGAAGTACTACAATGGTCTGCCTGAATTATTGCTTGCTTTGATAACTCTTCTATTTGTTTTTTATCTTTATATAGTTCTAATATTATATTTTGACATTCTTCTTCGGTATTAAAGAATTTTCCATTGAATCCTTCAAAAACCATGGTACGGAAAGCAACATCTTCAATACATAAGGATGGAAGACCCGCCCCCATAGCCTCGATAATCGTTAGTCCTTGTGTTTCTGTTTTCGAAGCTGTAATAAATAAGTTACCTAATTGATAAAATACTGGTATCTTTTCCCATGGTACTTTATCCGTAAATATAATATTTTCTCCACAACCTTTATCTTTTG
>Ga0123353_10015658_pt1 | contig 11032 bp, 3 predicted proteins | sample TergutLab28metaG_3_FD_92763 | JGI IMG/M metagenome (GOLD analysis project Ga0123353, IMG submission 92763) | Labiotermes labralis P3 segment gut microbial communities from Petit-Saut dam, French Guiana - Lab288 P3 | ecosystem: Host-associated > Arthropoda: Insects > Digestive system > Gut ... | reverse complement strand
GGCCGCGGTCGGGTATGGCTTTCACGAACGCGAAAATGTTGCCGTCGTTCTTGACGAGGCGGCTCTCGACGGGCTTGCCGTCCTGCGTGGCGGTCAACTTGTTCCATGTGTTGTCGAGGCGCACCTTGATGGTGAGAGGGCGGTCGAAGAGTTCGTCGCAAAGGTAGTCGGTGACGGTGAATTCGATGCGGTCGGCGGCAACCTTTGCGTCCTTGATTTCCGAGGCGTCGCGCTGCTGGGCGTAGCTGGTGAGGTCGCTAAACCCGAGGGGGACGATCCACGGGCGGTTGGGGACGATGAAGTTTTCGTACATGAAATCGAATTGCATGTTGGGTTGGTAGGGGCCGTGGCCGCCGTGGAAGAGGATGCCGCCGTAGTTGGGGACGGTGTCGGTCTTGAAACCCGGCTCGATGACGGCGCGGAAGTTGGCCTCGTGGGAGACGACGCCCGGCGTGGCAACGATGGCCTGCGGGCGCACCGCCCAGCCGATGTCCATGTAGTCCTGCGGGCTGTGGCTGCCGTAGGAGCCTCTGCGGCTCGCGCTGAAGAGCTTGCGGGTGTAGTCGGCCATTTTGCTGGCGTAGAGCAGGGTGGCGCCGGGGGGGCCGAAGGTCTGGCAGCGCGGGATGCGTTCGAGCGAGGCGGCGTGCTCCTGGAGCTTCGCGTTGATGGCATCCATGGAGGCGCCCATGTCCCAGATGGCGTCGGAGGTGATGTTCAGGTGGCCTTCGTTGGCGCCGTGGCGCAGGGAGTGGGACTGGATTTCGCCGCCGGTGTTGATGAAGTCGATGTGATCCTGTACGGGGACGAAGAAGAGGGAGGAATCGGCGTAGTCGGGCATGTAGGTGGTGGGGACGCCGTAGGTCTTGTGCAGGCGCACCCATTCCTTCATGGCGCCGCCATGGTTGGCGGAGCGGTCGTCGGAGGTGGTGAAGAAGGCGGCGGTGGCGTTGTCGGGCCAGAGGGCGATAATGGCCTCGCCGTACTTCTCGGGCCAGCGGAGGAAGTCCTCGGCGTTGTTGCGCTTCTCGCCGCGGGGGATGGGCGGGACGCTCATGAGGTTGCGGTTGGCCATGCTGCGGTTCTCAGCGGGGGTGACGGTGAGGATGCACTGCGCCCAGCCGAGTTGGAAATTGTTCGGGGCATCGTCGGTGGTGGCGAGGCCGCCGAGCTTGGCGGAGATGGCGGTCTGGCCGGGCTTGAGGAGCTTCACCATGCCGTCCTTGTCGACGGTGGCGACGGACGTGTCGCTCGATAGCCACTGCACGGCCGAGACGTCGGCTGCGGCGGGGCGCCAGCGAAGGCGCATCTGGATGGGCATCACGCCGTCGTCGTTGAAGTCCTGCGGGACTTTCATCGTGGGGACGGAAACGGAGATGTGTTCGACTTGCGCCACGGCTGTACATGCGAGGATGGCTGCGCTGAGAATGGAAACGATTTTTTTCATTTGAGTAACGCCAATAATATAACACATCTCTAGCTAGCTCGCCAGTTTGACGACAATTCAAACTATACCAACATTCTGTCAGAATCCAATGAAACGAGAGCATACTTCGTGTGTTTCTTACCCTCTTTCAAAAGCGGTGGCAAGCCGCACGCACTCCAAATCATTAACGACACGAGCCGCTCGATTTGATTCGAGCGGCTCGGTGCTTTCGTTATTTCTTTTGCTTTTCGTTTTTTTGGTTTACAACTCGGGGATGTTCCATCTGCCTCCGTCTCGTGGTGCTTTCATCAGCCTATTCACCGTGGCTGCAAATGGCTCCTTACCCAGTTGCGTGTCGTTTTCCAGTTGCAGCGACCTTGCCTTGTTGTACCTCGTCGTGTACGTTCCAAAGAAGTGCGCGGGAGCAGGATCGGAGCCAGCTATGGCTTCCTCCCATGCCGGTTGCGGATAGTAGACCGTGGCTATCAGGCGCTGGTCGTCCCCGGCCGTGAATCCGTCTCCTTGCTCTCCCGTTCCGAACGGCATGAATTTCTCGCCGTAGAGCATTCCTACGCTGCTAGCCAGCCTCCACCCTTTTGCATCCTTTGTCGCCAGTCCGTCGAAGCACAGGATCTCTCCCGTCTTCACGCCTGCACTGTCCACCATGCGGTACTCTCCGCTCTCGGAGACGTTCAGTCCGCGCACGCCTATGAACGATACATCCTCCTTCAAGTCCTTTCCGCTCAGCTGGAGGTATTCCCCTTCCAGTCCGTAGACTTCAAAGAACTGGCCATTCTTCACCCACATGCGCCCTACTCCCTTCGTCGCGAGTCTGTTCACTATGTCCGTGTCGTCGTCGTAAGCCATCAGCAGTGTGTAGTTTTTCGTCACGGGCACCCTGAACGTGAGCGAGCGGGTGTTCGGTGCCGCACCGTTCAACTTCACGTTCATCTGCCTCAGCGTCGACGTTCTCGCCGAGACCTTCGTTTCGTAAACCGAGTATTTCGGCCTCTGCGCTATGTCGGGCGGGCGCTGTGTGATGGTGACTGTCTTTATCTCTCCTTTTCCAAAAATGAAGATCGTCCCCGTACGCTGTGCTCCTTTGTCGCCTTCGACTTCGTTGGGGTCGATTTTGATGACTAACTTCGACTCGGTGAGTGCGTCGCTCGGATCGACGACTTGATACATCCCTGCAATGGGAGTGTTTGGCGTACCTTTCGGCAAGTCGTCCATACCTGTCACTTCGACGATGTGTATCCACGAATTGTTACTCCTCGCCATCCAAGTTGTATTCGAGGTGATCCTGATCTCGTTGTTGGACGTGTCTCCCGTCGCTGGAACGGGGAGCAATTTGTCTGGTGTCACTGTCATCGTCTCCTCCCAAGCGCGTTGCGTGACGGTGATTGTTTCTGTTTTATAGCCAGCCTTCACGGTGAGTGTAGCTGGGCGCTGCGCTCCAGTATTGGGCGAGATAGGAGCATTGACTTTTGCTGTGATGGTGAACGAGTCCGTACCTGAAACCTCCCTGTCCCTGTCGACTTTTGTCGGTGCAATGGTCAGCCAGTCGGGTATATTCAATACCTCCCAGCCCACGTTTGAAGTGACTGTGATCGTATAGGAAGTCGTGTCGTTCCATGCCAGAGAGGGCGTTGGGAGCGTTGACTTGTCCATCACGAGCGTCGGTACAAAGGCCTCCTGCTTGACGGGGATGGTGTAGAAGTGATCGCTGTAGGCACCGTTGCCCCTGACGGTGATCTCGCCTATGCGATCGTTTTGCTCGTCCTCCGTATAAGCTCCGACATTGATTCTGAAGGTGTATGTGTCGTGCACGGGGATGGCTCCGGTGTTGCCACTCGGATTCACGAGCGTAAGCCACGACGCGCCTTGGGTCACTGTCGCGGTCCACGGGATGTTTGCCTCGAAGTCGACCGTGATGGGCGTTGCTTCGGTTCCTTTCCATCCCACGACAATATCATCCGTCGGCGGAGATGGCGGTTCCAGTTTCACTGCTGCTCCGACTTGCGTGACTTTGATGACGATGTCGTCAGCCTTGTCAAGGGCATCCTTAATGACGATGTAGCCAACACGCTCGGCGACGTCCTTGTTCTCCCCGACCGTGAAGGTAAAGTCCTCAGTGGCCGCCGTGCCGCCCGATTCTACCGTGTTCAGCCAATCGGTGTATTTGGAATCCACTGTCAGTGTCCAGTTGGCAACGTTCGTCTTGACATCGACGAGGTGCGAATCGGCAGTCGCAGGAACGGTGAACTGCTTGGACGACACGGAGATCACGGGTTTCGTGACATCTACGAGGTAGACACGTCCGGTCGGTACGCTTTCCACGTACTCCTTGGCAAAAGTGGTGGTCGCCGAGGACGCAATGCCAGTGCCTGACAAATTGACAGTCCAAGAGCCACTAGGAATGATGTTCGCATCGATTGCAGGGTCGTAGGTAAAGATCGTAAGGCAATCTGCGGGATCAACGGGTGTCGCGCTGTACGTCCACGAGCCTGGTTTCCCCAGGCACTCGATTTCAATCGTGGCACCGTTTGGTATCGTCAAACCTCCGCTGAGAATGCGAATGGGATCGTTGCCGTCGAATTCAATTTTCGCGTTGTTGGCGATAGTGAGCCTGTTCGCGGGGTTGGCGGGAGCATATCTGAGACCTTCGATGATGAGGGTGCCGTTGACGTTCGTGACGCCGCCGATCTTACCGTCGCCGCCAAGCTTGCCTGTTGCGTTAATGGTCACCGTGCCAGTGGCTCCAGAACTGTCGCCAGTGATGAGTAATATGGCGGCAGCACTGGCTCCATCAAGATTTGTGGTGCCTGTGTAGGTATTGGTGCCTGCAAGTTCCAATGTGGAACTGCCTCTGTGGTGGATGTTTGAAGCTCCGTAGGTGATCGGTTGACCATCCCCGTCAACAGGCACGTTGTTAGGATCGCCGTTTTGGATGTTGCTTTGCACTTTGATGTCGCCAGTGCCGCTAAACACGAGCGCCCGATTAGCATTAATACTAGGATTGATATAGATATAGTCTCCAGTAGGACGACCCAGAATCAGCTTACCTGTGCCAATATTGTGGAACTGCCTGTTTTGATTCGCCACATTATAGATATTGCCGGAAATTTGGAGATTCTTATCGCCCGCGAGATAGTGATACGTTTCTCCAGCTCCAGTGAGGGAGAGATCGGCGTGGAGATTCGCGTCTTCCTCCTCGACTGTGAAAGTTGTGCCGATACCAGCAGAGAGCGCGGAGTTGACAAACGTTCCCTCGCCGGGCGTACCGCTTGACCATGTGCCTATATAGGCGTCTCCTGAGAATTTTAAAGTACTGAGGGCGTTAAATAAAAGACCTCCTGCAGTAGTGAGAGTGCCACCGTCCTTGATCTCCAGAGTGTTATTAGTGCCGCCGGATTGGCCACTCACGGTCACAGTACCCAGTGTCTTGAGCATGGCATTGGGGCCTTCGATGAGGAGTCTGTTGTTATTTGCGCCTGCGGTACCACTGTGGATCGTCACGTTCCTGCCCGAGCGGTCGTCGAAGAGACCCTTTACATGAAACAAGCTGCCACCCACCGCCGCCGTGCTCATAGTTGTAGCGGTAACGTCAGTACCCTTCTCGATAATCAATGTGCCGCCTTCGGAAATACGGAGCGTACTTGCACTGGTCGCCACAGAGTGCAAGTTGTTAAATGTGGTGTCGTTGCTTCGCTTGGCGATCATTGTGCCTTTGATGTCAAGCGTAGAGCCGCTGGTCAAATTCACAGGTATTGCAGCGGCAGTGCCCTCGTCATACGCATCGTCGAGAGTGAGAACGGCATTTTCATCTATGATCGTCGTGTTGGCGGCACTCAAACTAAGTCTCCTCGCGTTGCCGCCCTTTGCGAAGCGAAGGGTGGTATCGGCTGCGTTGGGATTCAGCGCGTTTGCAATATCAACCCAACCCGCCAGAACGGTTTCCCCCGTGCCTTGGAAATAGATAGGGTATCTGGCTGCCATCGTTATGGTACTGTCCGGCGTGCCCAAGGTGAGCGTATTGTCCTCGGTCTTCCCAGTATCGGTATTGTACCAAATTCCCGAAATATTATTGGTAATAATCGTATTGTTGCCGCAAGAAGTATCAAAATCGCCGGCAAGCGCGATGGAATTTGCGCCACTGAAATTGAGAACCCAATCGTTGGCTCCGGGGTTGCTGACGAATTGATCCGCGGTAAATATGCGCGGCTTCGCCCTCGCTCCCGTCGTGGATAAAGTGGCATTGTGATTGATTTGGATGACGCTATTGTACTCGCCGTCCTCGTCCTCCAAAATCGCCTCCACGTCGCCGTCGAGGGTGAAGGAAGAGGTTAAAGTCACCCTGTCACCTTTGATTCGCCATATTTCGCCTGCCGCATCGGTTTCATAAGGGTTTGGCGTTATTGTCGCAGTAGTAGGCCAATCTTTGGTGATCGGCTGTGCGAAAACCGTGCTGTAGGCGGCTGCGAGAGCCACTGCTGCTGTTATGAGTAGGAATTTTTTCATATTCTGTATGTTAAGTTGAGCGTTGAGTATTTGATGCAAGACCTGTTAAGAGGATCTCTATCTCATTTTAATATATTGTAAAAGAAAGAAAAGTCAACGGGAATTGCTGCTGCTGGATTTTTAGATCGCCTCAGATATTCCTCTGTTTTCCACTTGCCCCGTCTCGCAGCAATTGCTACGCTTGGTGGCGATATGAAACTCATCCTTCCTATTGCTCTACTGGCAGCCGTCGGCACCCTAACCGCTGCGCAACCCCTCAAAATGAACCCCGTCCCCGCCGAGACGCTCGAATTCGCCACAAGCGGGGGCAATGTCTACCAAATGCGTTTCCGCTACGACCTCAAGGGCGGCGCGCAGACCAACGCGAGCAATGCCCTCGGGCGCCTCCTCGTCCAATCGCTAGCCAGCTACCTCGGCGACCACAGCGCGGACGACGCATTCATGAAGCAGATTCAATTCCTGCTCGAAGGCCCCAACACCATCTCCCCGTGCGGAGGCTACTCCTCCCAGCACGAGAGCATATTCCTCACCTCGCTCATCGTCGCCCGTGAGACACCCAAACTCTGGGAGCGCTTCAGCGACGAGGAGAAAAAGAAGATCGACCTCCTCATGAAAGCCCACCTCGTCGCCTGTGCCCTCACCACGAGCGACGCGGTCTACCCCAACGAGCGCACAATCCCGCCCGCCATGGACGGCAGCAAAAACCACAACCGCAACTGGAACCCCAACCACCGCGAAGGCATGATCGGCGGCCTCATGCTCGGCGGCCTCTGGCTCGGGCCGAAGGAAGCCCAGGCGTTCCTCGACAGCTACGATCACGTCAAATTCACCGAGCAGCTCAAAGCCGCTGGGCTCAGCAATACCTACGAGAAATTCACATGGAAGGAAAGCCATCCCGAGTCCGCCGCGCCCACGCCTGAGGAAGTCAACGAAGCCGTGCACGGGTTCCGCCTATTCGGCAAGGACATCACCAACCCGATGGAACTCTTCATCTACCTCTCCAAGCACACCTACGGCGGCACGGTCACCGCGGGACTCAAGGACGGCGAGGGGATAGACGGCGGAGGCAAGATCGTCGCCGACGCCGACAAGGTGCCCAACATCGGCAAGCTCGGCATGCTCCTCGAATTCGCCAGCGGCGACGCCAGCGGCTCCCGCAGTTGCGCCCACTACTCCTACACTGGCTTCCGCCCCAACATGGCCAAGCAGATCGCCATGCTCGTCACCGGACACTTCGACTACAAGCATCCGGAGTGGCCAGCCGTCTTCGAACAGATCAAGATCGGCAACGAAGACCTCTTCTTCAAGCTCGAAAGGGGCTACATCACCTACGCCCACGGCAAGGCTGCCGACAAACCATACGCCTTCGACGGCAAGGACGACAAGGGCATCATGCGCGACATCTGGAACGAGGTTGTCATGCCCTTCCATAAGTCGCAAACGAAGTAAGCGTTCCCCGCCAACGAGCGAGACGCACGCCGTTACTTTGCTGCTGCGATATCCGATACCCTTTTTGTCTATAAAATAGACATTGGTATAAAATCGGTGAAGAAGCGCATTTGGGCACAAAAAAACGGGCGGCTCGTTTTGCGCGAACCGCCCGATTCTAAACTTTTGAATTTTTACCTGCTCGCCTTCCTTCTGCGGAAGATGACGAGCAACGCCGCTCCAGTTCCGAGCAGAAGCCACGTAGAGGGTTCGGGGATGGCGACCAGCTTCAGGCCTTGGATGTAGATGATGCCGTTAGCCTGGCTTGTACCTTCCCACTGGAGTTTGGCGCCATCAAGGGCGGCGATCACGTTGCCGTCGGCGTCAAGGAAATTGGCTGTCATTGCGTCAAGTGTGCCCTGACCTCCGACGAACGTACCGCCATCGATTGCGAAAAGGACGATTCTTGCCGTGGGATCAGCATCCAGCACCCATTGCATACCTTCTGGTGCGGCGGAGATGTCGAAGAGTTTGATATTGAGTCCGCTGTTCAATGTGAGTGCGCCAGCGTTCATTTTGATGGCATCTGCGTCGCCAAGGCTCATGACGTTGAGCGTCGCGCCGCTAACCATGGTGAGACCCCTGTTGAATGTCAGACCCTGTCTATTGAGGAAGGCTCCGTCTACGACGGTTGTCGCCGTGGCGCTCGTGCCGATCGTGCCCGATCCGCCGAGCGTACCGCCTGAAACCGTGGTTATCGTACCCGAGGCGGTGCCATCGATCAGCACGGTGCCAGTGTAGCCTGCCTGCATGGCTATGTTGCCCGTGGCGGTACCAATAACGTGCAAGGCGGCGTTTGACCACAACCTTATTTGACCCGAGGAGGAGCCAGTAATGTGCGCGGAGGAGTCAATGCCTGTCATATCTATCGCGCCCACTCTGGCATTGGTATCGACTTGCAGCTTGGCGTAGTTCTGTAGAGTTATCGTGCCCGTAGCGGCTGCATTGTCCTTAACTTGCAGGGTGTTATACGCGGTGGTGGTGCCATGAGCCAAGTTTATCGCACCTGTGGTGGAGGCAGAGCCAGTAAGTAGCAGGGTGTTGCTGCCTGCCTGCAAGTTTATCGTTTGGTTATTAACACCCGCGGATGCCGTGGATGTAAGTTCTACTGTGCCTGATCCTCGTATGTAGAGCACTTTGTCGGAGAAAGTGGCATTTACTACGGTGTAGTAGCCAGCAGAGCCGGTAAACATGAATCCCTGCGCCGCAGTCCCAGTGCCATTGAGGGTGCCATTCAGTATCAGCTTGCCCCCTGAGTCAATAAGATTTGCAATTCCCATTACAGCATTAGCGTTAGAGATCGTACCATTAATAGTGAGGTCGTTCGAACCAGTGGCAACGAGACCGGTATTTCCAGGGCCTTCGTGGGAAAAGTTAGCATTGAGAGTCGCGGTGCCTCCCGAGGCATTATTGACAGCCATAGTATTGGTAAAAGTGATAGCCTGTCCTGCTACGGTTGCCGTCTCGCCGTTGAGTCGGATCGTAGGGGCATTAGCCGAAGACGAAACAGGAACCTGGATATCATTAGCGTTACCCGTTACTCTGAACGATGTTCCGACGTTGAGAGTTCCTTTATCTTCGAATTCCAGAGTGGTGCCCGCACCCGTCATCGTAACGATGTCGATAGTTTCGGTTTCAGCTATGGTCTCCGAGGCTCCGCCACTCAATTCCAATGGATCTGGAAGTGCCGCCGAAGCCGTGTTGAAGGCAACTCCGAGAGCCGCTGCTGTTGCTATGAATAGGAATTTTTTCATATGTATTTTTTGCTGTTGTCGATGATGATGCGAGCGAGCCTTTGCAGACCCATATAAAATTCTACTCAAAAAAAGGAAAGCCGCAATCAAAAAAACAAGAATATGGCGAGCACCCCGACGATCGACTACTGCGACTTCATGCACGGCAAAACCGCGCTGTATACCGCCGCGCTTTCGTGTCTTCGTGTGAAATTAAAGTCACTTGATTTCAAACGTCGCTTTGCTTGGTGCGGGGCGGCCTTGCTTGGTGTCGCGGAGGGCTTCGGTGCCTTCCTTGCTGAGGTTGAGGGTGTGGGTGCCGGGCGTGAGCTTCGAGGCGGCGAAGCGGATGGTGAAGGCTTGGTTGGTCTCGGTGTCGGGTATGATTTCGGTGATGTCGACCTCGCCGTCGGCGTCCTCCACGGTCACGTGTTCGGTCTTGAGGTTTTCGACGGTGCCGGGGCGGGTCAATACCATGCGGACTTCCTCGGTGGGCGCGAAGGCTTCCTTGGCGGGTTTGATGCCGAAGAAGGGTTGGGTGATGTATTCGGTGATCTCGGGGGCGTCCCACTTTTTGTCGTAGGTGGTGGGGAACTGGTCGCGGTAGGCCTTCCACATGGCCTGGGTGAAGGGCGAGGGGCGGTTGTGCCAGGGGTTGAAGAGGGCTTCGCCGCTGGACTTGAGGCGGTCGGCGTAGTCGAAGTAGGCTTCGTGGTTGAAGAGCTTGCGGCCGTCCTCCATCATCATGAGGGCGAGGGCGTGGGCTACGATGCCGGCGGCGTTGTTGTCGCGGTAGATGGCGTTCCATCCGGCGTTGATGGCTCGGGGGGAGCGGCCGCGGGTGATGCCCCAGTCGGGCATGCCGATGAGTTCCTTGGTGTAGTGGACGATGTTGGGGCTGCGTTTGTCGGCCTTGAGGAAGTGCCAGTCGGGGTCGCTGCTGATCTCGACGTCGCGTTCGGTGACGTAGAAGGTCTGGTAGGTGTCCTGGAACATGACGTCCCAGTGGCCGACGTTCTTCATGTGCGCGTCGTCGAGGAGGAGGCCGGCGAAGAGGATGGGGGGCTTGCGTCCCTGGCCGTGGCCGCCGTCGTCGGGCCAGTTGGTGCCGTTGTCGGCCATGCCGGTGAGGTCGATGGCGATCTGGATGAGGTTGATGGCGAGGTCCTTCTTGGAGGGCTTGGTCTCCGCGGCGCCTTCGAGCTTGTCCCAGTCGAGGTGGAGGGCGAGCATGGTCTGGTTGAGGACGTAGCTGATTTCGCGTCCGTAGTTGGGCAGGTTGTATGAGGGGTGGAAGACGACTCCGCCGTGCCAGCCAGGGACGTGGTCGAGCCAGAGGCGTTCGGTGACCTTCTTGAGGCCGAGGACGCTTTGCGGGCCGGTCTTGTTGTTGGGGAGGGGCGGGTTGATGTTGCGGGGGGTGGTGCGCTCGTCGATGGGCAGGGCGGAGATGGGGCCAACGGGGGCAAGGTTGCGGAGGCGGTCCCAGCGGACGTCCTTTATGTTGTGGCGGGTGGTCTTGTCGGTGCCCATGTAGGTGGGGCGGAAGCTGCCCTCGGGCGGGGCTTGCCCAAGCACGGTGAGGACGGCGGCGGTGCGGAGCGTGGCGCGCATTTGGTCTTTGCCCAGGGGCGGCGGGTTTGCGGGGACGTATTTCGGCGAGTCGGGTTCGCTCTGCTCGGGGCTGAGCCAGAGCCAGCTCACGGCGGAGACGAGGCTGCTGGAGGGCGGGAGAATGAGGGGGTTGTCCTTGGAGAGGGGCTGGTCGTTGGGGCGGGCGGCGTTGAGCTCGGGCACGTAGTGGAGGATGCGGTCGTCGAAGCCCTGCCGCTGCGAGGAGGGCCATTTGCTGTGGTCGATGACG
>Ga0123353_10015655_pt1 | contig 11033 bp, 4 predicted proteins | sample TergutLab28metaG_3_FD_92763 | JGI IMG/M metagenome (GOLD analysis project Ga0123353, IMG submission 92763) | Labiotermes labralis P3 segment gut microbial communities from Petit-Saut dam, French Guiana - Lab288 P3 | ecosystem: Host-associated > Arthropoda: Insects > Digestive system > Gut ... | reverse complement strand
TTTTAAATCATTATTGTTGTGGTTTTTCGGGATAAACCCCAAAACCTTTTATGCGGGGGGGGGGGGGAGTTAGATTTAGCCCAAAATTCGTAACCGCTGCTTGTATGATTCTGTTCCGTGCCATTTGCCGAAGAAAGAAATGTTTTCCCTCACCGCGTTGTTGTCTCTTCCACACTCTTATTTGACGAAACTTTGAAATAACGCGTCCATAGAGTGTAATAATAATAATAATAATAGAAGTTGCAGCAAATTGGCCAGATGTAATAATTAAAAACAAAAAAGAGAAAACAGACACCCTGATAGATGTGGCAATACCCGCAGACAGAATGTTGTTCAAAAGGAAGCGGAAAGGAAGTTAAAATACAAGAGTTTATGTATAGAGATACAGCGAATGCGGAACCTGAAATTTACGATTACACCATTAATAATTGGAGCTACTGGAATAGTAACGAGAAGTTTAAGGAAAAAATATGGAAACTGTACCAGGAAAACATTCGATAGATTCACTACAGAAGACAGCTATGCTTGGAACATCACACATAATACGGAAAGTACTGCGATGTGAAGCTTGAAGCCTGAGCGGTGGGGATCACCGCTGGCTGAAGAGAAGTACCAGGAAGAAAAGACTTGTGACAAGAGACATCCATATAGTTTATTAATAATAATAATAATAATAATAATAATAAGGTAATCTTATTATACACATAACATTTTAAACAACGCCCTGTATATTCACGCGGGGTCAAACGATGCTTACAAAATTGACCGCTAACCCAAGAAATTAAAAGACTGTAATGAGGGAGCCCAATATAACGCAGAACTCAACCGCCAACTTTCACGAACGTTCATTTCTGCTACAACGCGAACATTGTGTTCTCTCTCTACCTCGCGTTTTAGAAAAACGCACAATAAAAAATTGGTCTTATAGGAAGAAAATTGGCCAGTCGTCCAACCTTGTACCTCCACGCTGATCGCTGAAGTCACGTAATAGCCAACACGCGGAAGCGATATTTCGCGTTATACAAACGGCGTTCCCCTATTCTTCAGTGGCGCAGCCAATTCGTGTTAATTAACCATGCGTAAAGCAGAAGTGCCTACATTTGTGGGGGTAATTTTTCTTAATTTGCGCGAATCTTCGTTTACGTTCATGCTCCATGAAGCAACCCACACTCTATTCCCTATTGCACAGTAAATACTCCATTATCAATTTATAATTAGGAAATAATGACATGAAATTCAAACGAATCTACATCAGTGTCTTTCTGATCAGTTTTCTTGCTTAACTGTACATGTTTCCTCTATCATTGACGTAATGGAAGTGGGGGGGGGGACTTGACTGATAGGCCACAGATGACAATGTGTCTGTCGTGTCTTGTGCACACAAGTACATAGAGAAGATTACTGTCCTGTTAACACAGCTACATAGGGGAGATTATTGTCTTGTGCACACAGCTACGTAGAGAAGATTATTGTCCTGTGAACACAGCTACATAGAGAAGATTACTGTCCTGTGCACACAGCTACATAGAGAAGATTACTGTCTTGTGCACACAGCTACATAGAGAAGATTACTGTCCTGTGCACACAGCTACGTAGAGAAGATTACTGTCTTGTGCACACAGCTACATAGAGAAGATTACTGTCTTGTGCACACAGCTACATAGAGAAGATTACTGTCTTGTGCACACAGCTACGTAGAGAAGATTACTGTCCTGTGCACACAGCTACATAGAGAAGATTACTGTCTTGTGCACACAGCTACATAGAGAAGATTACTGTCCTGTGCACACAGCTACATAGAGAAGATTACTGTCCTGTGAACACGGCTACATAGAGAAGATTACTGTCCTGTGCACACAGCTACACAGAGAAGATTACTGTCCTGTGCACACAGCTACATAGAGAAGATTACTGTCTTGTGAACACAGCTACATAAGGAAGATTACTGTCCTGTGCACACAGCTGCATAGAGAAGATTACTGTCTGTTCACACAGCTACATAGAGAAGATTACTCTCCTGTGCACACAGCTGCATAGAGAATATTACTGTCCTGTGCACACAGCTACATAGAGAAGATTACTGTCCTGTGCACACAGCTGCATAGAGAAGATTACTGTCGTGTGCACACAGCTACATAGAGAAGATTACTGTCCTGTGCACACAGCTGCATAGAGAAGATTACTGTCGTGCGCACACAGCTACATAGAGAAGATTACTGTCCTGTGCACACAGCCTTAAGTGCGAACTCAGCCACTGCAGGTGATGTAAGAAATAATGCACGTTCTTTCAGTATAAAATGTTTTAAGAAAAATCCCTTCAAACAGCAGATCGGAAAACAGTTATCGAAAATTAACAAATAATTAATGGAGATAATTTGGTAGAATATTGTGAGATGCAATTTAGGACTAAAATTACATTATATCCTGGAGGATCAGGATATGAAGAAACCTTTCTGACTAGCCAAAGGCAAAATTTTTTTGTGCAAGTAACACGCTTCGCGTTCACTAAAAATAAGCAATTTGTGATAATTTGTATGTACCAAATATACACATCAATTGTATAAAATTATAAATTACGCATATTCGCACATGTTGTTACATACGGATGTTACTACGAACAGGGCACTGAATGCATAATATTCACTTCGCAATTTGTGGTCTGCTTACTAACTATCCTCCTTCCAGGAAGCCTGTACAGCCAGAAACTGTTTAGTTGTACAATAAACTAATCAGAAACACTCTAGGTAGCCTTGTGCTAGCACTTGGTCTCTATTCATGTTGCCGAATACTCTAATAAAGCATACACGAGTGTGCTGGCACTTGGAAGCCCTGAGACTGCTTATAGGGAATAAGGTTCGGTTGGCAGTTGCACTGCTACTGACCAACTGGATGCAATTTCAATAGAAAACTGTGACTATTAATCAAAAGTCTTTGTTCCATGAGTTCCCTCCTCTGTTTGTATGATGCTTCTATCAGATTACAAGGAAAACCTGATACTGCTTATAAAAATATTTGCTTGTGATACATTATCTGTCAATGTCTGACGTCACCAGCTGCAGGAGCAACGGGCGTTATATTCCTTGCTGAAGACGGAATTCCTGTTTTCGTCAGCGCTCCTAAACAGGATGTGGTTACCACTAATACCTTGCCCGGCGACTGAGTTAAAACGGGCGGAGCGTACAGCTGACAATTTACTTACACAGGACTAAAGGGGCGAGGTTAATAATTCAGGAAACTTTACTGTTTTTTTACAAAACGTTTTCATAATTCATTCTTTGTTAAGGGCAAGGTTAAATATGTCTAGAGTGCCTATTTACCATAATGTTGTACATGAGACGTAGAAGGTAAAGGTACAGGTAAAGCAGTCCTGCTACAGGCCTGGAGTAACCCAGAGTGTTCCAGGAAGTTAAGGTTCCCAGATTTCATGACAACGGCACAGGATGGTGGTAAAGTTGTCAGTCTTACGCACCGGCCGCCTTTGCCCCCAGGAAATGCTCCTGGTACTCATTTCTGTTGGAGGTTGAGTCGACCCCAGGACCATAGTGCGATCGGAAGGATTTTATGTCAATGAAAAATTCTAATAACACCAGCTGGGATCGAACCAGCAACCTTCCGATTTGTAGCACAGCACCTTAATTACCGCGCCAACGCGGTCCCCAAAGGTAAAGGTAAAGTTAAAGTAAAGGTAAAGGTAAAGTTCCTTTCCGAGTTGTGAAGGCACACGCGGGAAGCTCTGTTATAGATGAATTGATCCTTAACCTGAACACAAGATGGAGGCGAGTGATTAATTTCACGCCCCGACCGCTTTACCCCCGGGAGATACTTCCGGTACGCACTGAGTGTACGGCTAGGTGCACCAGAGCCGGCCTGGACGTTTTGGTGAAGAGAGAAGTTTCTTGGCCCTACCGATGTGGCTGCAGCCGTCGGTATGAGACGTAAGAATGGCCAGTTTATTTGACATGTTTTCGAATCATCCAATCGAGCCTACGGACTGCGGAATTCACTGTCACTTGATCAGTAAATTTCTGATCTGTTATGTAAAGCGAAGATTTATAACAGTGTTACCAAGAGGACTCTATCCTGAGCCAGGTTAATGCATTGTGATTTCACATTTGTTTAAGATCCATTTTAATATTATCCGAACATATCCGTTAGGTCTCCTAAGCTTTTGTTTCTGCAGTGTGTTATTTAACGACGTTATCAGTTGCCTAGATTTTGTTGCTTTCGTGATGGATGGGTGGATGGATGAATGAGCAGGTAGCGCCTTTGGAATCTTAGTGACAAGGTGAAAAAAGACGTATTCTGAGAAAATCCTGTCCCAGTGTCACTTTGCCTGCACCACGAATCCCATACGGACTAGCCTGGGTGAGAACCTGGTTTCTCCACATTGATTAGAGGTCGGCGACTGGCAGTCCGAGCCTTGGGGTGGCCCAGAAGGCTGTTGGTCTGTACCGATTACAAGGATGAAGCTTCCTTTCTTTAATTTTGTACTATTTGCTTGGGCAGCTGGTGACTTCGGTTATCGTACTTGGCAATAAATTTTGTACATATTTTTATTTCGTTTTTACCAGTCAGCAGAATGCTATGTGCAAAAAAAAAAAAGACACCGGAAAGTCTAATATTTTGTTAAAATCTTAAATGTGCGTATTAACCCTTTAAACGTCCAGTTAAATCCAATCTGCCCTTTGCTAGCATTATTCGGAGCTCACCATATTCTCCACATTAGTAGGTAAAGGGTTAATAGCCGTTTTATGACGCCGTGACTCTGAACTCTGGGACAGTGGTCAGGTTCGTGCCGAACCTGTGGTAGTATGTTGTAGGATTCCTGATCGAGGTAGCAGGTTAAATGTTGGTTTGCTTGAAGCTGCCGTTTTCTTCCAGCAGTTCGCACCGACCCTTACAGTATTCCAGTATTTACTCAGCACCCAGACATAATCCCAGTGTTTGATTTCACTTTCAGATGAAACGCAATAGTATTTGAAATACACGGCCTCTCGACTTTCCCATTACCTCGGACAATAAGATGTTGTTACCTTCTCTGCCTCGCGTGTCTCATATTGTCTGATTTTCATGAAAAGCTTCCTTCCTTCGTTCACCAGCCTATCACGTGTTGAGCAGAATGAGAGCAAATACAGAGTGCCACAAAACTTAGTGTCACCTGCGCGGGCTATTTTCTGTACAGTCTGCCTGAAACATTTGAGTGTCTGCGTGTAGCAAAAGGGTAATACGTCAGTCTATTCAGATATCATGACAAGGCATCCAGTGTTGTTTCATTCGTATATTATACACCATATTATTGTACTGCTGTTCACTACAGACCTCTGTGTTTAGGTAAGTACACGCTCGGTATATTTTGTGTGTTTGTTTTAAACAAAGAAGCTGTCAGCAGAAGAGTCAGGTCTTGTGGGATGTGACGCCATGTCCCCAGGCGATTCCGCGCGTTTCGAAGGATCATAGTGCTTCCATCTTCAAGGTGGAGCAGTCAACGTCGACTAGAAAGGTTAAATGTGTTAGTTTGAGTTTGACGGAGCACGTTAACAAGCGTGGGGAAGGGAGAAATTCATACAGGATTGTAGCTGAAAACCCATAAAATGTTTGTCAAAGCTGTAGCTGGTCTCTGAAACTTCAGAGCTGATTTTGCTTGCTCAGGATATATTTCATTTGGGACTTTGTGTAACAATGTGAATGAGGTACGTAACCTTCATAATCGATAGGCGCAGGAAGTTCTCGAGAAGATTGGCCACTGTCAGCTACTCAGTGGTGTCTATGATCAACGTAGTTACTTATGGCTTTCTCTAGCCTTAAGTGGGTAAAACTGTCTTGGGCAACAGAAATTGGGTACGCCTTTCAGATTGGATGTATGTTGTGAAGGATTTTGGTGGGGAAATGTCGTGGAAAATGCCATCTTGGAAGACCAAGACATGCAAAGGAGGCTCTTAGAAAGCTGTTGTTATGATAGTAGTTCGATGAATTTGGCTTAGATTTGTGTCCTTTGGTTCTTATATTGTTACGCAGTTTATAGACACATTAATTTTTCATTAACTGCAGTATCCGTATATTAGTTCTATAGGATTGTCTTTCGATTGGTCCAAGGAAGTCCCGCTGGTGACACATAGGACGTCTTTCTCATCGAACATCGCTAAAACTGTTGGTGAATGTTCAGTAATTTTTCTTGCACTACATTGTTTTCCGATAGATACGAGAAAGATCTATAGTGCTGTCACAACTAAATATCTGTGGTGTGTGTGTGTGTGTGTGTGTGTTTATGTGCCCTCTAATATATTTTAACCTTTCAACAGAATCAGTGTAATGTAGCAGATACGCAGAAAGTATAAATTGAACGGCTAATCATCAGTTTTGATTCCACCCTTAGGCAAGATTATGAACAATGCCATTATATTCTTGTATCGTGTATTGATTCTACTTTTCAGTTTCCAGTATTCTTTCTACTTGACTTTTGTTGGTTATAGTAATGGAGTTACAGTGAAGTTAAACCATGTATTGTTTGGCTGGGATCTTTTCTTCTGTTTTAAAATTCTGCGAATATACTGCTAGAAACATATTATAAATAAACATGATAAAGTTTGAATTATCCAGCTATGTTCTTGTAAAGTCTCGAATTTGGAGCTGGTCAGAGAGTAGTGATTGTGGATTGCGGGGTTTGTGAAATTGGCTAACAGAGGACTAATGTAATGTAGATTGTTTTTCCAGAAGCTATGTGACTGAAAGACAGGAATTGTGAAAGTCTCTTGGTAAAGGTAACCGGAATTCAGAACCAGAGATCTCTGGCACACTAAGAATAATGCTAATTAGTGTACTGGGACACGGTACACTGTAGTGGTGACTGATTTGCGACCGTTGTGCTGCCGTGTTGTACACTCGCACAAGTTACAAGTAGGAAGTACGGATCCTGGAAATCTTGGAAAAATGCTGGAAGAACCAGCTGTGATCTTGTACGTTTGATGATGATCAAAATGTTGCTAACTCGGTGTAACATGTAATAGTAGGCTTACTTTGTTACACCTTGAGTTATCTTATTAGGTTCCGTCACGTATTTGTCTCTCCGTAAATACCTTGTCCAGTGGTAGATCTATTTGCCCACGCCTTCCTTCTGTTTGAACACGATCTTCCATGCTATTGCTGCCACTCAGGCCTTGCAAATGCAGTACTTATTCTTACTACGTACACTTTTGTTCAGATTGTATGACCAGAGCACGGACTTGCACCACTCTATTTCAGAACGGCTTGCAGTGTTATGCAGCACTGTTGTCACCTGATGAGTGCTTGGTTATAATCCTAGGAGAAAGAAGGTAGAACGGTAGGGTCAGGTCGTCGAATATGACGGTAGATCCTAATTCGCGGTACCGCTGTATCTTTACTGTATGCTTCCGCCATGTAATGGTATATGACCTTGTAGCAGGTGCCTAGTAACGATATTTATTAGAAGGGCTGAACTGTCGCAGGAATTTTGTTCCAGTTACGAATTTTGATTTGTTCTCGTGCTCGTCAAAATTTCGGAGAGTCGTGTTGCGTACGCTTCTCGATTGCCTACGGTTAGTGATTTCAACTCATCCATTAATTAGACCTTAATACTAGTTACAGCGTTGTATTTGGTGTTTCATATATGCGATTTTACAATGTGACATAGCTACAGTTTGTGGTTGAATTCCAGGATGGCGAACTTCTAATATGGCGTCCTGTTTTGTCTCATATTGGGATATTTGGAAGAAATTGCACAAAAACGAACTGTGTGTTTTAACATAGTCAGCCCACAGAGTTCAGTGAGTTTGAAGTAAACGAAGCCAGTTCTTCAAATCAATCTACAGTGGCAAATTCCGATTTTCCCAGTGCTGTCGCTCATGAACCAATCCCGTCCACTTCAGTCGAACAGAACTTCAACAGGTAGATTAGTGTAGGCTGCAAGTCTGAGTCCACTGCTTTCGGTTTCACAAGGCACAAAGTGAAGCTAGGTCTGCTAGACCAAGTTCAGCGAAGACTCTGTGCATACAAGGCGGAATATGAGAAGAAAAGAGGAGTGCAGTCTACCGACACAGGCAAGAAACTAACCTGTCATAAGTCCCTTTTCGAGAAACACAGTATGCAACAAAGGGTAAACAGATATAGGTGACCCCTTTCCGGTGGAAAAAGCGGGCCACTCAAACCCATGGTGAAGACAGGCAGAAGTGAAGTGAAATCACCAGCTTCGTTAGCAAGGGATTTAGGTGTTTCCTCAAGGTCAGAAGAAGAAGATGGATGGGGAAGGAGAGTGAGGATGAAGTTGATGCCAAATGTTTATGCTGTGCGGGTTTGTTTACTGAAGACAACGACGTTGAGAATAGGTTCGATGCCAGAAATGTCTAAAGTGGGCACACATTGATTTACGAACTATCGGGAAAGGGCTTTTTTGTGTGACGAGTGTAAGAAATGACATACACTTGTTTACTGTGGCCGCTAACTGTTATGAAAAACTTTGTTTGGTGGAATTAATAAAACTTGCTGTTTCTGGCCTCCCTAAATTGTTTTCTTGCTCTGTGTGAAAAAAAAAACCTAGTACCCCATAATAGGGTGGGCTGGGGTAGCGCAGTCAGTATAGCGATTCGCTACGGCCTGGGCGGTCTGCAGATCGAGTTCCGGTAGGGGCGAGATTTTCCGCATCCGTCCAGAACGGCCCTGGGGCCCACCCAGCCTCCTAAACAGTGAGTACCGTGGTATTCCCGGGAGTTAAGCGGCCGTGGCGCGGCGCTGATAAACCACCACATCTAGCACCGAGGTTAAAGAAAGAGTAGAGCTATACCTCTACTCCCCCTTTGGAGCTTCGTGGCCTGTTCTACTGTGAACTTTACCTTTCCCCCTCTTACCTCATAATATGAGCCATCACGTATTAGGTGTCGATTCTTGTTGTTTCGTAAAATTGGTATTATCTCTATAAACGAATTGTTTTCATGAACTAATAACCGCTGTGGGGGCCGCGGTAGCACAGTGGTTAAGGTGCTGTGCTACAAATCGGAAGGTCGCTGGTTCGATCCCAGCTGGTGTCATTGGAATTTTTCATTGACATAAAATCTTTCCGATCGCACTATGGCCCTGGGGTCGACTCAGCCTCTAACAGAAATGAGTACCAGGAATATTTCCTGGGGTAAATGCGGCCGGCGCGTAAGGCTGACAACCTTACCACCATCCTGTGCCGTTGTCATGAAATCTGGGAACCTTAACTTCCTGGAACCTTCTGGACCACTCCAAGCCTGTAAAGGGACTGATTTACCCTTTTATTAACCGCTGTACTTAATGAGGGATTGTCGAGCATCAAAATGCATTGAGAGGTCCTTGCTTATTATAAATTGTGTTATCGGCGTGTCCATACAACTAACCCTACCCCATACTAGGCAACTTTACCCTATAGACAGTGCTGCTTGAAAGCATGCTTCTCTGAGAGAAGAAGGGAGTTACGATGCGATGAATATGCATAACGGTCTGCTTTGTAATGCATGAAGTAAATACTTGGAAACTGTAGACTGTAACTGTTACATGCACACAGAACTATGATCCTTTGCTTGGGGTAAATATTTTTCGAAGACAGAGAAGGTGAAAATGTTGCAAGAACAGTTTAAGTGCACGCGTACCGAACGTAGGCTATTCATAATTTACGTCTCTGTATAACTTACAAATATGATTACTTACTCCATGGTGCAGAGTCCTTCTTGAGAAGCTAACTGGTTTGCTGCTAGTCAAGAAATTCCCCACATTTCACGGAACCCGAATGTTCATTACCGCACTCACAAGCCTCCGCCACCCGTCCCTATCCTAGGCTAGCCCAATCCAGTCCATATACCCACATCCTACCTCCTGGAGATCCATCCTAATATTATCTCCACCCATCTACGCCTAGGTCTCCCCACTGGTCTCTTCTACAAATATGATTATAAGATTAATTTCATTGTAGTTTCTAATTAATTAATACTGCATTAGCAGAACACGGCTGATCAACACCGCTAATATTTAAGCCTGCGTTTTGACACGTTCCTAAGCCAGTGACATTAATATCTATCCTGGTAACTTATCTGCTCAAAATCCTTTCCAGTTTTTAAAGTGACTTCTTTCTATAACTTTTCCCATCAGATTTGGGATGCAGCCATTTTATCCCCATTCTAGCCACATACCCGGTCAATCATAATGTCTCGGTTATATTCCGAATTCTTGTCACGCCTTCTTCCTTCTTGTATTGTCTTGCCTGCCTGTAGGAGATATTTCATTTTTAACACGCATCCCCAAACTATAATAAAACATTAATTTTGTTACGAGCCTAGCTGTTAGCATCTGAAACCGTAGTCTGATGGCTTATAATTTCATCCCTTTTGCTTCCTCTTCAGTAAGTGAATGATGTTTCTAACAAGCACGGTTGCTGTAACCGGAGGTTCAGTTCCGTCGACGGAGGTTGATATCTGTTCTTAAGCACAACTATATGTCTTAAGGAACACACTGTCCCTTCCAGAAAGAAATGCATATTCTTGGACGCACATAAATACGAACGGAAAGATAAAGGCTGTCTTTCTTTTTCATATAACGCCCGATTTAAACATACAATGAGCTATACCTTTATCTCTGTTTCTCCTAAACCAACAGGGATGCACAAATCCCAGATGTCTGGTCGCTTCGGCGACTACATTTTATACGGAAACGCCTAATATTTCAGTATAATTTTCACTTTTTTTTTTCGTGTGAAACCTACGAAAACATGTGTCATTTCACATGCACCGAGCGGAATGTGCAAGAGAGCGGTCAGCTGCAGAGATCACTTCAGAACTGTGGGTTCTCAGAAGAAAAAAAAACTTGCATGATGACACCACTCTGGGGCCCAGAATTTGGAGATGGCTCCTGGATTTTTGGGAAATTTGTGGACGGCTGTCCTGAAATTTGATGTTTTGCTGACCGTGCATCTCAGTATAATCTTACTAATTAACCAACTTAATGCACAAATTCTTGTTTTATAATAAGTTTATTATATTCCTCTACATGTTTCGAGCACTATGTGCTCA
>Ga0123353_10015654_pt1 | contig 11033 bp, 8 predicted proteins | sample TergutLab28metaG_3_FD_92763 | JGI IMG/M metagenome (GOLD analysis project Ga0123353, IMG submission 92763) | Labiotermes labralis P3 segment gut microbial communities from Petit-Saut dam, French Guiana - Lab288 P3 | ecosystem: Host-associated > Arthropoda: Insects > Digestive system > Gut ... | reverse complement strand
GGGGGTTCTACTGAGGGTGCATGTCTTCCGCAGCAAAAGCAGGGAGGCTTTCGCCAGGAAGACCTGCAGACGAGCGAGCCAGGGATGGTGAGCGAGGCGGGCCTGAAGGAGAAGCCCCCCTGCGACGTCCGGTGTATTGCGGTAGACAGTAAGGATGGCATATGAGCGTGCCCGAACAGAGAATGTATCAAGCGAAAGCAAAGGTTAAATTGCTTTAGTTTTAAGCTGTAACAGAATCTATTTTTTATCTTTAAATGCGGCTTTGTTGCGGTTTTTAGTAATTCTCCTTACTACATATACCATGTTATTTTACTTTAACATTTCTTCGAATAAATACTTCTTGGTTAGAACACACTATTTAGAAGATCCGCATCGGCATTACAATAGCCAGATAGGATGTATCCTTTTCGGGCTGTAAAATCACTTGCGATACATCATCTTTCATCCGCAAAACCATTTTTTCTTCCCGGATTCCGGTGATTGCTTCCTGCAGATATCTGCCGTTGAACCCTATTTTCATGGTTGGTCCTTCGTAATCAGCTTCGAGCAGATCCTGCGCTTCCCCATGATCCGGGCTGGTGGAAGATATTTCGAGCTGCTTGCCGGAAAACGACAGCTTCATGCTGTGTACTTTGTCAGGAGACATGACGCTGACGCGGCGCAATACATCCGCAAAGGCGTTACGGTCAACCATTGCCGTAATATTATTTTCTTTCGGAATAACCTGGCGGTAATCGGGAAATTCCGCGTCCAAAAGCCGTACCCACACTTCCGTTTCGCCTTTTGACGCAAAGAGAAACTTTTCGGAAGCGGACAACTCAATCGACCCAGGTCCCGATTCGGCCAGCTTGCTGATTTCCAAAACCCCTTTTTTCGGCGCAAGAATCTTTCGGGACGAGAGAAGCTCATCTATCCCGGTGGTTTTTTCTTCCGCCATCGCCAGACGGTGGCCATCGGTTGCCACCATCCGAAGCCCTTCTTCTTCCGAGCGCTCAAGGAGAATGCCGGCCAGGTTGTAGCGGGTTTCATCCGAGGAGGCAAACTGCACTACTGACTCCACAAGTCTGCAAAACATTTCAGGATCAATAGAGACCGGATTTCCGAGAGGCTTCTCGGGCATTTCCGGAAACTCGGTAGACGATAATCCGGCAAGGCGAAAATGCGACCGCCCAGAGGATATCTCGACGTAGTTTCCTTCCTTCAGGGAAACTCTCACCGGGCTATCCTTCGGCAACACCTTGGCAATATCGAACAGTTTACGCGCCGGCAACGCAACAGATCCTGATTCGCTTCCGACCACCGGCTGAGTGCAGCGGACCACTATCTCAAGATCGGAAGAAACGATTGTCAGGGTATCCCCCTTGACCGTCATAAGCGCGTGGGAGAGAACCGGCATCGTGTGTCTTCTCTCCGCAACTCTCTGGATCCCGGCGAGAACATCGATGAGGTGGTTCTTGTCCACAGAGAAGTTCATATTGTCCTCTTATTGTATTTAGTAATTAAAAAATCAGGAGAAATAGAAGGTGGTGTGGAATCTGTGGAAACCCCGCGTATCTTGGCCCCGTACGCGAAATTTTGCTGTTGGTAAAAAGTGAGTGAATGAGAGTCCAACAGACGTCTTTCTGTGGATGGCAAGTAGGCCTTCCTTTTTTCCACAAGGTTATCCCTCGATTTTTTTCCTGAGGGTGTCCACCGTGCTTCTTAAAGATACATCGTCTACGAGCTTCCGCTCAATTTTTTTTACCGCATACATTACGGTGGTATGGTCGCGCCCTCCGAACAGATGACCAATTTCCGGGAAGGAGCAGTTGGTTATCTTTCGAATCAGGTACATAGCTATCTGACGGGGGGCAGCTATCAGCCTGAACTTGCGGTCGGAACGTAGTTCGGAGACTTTAAGCTTGAAATGATCAGCCACAATTTTGATGATGCTGTCGGGTGAGATCTCCCTGCCGATGGAAGTCAGCGACGAGAGAAACGACTTGGCAAGTTCCAGGTTGATTTCCTTTTTCATCAACGATGCGTGAGCGCCTATTCGAAGGAGGTACCCTTCCAACTCACGGACATTGCTTTTTACGACTGAAGCGAGATAGTGCGCGACATCTTCGGGCAGACAAATGTTTTCCTTTTCCGCCTTATGGTTGATGATCGCCACACGGGTTTCGATATCGGGGGGCTGTATATCGGCTACAAGACCCCATTCAAACCGCGACTGGATCCGTTCTTCCAGGTCAGGTATTTCCTTTGGGAACTTGTCGCTGGAGACCACGATCTGTTTCTGTGAAGAGTAAAGATCGTTGAAAGTATGGAAGAATTCCTCTTGAGTACGGGTTTTGCCGGCAATGAACTGAACGTCGTCCACAAGAAGGACATCTACGTTACGATACCGCTCCTTGAACTCCTGCATCCGGTTTGTCCGTATACAGGAGATCAACTCATTGGTGAATTTCTCCGCCGGAATGTAACAGACCTGCAAGCCGGAGTGATTCGCCAACACCATGTTGCCGATAGCGTGCAACAGGTGGGTCTTCCCCAGACCAACGCCGCCATAGATGAACAAGGGGTTATAGCTGGCTCCAGGCTTGTCGGCAACGGCAAAGGCGGCCGCATGAGCGAACTTGTTTCCTTCACCGATAACGAACTGGTCGAAGGTGTACCGGGGATTGAGTGTCGTATTTCTGGGGGGAACCCGCGTCTCTTCGGGGGGGGGCTTAACAAAACCCTCCGGAGTTACGGGCGGCGAAAGCGAATCCTCTTCCTCTCCAACCACGATATCGATCGAGATGTTTTCTCCCAGCTCTTTTTGAGCAGCTTCCTCGATCTGGTCGAAGTGGTTGTCTTCGATCCACTGTTTGAAGAATTTATGTGGAGCGGCTATGAGAAGAACCGAGCCTTCCTTGGAGATGAACTGCAACGGACGCAACCAGGTTTCAAATACCTGCTCGCTGACCGCGTTTTTCAGGCTTCCGAGAACCTTATCCCAATCTTTTGAGGTTGAGGTGGTGGTCATCGTTTGGAAGCCCGCGCCAGACGCCGATTCCTGATTTTCAAAGTCGGAAAACGGTTCATTTATCGACCTTTAAGCACATAAGCGAACGAAAGTTGCCAACATAGTTGTCCACACCTGTGGATAACCCTAAAAGCTGCTTATTATTCAGTTGTTTGCTCGATTTTCTTCTGCGGTAATGCACACTGAAACCTGTTCGGTTTGTGTCTCCCGGCTTACGCTTTGGGAACTCCGAAGAAGGTTGGTAAACTATCAGCAGGAAAAAAAAGAATCAAGGGTATTTTTTTATGGGTTGTAGGAGGCGAGTTTTTCCCGATAGAGATCCCAGTTGACAATCGCGCGGATTTTTGATCGGGCCTCGTCTCGTGTCTCACGATACTCCCTCGAGTTGAAAAACCGGCGCAGCAGTCCCCTTTCCGTCATTACCTGTTCCGACGCCTGCCATGGCAGAAGCTGGCCGGTGGACAGGTCGAAGAGGCAGTTCCTCCGGATTGCGTCCGAGGCCAGTGACAGCGGTACGCCCTTCAGATCCCGGGTAATCGCAAGGAACCGTCCCTCCACCTCCGGGTCGAGGTAGCGGAAAATGCGGGAGTAAAACAGCGCGGTGTGGTAATTTTCCGGCATATCGAGCATTCCATCCACCGAAAGTTCGCGGGCAAAAGTCCGCAGAAGGAAGAACACCTCGTTTAGAAGTCCAAGGCCGGGACGGTTTTGCCCCGGCAGGCGCGGGCGCTCCAGGGAAAAATCGCGGTCGGGATCGGAGAGGACCAACCACAGGAGCATGAGCATCCGGAAACAGGTCTCCTTGCCAAACGACCCGATCTTGCGCTTGAGATGGTAATTGGACAAGTTGAGGCGCAGCTCCAAAAGGAGCCGCTCCCGGGTCTGCTCTCCGGCATACAGGCAGATCCGCTGATCTGAAGGGTCGGCGCATGACAGGGACAGGATTGGGTCGTTATAGCCAAGCCGGGCCAGCCCGCGCATAAGCCCCGCCTTTTCGGCGATGGCGAGCACTTTTTGTTCGTCGTATCGCCCGAACAGGCAGTTTCCCGGATTCTCCCTGGTCAGATCGTAGAGGATCTCCCGCTCCATCACTTCTTTGGAGGACGGACTGTATTCCATCGGAAAAATACGGGGGAACCGGAGAAGCCGTCTCAAGTAGCGATATAGGGTCTTCCGACCAGGCATTAAGTCCCCAGGGAGCGGTTTTTTTGTCTATCCGGTTGACACACGCTTCCCGAAAGCCATATATTACACATTTCTCAAGAGTTTAGAGAGTGCGTTTATGGAAGGAGATTAAAGAGTCATGAAACGTACATACCAACCGCATAATCTGCGCCGGAAACGTACCCACGGTTTCCGCGAGCGTATGTCTACCGCGGCCGGCCGGAAAATTCTTGCGCGGCGCCGCGCGAAGGGACGCAAGCGGCTTACTGTCAGCATTACCGGGAAGAAGTGACCCGTTCCTCATTGGATCGCGGGCGCCGGTTTCCTCAAGAAGAGCGATTGCGCACCGACCAGGAGTTTGTCGAGGTGGTGCGCAAGGGGGAGCGGGTCGGCACGGTCCATTTTGCGGTGTATCGGGACGCGCGAGGCGGGGAACGAAGACAGGTCGGGATATCCGCGGGAAAACGCGCCGGGAAATCCGTTGTCCGTAACCGGATGAAGCGCCTTCTGCGGGAATTTTATCGTCTGAACAAGGAAGCTTTCCCGCAGGGGACACGCACGGCCATCGTCGTTCGAAAAGCCCCGGAAAATCCCATGCTGGACACGGTGCGCTCGGAGCTTTTGCCTGCGCTTATCAAGCGGTGGGGAGAATGGAACAAGGGTTGAGTGCGCGCGCCATTTGGCCGCGGGATCTCCTCATCGGCGCACTGAGGTTATACAAGCTTGCTGTTTCTCCGTACCTCGGGAATAACTGCCGGTTCTACCCCAGTTGTTCGGAATACATGATGGGATCCGTCCGCCTGAACGGAGCTTTCCTTGGATCCTTGGACGGGATCTGGCGGATATTTCGGTGTCATCCCTTCCACCCTGGGGGCGTGGATGAACCGCAAAGGATTCGACTTTTCGGAAAGAGGAATCGATGAAACAAGATAAACGGATGATACTGGCGTTTGCTTTGTCGGTCGCCGTTCTTGCCCTGTACCATTTGCTGATGCCTACACCTTCGCCGGAGCCGGTGGCGGATAACGTCGTGGTGATGCAGCAGGCCCAGGTTCCGGATCTGGGCGAGGAGGTTCCCGGCGCTGCCCAAGCCCAGGGAGGATTAGCCCCGGCGGTCATGTCGCAAGCGAGCGAGATCGAAGTCCGGACGCCGTTGTACACGGCCAAGGTTACGACGGCGGGAGGCGGGATAACTTCCTTCCTGCTGAAAGAATACAAAGATGTTACGGGACCCAAAGGCAAGCAGCTGGATCTGGTCGGATCGGACACCCTCCAGCCGCATTTGCTTTCCATATATGAGGAAAATCGCCTCGCCCTGTCGTCTTCCATAATTTTCCGGACCGACGCGCCCGATGTGCTGGAGATCTCCGAAGGAAACTCCGCAAGCCTTAAGCTTTCGTGGGAGTCCGCGGACGGAGTCCGGATAAATCGGGAATATATTTTCCATGGCAGTCGGTATGACTTCGAGGCGCGTCTCCATACGATCAACAGCTCCAGAGAGAGCATCTACGTTCGACCTGGTCTAAACATCACGCAACTGTTTACTGGCGAGCTTGCCGGCGACTCCTATACTTTCCACGGGATCGCGACCTTCGAATCCGTGGGAGCCAAGGACAAGGAGCGGTATTCTTTGGAGCGGTATTCTTTAAAAGATATCTCCAAGGAAAAGGTCGCGAAAGGCCCCGTGCGCTGGGCCTCCGCGGACTCGAAATACTTTACATGGGTGGTTTATCCCGATCGGCAATGGTCCTTGACACGCGCCTTGTTGCTTGGAGAGAGCGGTATTCTTTTCTCGCTGGCGGATACGGCCGCCACGCTTTTGCCCGGGGAGTCGGCACAAAGCAACACGCGGGTGTTTGCCGGCCCCAAACAGGCGAATCTTTTGGCTTCGGTCGGAGCGGGGCTTGAGAACCTGATTGATTACGGTTGGTTTGCATTTTTGGCCAAGCCGCTGGTATTCCTGATGAAAGCCAGCAATCGTATAACGGGCAACTACGGGATCGACATTATCCTGCTCACCATACTGATCAAAATCCTTTTCTTCCCGCTTACACAGAAGTCGATGTCCTCCATGCGCAAGATGCAGGAACTTGCTCCCATAATGAACAACATCAAGGAAAAGTATAAGGGGGACACGAACCGGATCAACCAGGAGACGATGAATCTGTACAAGACGTACAAGATCAATCCTGTCTCCGGCTGCTTGCCCATACTGGCCCAGATTCCGGTGTTCATCGCTTTGTACAAGGCGCTTCTGGTGACGATCGAGCTGCGGCATGCGCCGTTCATCTTTTGGATAAGGGATCTCTCCGTTCCCGAGTACCTTTGGGATATCGATGTATTTGGGTTCACCCTGCCGATCCGGCTGCTTCCCTTGCTTATGGGAATCTCTATGGTGGTCCAGCAGAAATTGACCCCGTCGGCGTCCGTGGATCCAATGCAGCAGAAGTTGATGCTCTTGATGCCGGTTGTCTTCACTTTCATGTTCTGGGGATTCCCCTCCGGCCTGGTCCTCTATTGGCTCATGAACAATCTTCTTACCATTGGCCAGCAGTGGCTCTACACCCGGAAAGCGGAGGCAGCCAAGGCTGCGCAAGAACAAGAAACAGAAACAGAAACAACCGCGTGATTTGACCAGAGAAAACGATTCGAGTCCGCGCGAAAGCGCCACGATCGTATCCCCCGCCACCCCAGGCGGGGAAGGCGCCGTATCCATTGTCCGGCTTTCAGGGCCGAAAGCTTTCCCTGTTCTTTCGGCCCTTATTTCTCTCTCCCCATCTTTTTTCCCGCCACGGACCCTGATGCGCGCCGATGTGCGCGACGCGGCGGGCAATCTCATCGACGCGGCTTTGGCCGTCCGTTTCCCTGGTCCAAACAGCTTTACCGGTGAGGATGTCGCGGAACTCCACCTGCACGGCAGTCCGGTCGTGGTGGAGGCGGCGATTCGGGCAGCCTGCGCGGCAGGCGCGGAACCGGCGGAGCCCGGGGAGTTTTCCCGCCGGGCGTTTTTGAACGGCAAGATGGATTTGACTCAGGCGGAAGGGTTGGCGGATCTGATCACCGCCCGAACGCAGGCCGCCACCTCTTCGGCGTTGCGGCAGATGCGCGGGGCTATCGGCCAAAAAGTAAGCCCCATCCGGGAAAGCCTTGTGGAACTGCTCACGGAGCTGGAGACAGCCATCGATTTTGGGGAAGAAGAGGATATTCCGCAGGCTGACCAGGCTCAAATTGGCGAACGGGTGAAAGAAATATCTTCCAGGCTCGAATCGCTTCTTGGTACTTACGAGAAAGGGCGAAGATTTGGCGATGGAGCAATGGTGGCGATCGTCGGTGTGGCGAATGTCGGGAAATCCCTGCTGCTCAATCGCCTAGCGGAGGAAGAGCGAGCCATTGTGGATGATACGCCCGGAACGACCCGGGACTTCCTGCAGGCGGAAGTTGTGGTGGGAGGCATACCAGTGCTTCTTGTGGACACGGCGGGGCTGCGAGAAACAAAAGATCCGGTGGAGCGCAAAGGAGTTGCTCGAAGTAAAGGGATCATCGCGCAGGCGGACCTGGTCCTTTTTGTCCTGGACGGCGCAAGGGAAGTGAAGGAGGAGGACCGGCAGGCGTTTGAGGAAGCGCGGGAGCGCCCGCACCTGATAGTTGTGAACAAGTCGGATCTTCCGGCTGTCGCCACGGGGGAGGAGCTGGCGGTCGCGTCCGGGAGAAGGGGGATCGTTCGTCTTTCGGCGAAAACGGGGGAGAGTATCGATCAGCTTGTCGAAGCGGTATCGCGGGAGCTTGCGATTTCGGAGGGAGCCGTATTGGCCCAGGCTCCGCTGACCAGGGAGCGGCACCGGCTGGCGGTTGAAAGAGCGCTGGAAGCGCTTGCTCGCGCCGACGAATCCGTATCGGTTGGAATGTCTCCAGAGTTTACGGCGGCGGATGTCAGGGAAGCTTCACGCGCTTTGGCGGAGCTGGTTGGAGAGATCGCGCCGGAGGAGATCCTCGACGAGGTGTTCAGCCGGTTTTGCATAGGCAAGTAGGGCGCGTCGTCGCCCTCGGTGTCACAAGAGGCAAGGCAAGACCACGTTCTTGCTGCAGCCAAGCTTTGAAAATTACAGGATGCCGTTTTCGAAGCAATCAGGTGTAGTAGTTCTGATTTGATCCACAGGTTATGGCGATACTGAACGATCTGCGTCCTTTCACCGGCGACGGTGAAAATGTCTTTCTGGGCTGCAGGAACAAAAAACTGCCGATAAGCCATACCACCTTGTTGAGCGCCATACGCGGCATGGGCTTGGGCACTGATGAAATGACAACAAACGGATTCCGGGCTATAGCGATAACCTTGGCTTGATGAAGTTTTGAGGGAGCGGATTTTTATAGAGCAGCAGCTTGTTCATACAGTGCGCGACCCTAGCGGACGCGCCTATAATCGCACAGTGCATCTTTCGGGGCGGAAACGCATGATGAACAGGTGGGCCGCCTATCTAGACAACTTGCGGGATGGTACAGCTGAAATTCCGCCGTATGAGTCTGCAGCACAGGAGGAATTACAAGGGCATAAACTGTTAAATAATGCACTGGTTAATATAAAGCGAATGCATTAGAAAATTTACACGGGAGATTTCAGTTTGAGTAAGGATTATACATCATTAATCCCCAATTTCTTTTTCAATACAGTCTGCATCATGGCGGATCTTTTTTTACAAAATTCTACAAAATTTTCAGGGCCATACGCATTCATTTTGGGAAGAAGGAGTCTTTCTCTTTCCGATGTATCAAGGCCATCTAGCCATTCATCGAATGAGGTTGCCAGTTTTGACGCATTGCTGCTTTGGTTAAGAAGCTGTAAATTTGCAAGGCTATCAGCCCACCGTAAGACTTCTTTCTGTTGTTCTTTGCTTGTAAAGCCCCATTGTTTCATGTTTTTTGGTGTAAATGATGAACGCGGATATAAATGATCCATGTGAATCGCTGTATTATACTGCGTATCAAATATTTCACTCAAAACATAAAATGCTTCTTTACTATACTCAAATTCGTCAAAAAATTCAGCAATATCATCTTTTGTGAAAAGGATATCCTTGAAAGTTTGTTCGAGCTCAGTCAGAGGAAAATCTTCTGATTTTGATTTAGAAAGAGCGTCGCGGTATTGCGATATAGCGGTATCTGACTGCCCGCTAAATGACTTTTTCAAAAGCGCCCTTCGCAACCATGTGACAGCTAATAGCCTAGATTTCTTGTGTTTATCTTTATTGTCAAATGTGTCGGCAATATTTTTATTCTTTATAAAATAAGCAATAGGCAGGAGCGCATTATATGAAGCGATGTTGTCTTGAGTATAACCATACCCGACAACAAAGCGCATTGTACAACAAAGAGCATCTTTAATTTTTTCCCATTCTGCTTCAATCTTTTTCGTGTTTGTCCGATCAAAGTTTTTCACAATAAATCGAACATCGAGCTTTGAGAGAGTTAAGCAAGCCTTCATTACAAAGTCGCTTGTAATCCTTAGTCCGTTTCCATGAGAGTAGAATGATTTTATTATATTTTCAATTTCTTCTCGTGCATCATATTTGTTCCAGAGGGCTGTGGCTGTTGATAGCAAAAGATCGGAATGCGACAAAATTGTTCCACCGCTATTGACGCGAATAAAAATGTTTAAGACCTTGTCAAGGTCTTGTTCTTCTTCTAAATAAAAATTTATAATTTTAGAGTCAACATATTTATCAAGTTTCGATAGTAATGAAGCTGCGCACTGTCGTTTTTCAGGAGGGAGCTGGCTAATATCATCGCTGATGAGATAATCAGAGTATTTTTCTGTGAGAATACGCCCCACTTTATACCATAACTTACCTTGGCTTGCCTTGGCTTCTTCTTCTGTTAAAAAGCGAAAGTCATAACCACCGTCTTCTTTGGTTTCGAGTAAATTCAAAAAAAGCTCCCTTTTAGGGAGGGCTTTAGGGTTGTTTCTCTGCATATATGGAGTTTTATATGTATAACTTCCCTTGAGCCCAATTAAAAGCGAAGTAAGACGTTGCTGGCCGTCGAGAATAGCTGTAAGTTCCTTTGTCCCGCTAGGTGTAATTTTTATGTTGTATTTATTATCGTTAACATGAAAATCTTTAATGAAATCATAGTACTGATATTTTGTAAGATTTTCAGTTTTTACACGCCAAAATAAAAATGACCCTATTGGATAACCGCGCATGATACTGTCAAATAGTGTTGTAACCTGCTCATATTTCCAAACAAAGTGTCTCTGAACCGCAGGGAGTACAAAGTCACCATCAAGGATTCCAGTAATTATTTCTTTAATGGATTTTGACTGAAATGACATACATTCCTCTTATAGGTTGAAAATTCACTACCGTCGCTTCTGCTGTGCATACGCGGGACAGAAGGTGGCTGATTATATGCGAAGCAGTGAAATTGTAAACAATTTTTCTGTTATCGGAAATTGACTCTTTTGTACAGAGGTTACCGCCCCAGTCCACGGCTCCTGTTCAGTTCCAAAGCCATATCAATTCCTTTGACCACTTCCGCAAAAGCCTCCTCTCTTTCTGCCTGGGGGCTTCGGTAGTCACGTCCGTCTGCATACGCTCTTGAATCTGACAGGCAATTTCTCCATCACTGCGGACAGATATCGCGGAGGGGTTCTTCGAAGAGGGCTGGAGTAATTTCATTTTGATTAGTATCCGCAATGGCGGCTGATTTGAGCGAGAGATTTCTCCGTTCGGGTGCTCTCTTCTGATGGGATAGACCCGCCTCCTTGAGAGTCATAGACTCGACGGCATCTAAGTGCCATAGGTGATCGCGTGAGGTTCACCTAAAACAAAGGAGACGGGCCATGAAAAAAGTATGTCGTATC
>Ga0123353_10015653_pt1 | contig 11033 bp, 5 predicted proteins | sample TergutLab28metaG_3_FD_92763 | JGI IMG/M metagenome (GOLD analysis project Ga0123353, IMG submission 92763) | Labiotermes labralis P3 segment gut microbial communities from Petit-Saut dam, French Guiana - Lab288 P3 | ecosystem: Host-associated > Arthropoda: Insects > Digestive system > Gut ... | reverse complement strand
GCTGAATATAACGCATGCTCATTTCCTCGATCTCGCCGCCGATTTCAATGGGGAGTTTGAAAGTCCCGTCGATCGACGTCTCTTCACACACGCTGTCATTGGGATCCCACGTACACGGCTGGCCTATCAGATCGGCATAGCTTATTTTTCCGCGGTACTTGGACGCGTCGTATTTTTCGTCTTTTGTCGCCTTATATATTAGGTTCACAATCTCTTCCTGCGTATAATAACCCAGTTGCGCGAGCAAAAGGTCGGCCAAGACGCTGTCCCTGTCCACCACGATCATCGCCTCGTCCGCCCAGCCGCGGCCCTCGAATTTGATTTGGAGCATGGATCCGGTTCCCCATTCCTCGGGGACGGTTAATGTGTATCTATATTCACGCCAGCTTTCGTCACAGACGGGTGCAAGGCAGGTCCTGCCGTATTTCCCCGTGTGCGGCGCGCCGTCGAAACCCTCCTCCGGCACCGAGATGAAGGGTACCACCCCCGGCTGCCACCAGAAGTCAGGCAAGTCGGGCATTATGAACATGACCCCTTGCAGCAGCGTCTTCGTGGTTTTTGCCCACGCGGAGATTTCGTAAACATCGCCGGGGCGGACGGCGCAGACGTTTTGTATGGCCATCACCCGCCACAAGCCGTCCGTTGCCTCCGGTTCGGCGAACACCAGGCCGTATTTCCCGTCTGCGGATTCCGAAGGCAATAGCGGCAACCCGGCGAAACGGCTTTCCGGGTCGTTTGTCCGCGCCGTATGGAGCCGCTTTTCGCCCACATATTTCACTTTGCCCGAAACGTAGAACGTGAACACGTCCCAACCGGCAGGTGCGTTCACTTCCCTCCCGTCGTCCTCAAAGCTGTGGTTTCTTATAAGATTCATGCAAAACTCCGTTAAAAACATTATTCTCGATTTTGAATGTCTCTATCTGCGTCCCCTCACCCACATTGAACGCCTCCATCAATTCGCCGAAAACGAAGGTATTGCCCGAGATTGTGTTACCGTGCGCCATCCCGCGGTTCGCAAGCTTCAGTTCGTCGTCCATGTCCATGTTCAGCACGCGGAACAGATAGAGTGAAGGGTTTTCGACCGTGTTGCCCGTGAACGAGCAATCCGTACAGCCCGTCATGGCGAAGGCCGCCGTCCCGCCGGTGAAGGCGTTGCCATAAATCCGTATGTCCCGTGCCTCGTACATTGTGCGGTCTTTGGTCAAGTATGGGCGGAAGAACTGTTCGCCCGTGGCCTGGCCGATGTTTATCCCGGGGCCGCCGCACCCTTCGAAGCGGTTGCCGTAAACGTCCGCATCATAGCTTCCACCCTTGAATTGGAGCGAAAAGCCTTTCATATCGCGGAAAATGCTGTCCGTGACGGTTAAATGGTGGCAGCCCACGAAGTTTATCCCGCCGCTGCCGCCCCGTTGGTCGCGCTCTGTCCGGCAGCCGTAAATCCGAACATCGTCGATTCCTGCGAACTTGAAGTGCTGGAATTGGTTGTCGCGGAGGTAAAGGTTACGGAACACGAAGTGGTGGGTTTTTGTCGGGAAATCGGTATCGCCGCCGTCGTGGACGTGGACGGCGGTCCCTGTGCCCCCGGCGTCCTTTGCATCCCGGAACTCCATATCGCGGAAAATGACGTAGGCGCCCCGTGCGATGTGGATTCCCTTTAAAACAGGGCGCGCCTCCCCGGGGACGCCGCCGATCCAAATAGGGTTGTCCGCCGTCCCGTACAGCCCGTCCACGCCGAAGTGTTCGCCGTAGTCACCCGGATGTATTAGCACGGCGGTTCCGGGGCGTTCCCTCGCGAACAGCACGCCCCTCTCTGCGGTGCGGAACGGAAACGCGGACGACCCGTCATGCGAATCGTCCCCGTTTATGTCAATATGGATTTCGAAAAGCGGCGTTTTTCCCGTTTCAAATGTCTTAATAATCTTCGATCGCCCCGATGCTCTTAGATGATTTAAAATCCTTGCCCCGGTAATCCTTCATGGGGAAGGGGACGCTTGAGCCCGCACCGATGGCGGGGCTGCCGGTATTCAGCTTCAGGGTCGCCGTGGTATCGGAAAGGTTCATGGTCAGGACGTTTCCGGTAAAAAGCGGGTCGACGAGCTTGCTGTTCGTATGCGAAACGTCGACTTCAAAATAGGGCAGGCTTGCGGGGCTCGCCGTGCTGCGGAAGATATTGCTGTCGACGGTGAACGTGCCCATGTTCGTCACGCCTATCGAACTCGATATATTGAAGCAATATCCGGAATAGCCGGGAGAGGCCGTTGAATAGAAGATATTGTTGGATATCGTGTCGTAATGCGCCTTTCCGGAGTTGGCCAACCGGGTGCTGCTGGGAAGGACGCGGACGAGGGAGTGGGTCGGCAGAACCACCGTATTGTTCACGGCGTAGCAGTCCCTTGTGCCCCAGAACGAAAAGGCGCTTTTGCATTTATAGAACACGTTGGAATAGACGTGCAGACGCTGCGCCTCATAGGAGACCCCGGCCTGGAACGGCGGGTTGAAATATTCCTCGCCGGTGTCCTGGCCGATATCCACGGTGTTGCCCTCGACGTTGAAGAACAGATTCCCGAAAATTTCCGAATCGGCGCTTCCGCCTTTCATTTTAACGCCGGTGTTGCCTGTGTCGTGGATATAGTTATACGCCACCCTGTTCTTGTGGCAGCCCACGAAGTCTATCGCGAAGCCGCCGCCCTCCTTGATGTCGCAGTCGTAAACCGTCACGTCCTCGACCTGGGCGAACTTCAGCGTCACGGTACCTGTGGCGTTGTCATAGCAGTAAAGGTTGCGGAGTATCGCATGGTGCGCGTTGGTCTTCGACGGGTCGCTCGAAACCATGTTTATGGAGCTGGTGCCGCCGGTGTTACCAACGATGTCCATATCGTGAAGGATGGCATAGCTGAAGTCCGTGATGAAGAACGATCCGGAGGGGCCTCCGATTACGGGGCGTTCCATTCCCGGGACGCCGCCGAGCCAAACGGGTTTCTCTTCCGTGCCGAAAAGGTTATGGTTCTTGCTATAGCCGAAAAGGTTCGTCGAGTATGTGCCCGGCATTATACGTACCGCTCCGCCGGGCTTAAGGTCCTTGCACGCCCGCGAAATGGATTCATAGGGCTTTTCGAAGGATCCGTCGCCCCTTGTGGGGCTGTCGTTGCCCCATTCCGCAACATATATGAAGAATTCGGGTTCCTTGCCGTCCTCGAAGGTGGGGAGGACTTTATTGAAAAACGCCGTGGGAACCAGCAGTCCCGTCGCAGAATCGACCTTAACCCCGTTGAAGGGTTCGGGCGTGGGCGTCGGGGTGGGCGTAGGTACCGCCGTAGGGGTAGCCTTGGGCGTGGCCGTGGGTACGGGCGTGGGCGTCGTCCCGGGGACAAGCGTGGGCTTCGCCGTCGGCGTCGCGCCGGGGGCGGGGGTGGGCTCGGGAATATCCGGTCCGTCCGGAGCCGAATTCTTGTTCAAGGGGACCATGTTTTCCTTCCCGTCCCAAAGAAAAGCCTTGACAGTCAGCGATTCCAGATCGGAAAGGGCCGTTCGCATCGCCATGTTGAACGTTCCGCCCGAGGAGACCGTTATTGCCCTCGTTTCGAGCAGCTTCCCGCCGTCATACAGGGCCGCGATGAGAAGCGCATCGCCGTCCGCGGAATAAATAAGCTCAACGGCTACCGCGTTGTATTTTTCGTTCACGCTGACGCCGATTATTTCGGCTCTGTCCGTTTCGGCCATGACGGCAAGCGGAGCGGACAGCGACAGGAACAGCGCCGAAAGAAGCAAAAACAAACAAAACTTTTTCATTTTACCATATCCTTTTTGTTGTTGATATTTTAGTCGTTATAATACTCGATAGCCCCGATGCTCCTTCTTTCCTTGAACGGCCTACCTAAGAAGTCCTCTTCCGCCCAGGGGTATATGTCGTCGTCGAACTCGCCGTTTCCGATGGCCAGGCTTCCGGCCTTAAGGCTGACGTCGTTGCCTTCCAGATCGGTAAACATCGGGTCAAAGCCCGGGAAGCAGGTGTCGGTGTCGTCATAGGGGAACTTGTAGTACGCCGCGGGCAGGGCTACAGGATTGGCCGAATTGTAGACAAAATTGCTCCTGAACGTGAAGGTGTCCAGCGGGATGTCCTCGGACCACCAAATCGCCTGCCTCTCCGTCACCCCGTAATAAAAGATGTTGTTGATAAGCACGTTGTTATGGGGGATTCCGCCGTTGGCAAGCGGGTTGCTGTTTTCCTCGAAAATGGACATAAGCGTGTTGTTTTGGTTGACGACCGTGTTGTTGATGAAATAGCAGTTCGCCGCCGCTTGGAGCGACAGGGCGCGTTCGCCGCCGATTATGATGTTCGACCAGGCGCGGATGCTGTGGGCCTCATATGTTTCGTTCGGCACCAGCGGAGGACGGAAGAATTCGCTGCCCGTGGACTGGCCCATGCTTATGGCGGTGCCCGGGTTGATGAACAGGTTGCCGTAGATGTCGTTTTCGTGGCTGCCGCCCTTGTTCACTACGCCTATGGTGTTGAGGTCGTGGAAATAGTTATAGGCGATAACGTTGTGGCTGCTTCCGACCTGGTCCAGCGTGCCGCTGTTCCGGCCCGGTTCCGGGTCGTCGGCGAGCTCGTTGTCATAGAAGAAGGAATTGGTGACGCCGGAAACCTTCATGGGACTGTTGCCGATATTGTGGATGTAACAGCCGCGGACGATAATATTGTGGCAGATGTAGTCGCTGTAAGGATTTGTCGGTCCGTAAGGCGACTTGTCCCCGTATATATGGAATCCGTGGGCTTCGCTGCCCGCAGCGGCGGAGGTGCTGTGCGCCTCGATGTCGTGGACGATGATGTAGGAGCTGTTCACGACCCAGATAGGTGTCCTGCCGTCACCCGACATGTCGAAGACGGGACGGTCCATGCCGGGAACGCCGCCGACCCAGTAAGGCTCTTCCGCCGTTCCGTGGAGTTCGTTCGCCTCGAAGACTAAGGAATACGTGCCGGGCAGGATCATTATCGCCGTTCCTGGGTTCGACCTCGCGAATGAAAGGGCGGGCGCGAAGTTCTCCCAGGGGCTGTCGATTGTCCCGCTGTTCGTGTTTTTTCCGTCGGGGCCGATGTATACCTCGTGCTTCGGCGTCAGGCCGGTTTCGTAGGTTATGATTTTTCCCTTTTTGTATGCGGTGGGGACAAGCCGTCCGGTCTTCGGGTCGATATTTACGCCGGAGAACGCGTCGGGGTCGATGGTCGGTTCTGGGCCGGGCGTGACCAGGACCGCCGCGTCGGGATCGATTGCCCCGCATACGGGTATCATGGTCTCCGTTCCGTTCCAAACGAAAACCTTACGCTCATATTCGCCCAGGCTTATCACGCCGAGGCTGAACTTCACGGTCTTCTTCCGGCCGCTTTCAATGCTTTCCTTCTGCGTTTCGGTTCCGATGAGCCTGCCGTTCTTTTCATATACGGCGGAGATCACCGTGACGTTTTTGGTTATCTTCGTATTGTTCCTGATCTCAAGGTTCAGCGTATAGGCGCCGACCGTACCGATGTCGGCGGTTTTCGCGGCGGTGACCGTAAAGTCGCCGGGACCCGCGCCGTTCCCGCTTGCCGACTGCCACGAATTGTTCGTAAATGTGCAGTTGTCCGTCGCGGTATAGCCGGTGTCATAGTTCTCTTCGACGTCGGAAAGGACGGGCGAGGAATCGCCGGGGGAGCTTTCGCCCTTGAATATGCTGTTGTAGTTGTTCGTGAACTTACAGTCCTTGAAGGTAAGAAGCGGGGTTATTTCCTTGCCGCTGCCGTTTATGATGCTGATGGCGCAGCTGTCGGACCAGTCGCACCCGACCTTCGCCGGGTTGTGCCTGTATCCGTTGTTGTTGAACGTACAGGTGTCGAAGTCAAGAACGGAATTTTTCGCGGTGCCGATATTGCCGATAGAATCCCGTATCTTGGAATCCTTGAATTTTATCCCGGCGCTGTTTTCGACGAGGAAGCCTTCGACTCCGGATCCGTAGATGTCGCAGTTGTCGAAATTTATGCCCTCCGACGCAAACACCCGGATTGCCGTCGCGGAGGACACCTTGCTGGAGGGAAGGTTATATCCTATCGAGGTATAACGGATCGTGACGGTACTGCATCCGGATATCTCGAACACCGGTTTCGAATCGGACGTGGAGACGATTTTCGTGCCGAGTTTCCCGACGATCACGAGGTTCTCCAATCCCTTAAGCTCAATCGTATCGGAGAAGGTATAGGTCTTCGCATCCATTATGATCATCTTTTCCGACCCGATCGCTTCGATCAGTTCGTCGGCCGTTTTCACGTTGATTACATCGTCGGCGTAGATAACCGTACCCGCCGCGAACGCAGCCATAAGGAACACGCTGCACGCCGCCAATGCCAATATCAGTTTTTTCATTCCAAAAACTCCTTATCTATAATTTTGTTTGACGCAAAACAATAATAACATATGTCAGGGCGGATTTCAATACGGTAATTTAACCGTTTTATAAAAAAGCACAGGTCCTCAAATCCTCCTCCCTGAACTTGCCGATGTTTTTCGGCTGGGAACCGGGGCTTCCGAGGGAATACAGCATATTGCCCGTAAAAGTGAAGGATTCCAACGAATCCTCGCTGGTGTTGAACGGGTCGTCCAGATCCGCGCCGTAACAGAAGACATTGTCCGTGATGAAGCTGCCGTGGGGTTTTGCGAAGTTGCCCAGCTTAAGCATATCGCCGGGGTCCATGTTCAGAATGCGCAGGACGTATTGGGTCGGGTTTATTACAGTGTTGTTCACGGCGTAACATTCGGTCGAGGGGCCGACCGTGAACCCGGCGGCGCAGTCCGCCATGATGTTCGAGTATACGCGGATGCCGCGGGCCTCGTATCTGTCGCGGTTGGGAAGGACCTCCCTCACGTTCCATTCCCCGTTTTTGAATTCGCCGTCAAAGCGTATGTGCGGGCGGAAGAAGGGCACGCCCGTGGACTGGCCCACGGTCACGGCGCAGCCCGCGTTTACGAACAGGTTGCCGAATATGTCGTTTTCGAGGCTGCCGCCCTTGTTCACCACGCCGATGCCGGTTAAGTCATGGAAATAGTTGTATGCTACGGTGTTGTAGTGGCAGCCGACCTGGTCGACGGTGCCGCTGTTCCGGCAGCCCGGCAGGTCGAAGGCAAATTCGTTGTCATAGATGAAGGAGCGGTTCACCCCCGCCATCTTTATGGGGCTGTTCCAGATATTGTAAAGATAGCAGCCCCTGACTGTTATGTGCTGTATGGCGTCGGAATCGTCCCCGTCGCCCGCTTCGTTGAGGTGTATCCCGTGGGCCTGCTCCTTCGTCCCCGCGACCTCGAGGTCGTGGATGACGATGTATGAACCCTTTTGGATCGTTACGGCGGTGTCTCCGCCGGTGAAAACAGGGCGGGCTTCGCCGGGGATCCCCCCGATCCAAATGGGGTCCGATTCCGTGCCGTGAAGGTTGACCACATGCAGGTAGATGCCGTAATTTCCCGGTTTCAGGCGTATTGCCGTCCCGGGTTCGACGGGAAAGGCCTTCCCGAAGGTCGCGAAGGGCCGTTCAAAGGAGCCGTCACCCGTGACGTCGCTCCCGTCGCCCTCCGGGCCGATAAAGACTTCCCTGGACGGCGTCCTGCCGGTTTCGAAGGTTTTTATCATTCCGCATTTATGAGCCGTGGGAACGAGCCGGCCTGTTACGCGGTCGGTTTGTATGCCGTTGAATTTATCCATATGATTTCCTTTTTTAAAATTATTGCCAATCGCGTTAAATAAAGCCTTACTGTATCGCGCCAAGCGTGGGTCTGTTCCCGACGGGTCTGCCCCGGAAGTCCGTCTTCACGAAATCGTATTTATTTACGCCGTAGCCCACCGCCAGACTCTTCGGCCAAACCGCAAGGTCGAGGCTGGCGAAGTCGACGGCCGCCTTGTTATAGATTTCGCTGTGCGGGGTGATTGCGTAGCTGCGGAACAGCGGGTCCTCGTCCTCGATGGATCCGGTATGGGGTATATACGCGTCCATATTCGGCAGCCCGCCGTAATTCGGGTTAAAGAACATATTGTTTTCCATGACGAACGTCTCCGCTTGGTTGCCCGAGCCTATGTTGATGTAGTATCTTGACGAATCCATATGGTAAACGATGTTGTTCGAAACGATGTCGTTGTGGCAATACCCGCCGTTGGCCAGGTAGGGCTTCGCGCTTTCCTCCGCCGCGTTAAGGAACCGGAAAAGGAACTGGGGGCTGTAGCTTTCGGGGTTTATCACCGTATTGTTCACGAAGTAACATTCCGTGGCGGAACCGAACCATGCCGTGGTGTGCCCGGCTATGAATATGTTGGAATAGGCGCGGATGTTTCGCGCCTCGTAGGTCGTAAAGTTTTCAAGGTCGAGGTAGGGGCGGTACAGGGAAAAGCCGGTGTTCTGGCCCATCGTCACTCCGGCGCCGAAATTCACGAACAGATTCCCGAATATGTCGTTGTCATAGCTGCCGCCCTTGTTCACGACTCCGATGGTGGTAAGGTCGTGGAAATAGTTATAGGCGATCGTGTTCCCGTGGCAGCCGACCTGGTCGACGGTGCCGCTGCTCCTGCCCGCCGCCGGGTCGTCGGCGAATTCGTTGTCATAAAAATATGAATAGTTGACCGCGGCAAGCTTTATGGGGCTGTTGCCGATGTTGTGGATATAGCAGCCCCTGACCACGAGGCTGTGCGTCCTGAATTCGTCGTAGGGGTCCGTTTCCGCGTTCCCCGAAAACTGCCCGATGAGGTGGAGGCCGTGGGCGCTGCTTTCGCCGGCTGCGGTCGTGTTGCACATTTCGATGTCGTGGATGATGACATAGGAGCAGTTCTCAAGCGTAATCGGCGAACCGCCTCCGCCCAGAGCCATATCGAAGACGGGGCGGTCCTCGCCGGGCACGCCGCCGATCCATATGGGGTCTTCCTCGGTCCCGCGCAGGCCGGTAATCCACCTGCCGGCCGTATATGTGCCGGGCATGATCCGGACTGCGGTTCCGGGGTTGGACATGGCGAAATTTATGGCCGGGAGGAGGTTCTCATAGGGGTTTTCGCGCGTGCCGTCGCCCTTGGAGTCGCTGCCGTCGGGGCTTATGAAAATTTCCGTTTTCGGTATCTTGCCCGTTTCGAAGGTCTCGATTATTCCGAAATCGTGGGCGGAGGGGACCAAACGTCCGGTTTCCGGGTCGATCCTTATGCCGTGGAATGAGTCGGGGTCGGGAGGCGGGGTAGGCGTTGGCGCGGCGTAATCGCGGCCGAGTTCAGCCGCGCAAAGGGGAACCATGCCGTCCAGGCCGTCCCAAAGCATGACCTTCACGGTTTCCGCCCCTTCCGGAACAGAGAACGTGAGCGGCATCCAGGTTTCGCTGTCCAAACCCTTCATTTCGGCGCCGGTTAATCCGCCACCTCCGAAAAAGGAGGCGATCAGGAGGGCCGTTTCACCTTCGGGGACGCTTACATGCACGCCGACAGTCCCACCGGATTCACCGAACATCACGTCCGTTATCTTCGCTTCGTGCAGCGAGGCGAAGAGGACGTTCTTACCCGACGAAGCCGTGACGTAAAGGTAAAGCCCCATGACGACGATCAATACCGTAAACAAAAATTTCTTCATACCCCTGACTCCTTATTTTTTAATTTTCTATCGCCCCGACGGAGCGGGTTGTTTTGAACGGTTTTCCTTTGAAGTCATACGCCGCGAAGGGTATGCTCAAGCCCTTGCCGATCCCCGGGCTGCCGGTCTGAAGGCCGAGGTCGAGGTTCGTGAAGTTTACGGTCGCCTTGTTTGAGCTTACGGTGACCGCCATATTTTTGAAGTTCGGGTTTTGGTTTATTATCGAGTTTGTCGGGACAAGGGGATACGGGTCCCAATTTATCGGAAGCCCCCTGGTCGGGCAATAGAACAGGTTGTTCTCCATCTTCGAGGTTACGAAGGGTTTGTCTGCGCCCGAATTGATGTAATACCTGCCGTCGTTCCCCGTCCAATGGACGACGTTGTTCGATATAGTGGCGCCGTCGGTGTTGCCTCCGTTGCCCAGGGACGGCGCGAAGGAATCCCACGAGGACAGGAGCCGGACAAGAAATTGCGTGCCGGTTCCCGTATATCCGCTGGGGTTTATGATAGTGTTGTTCACGAAGCTGCTGTTGTTCGACGCCTGGAAATGCACGGGGGTGTTCCCCGCGATGAGGATGTTGGACCAGGCGCGGACGTCGTGCGCCTCGTAGGTCGTGTTGTCATAGGTCAGCGGAGGGCGGAACAGGGTTTCCCCCGTGGATTGGCCAATCGTCACGCCGACGCCGTAGTTCACGAACAGGTTGCCGTAAATGTCGTTGTTATAGCATCCGCCCTTGTTCACCACGCCGATCGTGGTCAAATCGTGGAAATAGTTATAGGCTATAATGTTCCCGTGGCAGCCTACCTGGTCGAGGGTTCCGCTGTTCCTTCCCGGATCGGGGTCATAGGCCAGCTCGTTGTCGTAGAAATAGGAATAGTTCACGTTCGCCAGTTTTATGGGGCTGTTTCCGATGTCGTGGATATAGTTGCCCCTGATAACGATGTGGTGGCAGTCGAATTCGCTGTAAGGCTTCGTCTTGTCCCCGAAGATGTGGAAGCCGTGGGCCTCGTTGTTTACCGCGTTATTGGTGTTCCGTGCCTCGATGTCATGTACGACGACATAGGAACAGTTCACCAGCCATATGGGGGAGGTCCCCTTTTTCATGTCGAAGACGGGGCGCGCCATGCCCGGGACGCCGCCGACCCAAATGGGATTGTCCGCCGTGCCGTGGATATCGTCCGCGTACATATAGAACGAATATGTGCCGGGAAGAATCCTTATGGCCGTTCCGGGGTTCGCCTTGGCAAAGGCGAGGGCGGGGGCGAAGTCGGCATAGGGGCTCGATTGGGTCCCCGGATTTGAATTATTTCCCCCGGGGCCGATAAACTTCTCGAACCTGGGCGTTTTGCCGTATTCGAAGGTGGGCAGCATATTATTTTCATGGGCAGTGGGGATGAGCCTGCCCGTGGAGGC
>Ga0123353_10015651_pt1 | contig 11034 bp, 12 predicted proteins | sample TergutLab28metaG_3_FD_92763 | JGI IMG/M metagenome (GOLD analysis project Ga0123353, IMG submission 92763) | Labiotermes labralis P3 segment gut microbial communities from Petit-Saut dam, French Guiana - Lab288 P3 | ecosystem: Host-associated > Arthropoda: Insects > Digestive system > Gut ... | reverse complement strand
CTGCTGGCTACCCACTCCATTCGCATCTTTCCTCTTAACTTCCCCTCCCGTGCGTCACCGTGTGCCATCAGGTTCCGAACGGCCTATACCACTGGACGACTGTCCATGCACTATCAATTGGGGAGCACTGGCACACTATCACAGAAGTTGTGTTATGTGGAAGAAACACACTTATCGTATAATTGGAAGAAACTGCAAGTCAAAATAAGGAAATTGAGGTAAACTGGTATGTGACAGATGTCATTATTTATACAATAATACCAATGCTTTGCAGTGGTTAACAGTCCACAATCGGGGTGACAGTAAACTGATTCTTACAGCACACAGCTGTACTGTGTTCTAATGCACTTTCTCACCTGCCAATGGTGAAACACTGATAAACAGAATGCCTGCCCTTGTGTATGGGTCCTGAGGTCTGTCTCAAAGCCAAATGAATCAATTGCTGGGATGAAGGCTTTGATGGTATACAGGGGTGAGCCAGGTACTGGAGCATCTTGTGTCACATGTCCTCTGAAAAGGACATAACATTTACCCAGCTACATTAAAAAACAATGTTAAAGGAAGCAGTAGCAAGAAAACAGTATTTATTTTCAATTCAGGCAGTAACACCTATTATTAAAATTAAAATAAGGAAGGTACTAATATAACAGTAAAGCTATATTTAGAACTAAAAATTAAAAATGAACATGAGAAGATAAACTCTACTAACATTTTACCAGGACTTGGAAATTCCCATTTTATTGTGTGTCTCAAACATATTTCGAGATGTAGGAACACACAACAATGTTCCAAGTTGCAGTTCACACATTTTCCAAACGCATTTTCCATGATCCAATGCACCTCACCGGTCTTGACAGTCAGTTACCAGCTACAAAACTATTGTTAAAACATACTGAAGTCTGAATTATAACAAACCATCAATTTATCCACATCTTTCTGACAACAATAAGAATGCATGTTCTAAATTAAAGATGGTCTATGCCACCATGAACACCAAATATCCTTCTTCAACGGCATACAGCATAATGGCCAAAATTATACCATAACCCAAGGTTAAGAAGCCAGGAATGTTTTTTGCCCTTTCACTGTGTTCACATTCAAAGTGGTTTCCCTTGTACTAACAAGCCTCCCTACAAATCACATTGGAAAGCCCTATAATAACAAACATATATGAGAAAGTGATTCATATAGTAGATATTGTACATGTGTACATGTCTGTAAACTCTGTGAACACAGTCCTGTTACAAATATTTTCACAACCAACCTTCGTTTGGCAAGCACAGTATAAACAGCTGAGACACAATCAGCTGGTGCTTGCACTTCCACAAACAGATATGGTTCCATCAGCCGGGGTGTGGCCATGAGGAATGCGGAGTAAGCAACCCGCCGCGCCGTGGGGATGATCTGACCTAAGGAAACATAATGAGATATTACATGCTAGTAGTCCTGTCATGGAAATAGCAAGCCTGAAATGACGGCACTAGAAAAAGCCAAATGGCTGCCCTAAACTCAGACTGACCCTTTTTCAGGCTGCTCTATAGCAATGTCCATTAAAACATGCAGGGACCTCTTGATGTCCCATGCTATCCTGTAAAGCCTGCAGCCAACAGCCCTGAAACATATCGAACTGTACAAGTCCCTATCAGAGATTTCTCAATACTGACCGGCAGGATTTATGCCGAGACATTTGCACATTCATTTTACAATGAAAGTACTGTATTGCACATCTATAATTCAGAACATCTTTATAATGCTGAGATTAATGTGGCCTTACAAAGCAGTGATTTATCCACAGGAATGTTACAGTTTTTGGATAAAATTGGGTTAAGATGGAAAGGGGACAGACAGCTGTATTTTGGATTAATCAATGGAAAGAGAACTACAAAATCATTGTGGACTGCTCTCACTGGTTCAGTTGTTCTCAGAATGGCTATAAGGAAGAGGCAAAATGCTGAATAGTGACAATACAATAACTTGGCAGAGTAGCCACATGATTTTTCCCCTATCAAGAAACCTTAATTTAGTTCATGTACTTTCCACATACATGGAATACTGTTGTTACTGATGTACTGCTAAGTGGCCACACACTGATTAAGTTATCAATAAAATGCGCTATTTAGCAATGGTCTTGATATTGAACCCTGCACCACTGGCAGAAACCTGCAATTTAAACGTTGGTACTTAAAATGTCAACACACTTCTCTCGTATTATTCTATTCACCACAAATTTAACCCACAGCCTCCCACATTTTGTTAAGCTTCAATACACATGACTCTGTGGGAATTCATTCTTGTGCACAATCCATAAGTTCCTTCCTCATGATGGATTCAATTTTAAAAAGTTCCTGTTTAAGCATAACATCATAGCAAGTGTCAATGAATTCAGGCCTTAAGTTACAAAGATCAAAATACACAGAATCTTCAGGCATTATTGTAATAATCACAGCACATATTTTGAATGTGTAATAACTCAATATCACAAGGGCAAGGTATGCACAGACTGCAGCAAAAACACCTGTTACATTCATAGTGCTGCAGGATTTCCTTCTTGACTGAACTCCATACCTGCCAATAGGTGATGTCTACAAAGATACCAATTTAACCACCATAGAGTCCATACCTCCACCACGATGCAAAGGCTCCAGTGCTATCACAGCATCCAGAATCTTGAACTTGACATTTCTGATTGGTTCTTCACACAAGGGTCCTTCCCGAGTGCCCCACTGAAAACCCTGAACAATTGAGTCTTTAACAGAACTCAGCAATCCTTTGTCTACCTCTGAGGGCAATGTGTCATCCACCAGGATGTTCGGGCCTGTTGAATCAGGGCCAAATGCCCATATTGAACGAGCTGCAAGCAAATCCCAGTCATATTTTGTCTGGAAGAACTCCCCTAAACGTTTCCTGGAACAAAGTCAGTTCTTTAAACAGAATACACACACACACGCACACGCACACATGCCTTTATAATGAAAACAAAAGGAGATAATATCAAAGAAACAGGCATATGGAAGGAGGTAGGTTTATTGGGAGTGGCTGACTTCACATTCTGGCCCCCTTTACTCCTATGACAGGGATGCAAAAACCTTTGAACAGGAGCATGGATCATGAGCATGCTTGAATGGATCACAATCATACCATTCACTGTTAAAGCAATATTACCTAATTTCTGTTGCAAATGCTTCTTCTCCAATTCTAATTGACAATGAAAACACTAACAGTTCAATAAACAATCTAAATGTTATAATTTAAAACTCACTTATTCCAGGAGATTTGTACAACTTCATTTTCAATGTCTTCAGCAAGTCCTTTTTCAAGTGGTTCAGCAATCATTGTGATTTTGTTCTTCTTATTGGGTGTCTCAGCAAAACACTTAAGTGATGATGTTTCTACCACAGTCTCACAGAATGCTACCACTGGGTCTGCAACCTTTATATCTGCACATCAAAGCACGAATCATACACTATGAGAAACTCAGGCAGCTCATCAATGGATAGTAATAGTTTGATTCCTTGATCTTTACCACTATGTCCAGAGCAGTTCACAGGCCAGCCTCCTACCCAGTGGAGAGCCATGACAGGTTCAGCATCAACAACTGTGAACCTATGGAATGATTATTTCCTCATCTGTTTACCCCTTCCCCATCACCTCTGCACTGACATGAGCATAGCCTTTTCCCTCCAACTCGTGCATATTCAGCCAAGTAGATTGGTTATGAGTCTTGTACAAAATTGTTACCTGCTGTGAAAGAAACAGGAAGTCCTCCTTCTTAGTCAAGAGGACAAGAAAGATGACTAACAAGGTTGGATTTTGCACTTCAAATTTTATTTTCAGTGTACTTCATCACCCACACTCCTGAGCCTGCTTGGTTTATTGTATTGGTACAACTGCATCATCCATATACATGGTAATATGTATTCTGCTAATCATTCAGGTCCTAATATCTGTAACCAACTCACAGAGTGTGTGTGCAGATGGACTTTGTCTTGTGTATTTTACTTCATTTACTAAACATCTACTTCATCTTGTTATAATAATGTAAGCAGTGTGTTATATGTTGGGGAAGGGCAAGACTGGAAAAGAGAAGCAGCATGAAGTGACGGGGCATGGTTGATTGACCTGCTGTCCTTATCAATGGGCGTAGAGATGCAGCCAATATTATGCTGACCATTTAGCCACAAAACCCCAAGGTCTAGAAGGGACAGATCCTTAGTATCATGTTGCTGTATTTATTCAAGTTGTGATGCTCAGGCTATGGAGCAGTTATCTTTTAGTTAAATATAATACATCATAAAGTCTGTGAATTTTGTTTGCTGCCACTTCAAACAGTACAATTTCTTTATACAATCATGTGTGTGTATAGACATATTACAGTGTTCAACTAAGCTTCAAATGTAATTACCAAGCCACTGTTAATACAGTTAAAATGGTTAAATAAATAAGCATGAGATGGGTAGTACATGCAGAATGGGACCAAATTAAGGATAAAAACTGTTACTTATAAAACCTGGGACAAGTAACTCTGCGGAGAGCGTGGACATCAGACAAGTACATTGCCAAGATATGAACCTGAATGAACTGTTTCACACGTCATGCATTCTGCATTATTGCACCATGCAGTCTGGTGGGAAGCTGACCAACGTCTGGAAGTACCTGCTGCCTCCATTTTCCAAACATGGGCCTAGCATGTTTCTTTGAACCAGTATCCAAAACTCAGAAAATCATAATCTCTGTTTTCAGCATTCAGAAAATCTCAGATCTCACATGAATTAAAATTATTTACAAAAAGATGTAATGGTAAACTTTCATGCCAACCATGATAGACATGCAAGTTCAATAACAGGGACTCTTGATAATCAGAATAACCACAAACTTCTCAAAGAAGATGGAGACATTTAACTCTCAGCAATACACCTTCAAGTTATAAAACTCTGTACATTTTTACCTTGGCACTTTATACACACATGTGGTCAGGTTCATACTATGTCCAGTCTGTGAGATACAAAACATTTGTCATTAACTAGACAGAAGCTCGGTGGCTCCACACCAGTGTTAGGGCTAGACATTGTGGCAAAGAGAAAAATCCCTGCTTCCACCCCACAATCATATCCTGTCACTCTGCAAGTGGCCACTTATGTCACTGACTTAGCTATCCAGTTTTTACTTGTTGTCAGTCACTTTGTATTAACCCATTCACTCACAACTCCTCCTCCTCCTCCTACTACTACTATACTAACAATTTACTGCTGCTGCTGCTACTAAAATTGTACTGAAGTGTAAACTTTTAATTATTTTATGTTTTAGTTGCCCACCATCTTTTAGTGACACTTGTTTTCATTTACACAAAGATACTTCCTTTAAGCAAAGTAGTGAGTGTCACTATTACAGCAATAAAAATGAAGTTAAAAAAGGCATTCAAACAGAAAAAACATTTTTCAATGTATTTTGAGGAGGGGGGGGGGGGGACACTACAGCAGGTAACACAACTTGGCCATAATTATAAACCAAAGAAAAATACATATATTCAAACAACCAACAGATGGTTGTGAGCTGGAACTGATTTGAGCCTAATCTATAAAGGAAAGAAGACAGAGGAGGAGGATAAGGAAAAGAAGATGGAAAATAAGACTTTGAGAATATACAACTTACCAATTTCAGAGTACATCTTTCGGAGGTCATGCATCACACAGTCCAAGTACAGCTCTCCAGTTCCTAAAACAATGTGTTCACCAGATTCTTCAACCCTAGTGGCCAACAATGGGTAGGACTTGTTCACTTTACGCAACCCATCCAACATCTTGGGCAATTCTGATGGGTTTACTGGCTCCACTAGAAAAACAATAAGGATATCATATTGAGCAAATGTGTAAATCAAAGGAGTCTATAAATCCAAGAAGTAACATGTAGCATACCCATGTTAGTAACCTAATAACGTGTCACTGGTGACATGCAGGGGTCATGTGCATACCATCTGCAACCCATCTGATGTGTGTGTGTGTATATATATCAAGACTCAGAATAAAGTCCTTGGCAAGGGTATTGTGACTTCATTGTTTAAATTCCTTTTTATTTGAGGATTTTGAATAAACACAGAAATATATATTTTGAATAAACCATAGAAGAGATGTGACATCAAAAAAGGTCATCAGTCACAATACCTGCAATTTTAATGACAGACTGTGTGTTGAACTTGAGTGGTTGGAATATGTACAACTCATCTGAAATGTTAAGATCAGTGATAGTGGATGTCTTCACAATTGGCTGATCAATTCCTTCAATGAGCACCCAATTCCCGGCAGGTACACGGCTCACCTCCACCTTGTACCTGAAACACATACCATTAACATGTCAACTTGAATTCATGGAGTATTAGTTTCCTTTATGTCTGATTCTTAGGTGCTCTAATGATGCCGTATCATGTGTTTTAGAAAGTGTCAAATGACATGGGACAACACTCATGAATGACAGGTATGCAAGAGTTTGGAAGGAGAATGTTGTCGTCTATGTGAAAGTACTGTCTATGTATTCACTGGGGAAGGTCTGGGCAAGACAAAAAATGCCTCAATCAGGATATGCAGCAGCCAAGTTCATAATAAACTGGTTACCTCCCATAAAAAGTCTCAAGTATTGCCACTACATCAACAAGTTCTGTTTAAGATTAAGCTTAAAACATAAGACTAAAACAAATTCTATCTTTAGGTACAGGGAAGTGATGAAAATATTCACTCACTTGAAAAACATAAACACCAAGATACTTTCAACTACTGCGATATTTTGCAGTATGTTCTCTGCAATTTTTCATCACACACTGGGCTGTACCACCACCATGCAGTAATTACTGAATGATCAAATGCTCATTAATATTAGTGGGTGACCTCCAATGGCAAAGTGTGATCAGCCTTGCAACAGTAAACATCTACAATAAATGAATTTAAAAGCCAATTAAGTGTGCATAATCACAAAAACCATAGTTGGAATACATGTGTAGTCCAAACTGCAGTATCCTTATGCTTTCCCTCATTAGCTTCAGTTATACATTACCAATGAAATCAAAGTTATACCTGGCTTCATAAATCCACAGCCTGCCCACAGTGAGGATCCTTGAATCCTCTTCATCAGCTAGGGTGTAGTTCTCACCCAGCACCCTTACTTCCTGCCCTGCATGCAATGTACCACTCATCACTCGTGCCAGTACTTGAAAGAATGTGCAGTCTTCCGTTGGGTACATTTTAGTGCTGTACACCATCAGGTGACCCTACAAGAACACACCACAATAAACATGATTATTTGTTAAAAGTCCTGCATTATATTGTATAATGCTTTCATTCAAAATTTTATGATCAAAAACTGTAATACTGTTTTGACATGAATGCAAGACAACTCTAATCTATTACCCCACAAATAAAACATGCCTGTGAAGGGAAAATGTACTTATCAAAATCTACAACAACCCCCACAAAAATAAAACACCTGCTAAGAAGAATATTTCACTACAAACTTCATACACTTAACACACAGAGCGTGTCACATTCTATCTACCTTGACCAATCAGTGTCAGTGTCTCCATCTTCACAATCACTGCCTTCACCTTCCTCACGCTCTCTCCTAACATTCCCAACAATCTCTTCACTGACATTTCATGACATATCATCAGTCTCATTTACTGCATTGGATAAACAGCACATCTTAAAAACCTTAAGTCACTTCTGGTGAGATATGGTGCCATGCCATTATGATCCACACTGACTAAATAATACATTTCTGTTTCTTGGTTTATAAACTGACTTTTATCTATAATGAAGATTCACAATTTTCTCCATAGATGGTACCAGTGGTGTAAAGAAATTTAAATAAATGTATTCTGGATTTTTGTTTTGTGACTGTGGTCTGATAAGTCTGAGTTCATAGCACTTTTTATGGTGTTTAGGTGCAATCGCAAAATTGTGAAAAGTGACTATTAGCTTTGCCATCTATGTTGGTCTGTCCAGAAGGAACAACTCGGCTCCCAATGAAAAGATTTTCATGAAATTTGATACACACACATTTAAAAAAAAAAATATGGCAAGAAAATTCAAGTTTCATTAAAACTGGACAAGAATAACAGGTACTTTATATAAAGACCAATATACATTTTTGATCATATCTCCTACAATTCTTCTTAGAATGAGAACTGTTTTTGACTACCACACTAAATGCTAACATATCTGCAGAGACTAACCCCCCCCCCCCCCCAAAAAAAAAGAGAGAGAGAGAGACAAAGAGAGAAACAGAGAGATCCAAAGTTTGGAAGTGAAAAATCACTGTTTGGATCAAGATTTTATTTTATTCACTCCTGCAAATTGACACTTGCACATGCCTAATTTTAAGCTACTATCCCAGCATTTATTACGAGAGGAATGACAAAACAGCACAAATATATTTGGCCAGAACACACTGTCTATAGAGAAAGATTCAAACTCAGAACTTCATGAACACAAAACAGGAGTGTCCGCTACTACACTCCAACATTCAGTGCACTCCAGTGGCAGTTAAGGATGGGTGTGTTTTGGTAGGCACCACACAAAATGCATCAGTACTTACATCTGGATCACAGTTACGCATGTCATCAGCTAAGTCTGTATCAGGAGGTCCAGTATAGATGTGCTGCACCTTGAGCTGGGCATTGTCAGCAGGGGAAGGAATGTGTTGCACACACATGTCCACAAACCCTACAACACAGTCATCTTGTATAAATCATCCTGCTGACTTACACGAATGTTCAAATCACATATAAACACTCCCATATCCTCATGCAGAAGAAATCTATATTCATCTTGTATAAATCATCCTGCTGACTTACACGAATGTTCAAATCACATATAAACACTCCCATATCCTCATGCAGAAGAAATCTATATCCTTTTTGCATTCCTCGCCTTAAGGTAAATGGAAAATTTGTGTATTACATAATCAATCTTTGCATCCATTCCAGAGTAACCTATTGAATGCAAAATCCAGCACCCATGCATGCGCACACACACACACACACATGCATGCAAGATTTCAGTAAAACCCGTCTTTCACACTACTTCTTTCCCCGAGTTCCAAGAAAGAATATGGCGAACTCTGAATGTGCAAGCTGATGGCTTTTATCAGCTACACCTTCTGGATATGCAATTTCACCTATTCATTGTTCTGAATAGAACCTTCTGAGAAAAAATTTGTTATCTGCTTACAACACTTTTTACCACCACTTGTGGCATTCACTTACCGCTAAAGTCTCCGAGGAACTTATTACAGATGAGCCTTAGGAGAGGACGGATGTTGATTTTCATCTCCTCCTTAGTCAATCTGATTCCTAGCTCATCCAGCACTGCAGGAAGAGTTGTATCCACATCTCCAACGACCTGCACCACATAATGTTATTTTATGCTATTTTGTGAGAATAAACATATGCTGTGATAACTGTAGCTTGCAATTCTATACTTTTTTACAGGATAACATATCTGTAACGTTATGGGAATTCATGGGAATTTTGCAGCAGTTTTTTAAATTTAATCTCAAGACCACAAAAAGCTCGTATAATTGAGTGGGTCTTGTTTAAAAGATCAGTTCAGGGTCTGAGTCATCAGATCACCCACAGCCAATCAGGACAGTACATTTGCATAAACTGCTGAATAATTGCTCCCACAAGGAGAAGCTGGACCACGAGCTAGCTGCTTGCAGTACACTTCTTCAGTAGCCCTAGTGCAAGTAACACACTTGTGTGCATTCCTCTGGAGACAGTGACAAACAATGATGCAGAAGAAAACCTTGCCTGAACAGGTAGGCTGTGCATTAAGTATTAGCATTTGACCTTCAGATGTCTAATTACTAATGTGACCAACTAGAGTTTGGCCATCCCTTTGTTGAAACTGGGAGGATCCCACAGTGGGGGAGGGACTATTCAGAGTGTATGAATTGACCTACACAACTATTCTTATGTACTTTTTTTTCGATTTATATATTTACACTGTTTTTCATTACATGTTTCTCTTGGTTACAATAAACTTCATCACCGTTTGTTACGTTGCTGGTAATTGCTCAGAGGTAGGGCACCCTAGGTGTACCCTCCCCATTCTCTCTCCCTCTCACTCTTGCATGCCACAAACCTACACAACTTGGGTGAGTTAGGCCAAACCTAACCCACCTACCACCATCCTCCCTTCTCACTAGTGGAAGACCACTACCACTCAGCTGATGGCCCCGCAAAGCTGTCTTACATAGCCAGCTGGGGGAACGAACACCTCCAGACTCCTGATGCACTATATATCCATAACCTTATGGTATGACTTTAAAACTTCGTTATTTTGTAACAGTTTGTATAAGGCATATGGATAAAACACAAAATGAAATCGTGATGGTTTACCATGATTGTTAGTGAAGTTCAAGCACATTTTCATAACATGGTGGACTAAAAAATTACAATAAATATCACTCCTTTCAACTCTAATAAAAATAAATACACCAAATACTTCTTCGTCCTCTTCTTTTTCATGGCACTACAGTCCAGCACGGACCTTCGCCTCTTTGATGGACTTCTCCCATTCAGCTTGGTTTTTTAACCTCTCTTTCCAATTTGTAACTTTGCCTTTATTAATTTCTGTTAGTACACAGTTCCACCATCTGTTTTTTGGTTATCTTCTTAGTCGACTTCCCTTAGGATTATTATTCAACACTTGACTTACTTTTCTTTTACTATGCATTCTGTTAACATGACTAATCCAATTCATCCGGCTTATTCTGACACATGAAAATATATATAAATCTCCAAACAGCAGGATTAATTCTTTATCGTATCATTTTCTCCAGTTCTCACTTAATTTAATTCCCCCAACATTCCTCTTAAGACTTTTCTTTCAAAAGTAGCCAGCCATCTTATTCACTGTCCAAGATTGTGCTCTGTACATTGACAATGGTCTTATTAATGTCTTAGAGACATTTAATTTTTATGCTCAGTGTATTGATTGGTTCTTTAGAACAAGCAGAAGTCCACAGTATGCTCTATTTGCATTT
>Ga0123353_10015649_pt1 | contig 11034 bp, 9 predicted proteins | sample TergutLab28metaG_3_FD_92763 | JGI IMG/M metagenome (GOLD analysis project Ga0123353, IMG submission 92763) | Labiotermes labralis P3 segment gut microbial communities from Petit-Saut dam, French Guiana - Lab288 P3 | ecosystem: Host-associated > Arthropoda: Insects > Digestive system > Gut ... | reverse complement strand
TATTTCAGGTATCATTGTCGTTGCTTTCACAAGCTTGTATATGTTTTTCATGCATTTATTATATCATATTTTGTCCCATTGCGCAAGAATTTTATCATATATTAAATGCGGGGAACGTGGCCTCGTCAAAAGACAATTTGGTGTTGGATATGTATTTCCTCAAGCCATCGACGACGTACATGTAGAGTCCCTTGGAGAGCTCCTTGACTTCCTCGTAACCCATATAAGCTGCATATGCTTCAAGCAACATGAAAGGCACTGGGTGAGTGGCATCGCCGGAACTATTTCTGAATGAATGCCCAATCTCATAGACCCTCTCAAGCCCGCCGGCAATGTAGGTTTTAAGTGCAATCTCGGATACCATTCTAAGATATACTTCAGTGTTGTTATCAACTAAGTGCGTGATAAAAGGCTTTGAACCGCCGCCAAAAAATGAATGCGTTATAATTGGTGTATCATGCTCTTGAAAGCCATTTTCTTGCAAAAAGGCTCGCACCAATCTAAACATCTCTGCGCGCATCTCCAATCGGATGACTTCCTCTGTATTGCTGCAGAGAAACGAGTGGAAATACCGTCTCGCTTTGTTTCCCGTAAACATTCCTTTCTCTGTGAAACCGACATCGTTTTTCCCGAGCAGGCATGGCGTGATCATGAAAATGCTTTTCACCTGAATCTCAGCTCTGTCTCCTTGGCGGCTTTGTTCACAGAGCCCCTCGATGGCTATGATGTCGCCTACCCTTAGATAATTTCTCCAGAAGTCATAGTCGGCACAAAGCTCTTGCTTGATTACCACGCGGGCCTCGGTCTTGCCGGAAATAAACAATCCGAATAAGGCCGCTCTGCCAGGAAACAAGTCCTTAATTCTACCAAGCGCAGTAATCCCTGCTTGTTGCAGCGCCAAGTCCCGCCATGCGTCAAGTGATGTTGCTTTTTTTCTTAGGGACACCACCTCTTCCTCTGAGCAGATTCTATTTTCCTTTTGAAAAAAACTAAGGCGCTCAGGGTATGCTTTAGATTTATCCGAAGGCATATATCCTGATTACCTCCTATCAATCGGTGGTCCCGTTCGTCTTGATTCGCCGCTTTCTGTCCCGTTGCTTATTACGCCTTGACGACGTTTTGATGTATTCTAAGTCGCCCGAGAAGGCAACCTTATCTTTCTCTATGGGAACGCAATGCCTGAATGTGCCTTTGACAACATGGGTATTGGCACTGTGCCTTGGGTCGTTTAGCGCAGATTCCAGCTTAATATAACCCCTTGCTTCTTCAGGATAGCCCTGCGCACGCATTTCATTGGTGTACTTGATCATATACAAAATCCGTAGATTAAAGCCATTGGGAACTGACCTCATATCAACCGCATAGGATTTCCACGAGAATCCTTTAAGGTTACTGTTGGCGTCAGTTCCAGAGCTCGCATGTACTTCTAAGTGCAAGCAATCTTGAATGATATCCATATGGTCTGATGTGTCCCTTGCGTCCGGATGCGGATCCCTATATCCAGAGGCTGCGTCGAAGCATTTCAAGAATTCTGTTTTCCCATGCCAGGGACCGCTTATATCCAGCTCGGGGTATTTCTTTTTCCACGCGTCTTCCCTGATGTAACGCTCCATCCTGTTATATATGAGCAAGACGATCATGATGGGTGAGCCCAGATCAATGAGGACAGAAATGATTGCGCTCAGAAAGGGATCCAAGTCTACGATAATAGGAGAAATATATCTCGTCGCTATTGTGTTTACCAAATAGTAAATTAGCAAGAATAATATGACAGAAGCAACCAATAGGTATCGCATTCTATCAAGATAGTATTTTTTAAGCTTGTCCACGATTAGTTCCCCCTTATTGTCAAAAAATTATTTATAGGATATTGCTTGTATTGTAGGATGCTCTATGCGTTTCAGCTTATATCGCAGGATAGGCTGCCCGCGCATTGCTCTACTTCTAGCACAATTCCACGAGATCATCGGCATTGCCTATCATACAAGTAAGCTTGAACTCCATCTGTATCTTCCCGTCAAGGCTATGTTCGTTAAAGCCTTCTTTGAACAATTGATAATATCTGTCGAAATCACTGCCCTGCGGCAAGATGCCAAAGGCTGAGGATAAACTGCCATTGAGCAGCGCTTCAAAAGTCTGATCTATATCGAATATGAACTCTTGCGTCGTAAAGCTGCCTTGTCGGAACGGAGTGGTTCGGTTAAATGCTCTTTTTTGGGCCGGAGGGGCAAAGGCGCCTACAATAGACTTGACATGCGCAAAAAATTGGTCCACTTGTCGGCTGCGGCCGGGATCGCCCAATGTGGATATCACTACGTTCCGACCGTCGCGTCTCAGAATTCGCTTGAATTCCGGGATGGCCTTGTTCCGCTCAAACCATTCATATGCGTTTCCGCAAAATACAAGATCAACCGCGTCTGATGGAATACCTGTGCTTTCAGCGGAATTCATGATAGGGATACAGTTTTCATATTGGTTCAAGTTATCCTGCAGAATACGCATCATGTCTTTGTCTGGCTCCACAGCATAAACTCGGCTGCCTCTTTCCAGGAATCCTTTTGTTACCCTGCCAGTTGCTGAACCGATATCGGCTATAACCGATGCTGGCCCAATGGCAAGCTCACTGTACAAATAATCATAGAATGCTGCTGGATATGTAGGGCGGCCCTTGTCGTAGTATTCTGCCCTCCCCGCATGGCTGCTGCTTGAAACCAAATTATTAGTCTCCTTGTTTTTTCTTTAGTAAGGCGTCAACGCAATTGAATTCTGCGCCTGACAGAAGATGTTATCGGCGGGAGCCTTTTACTCTCTCGGCATCAAGCGCCTTGGCTGTCAATAAGGATCCAATGGCGCAAATCATGCCGCTTAGGAGCAGCGAAATCAATGTTCCCGCAGTTGCTATATTACCGTTGCCTATCACTGAGCCGTAAATGAATAGCGGCAAGCCCGTTGCCATGCTGCTGATGATGCTCCAGAAGGCTACCTTGCCAGACAAGCGCTTCCAGAACAGAGCCAGCACGGTTGGAATGAACAGAGCTGCTCTAAAGGCGCCTACGAGAAGCTGTAAATAGAGAATTGATATATCGGGTATCAGCGATACGGACACGCCTAAGATTAGCATAGCCAACATGGTTATCCTGGCGACGCCGACCAGCTTTTTGTCATTCTGGTTCTTCCCGAAATAATGCTTATAGATATCAACGGCGGTAATGCTGCTTGCTGCGCATAGCGCGGCGCTGCCGGCGGATATGAGAGCTGCCAATACCATAATCGCAAAAATCGCCACGCCGGCTGCCGGGAAAAATTTTGCTATTGCCCCGATTCCGGCCAGCTGTGGATCGTTGACCATAATGCCGGTTGAATTGTTTGAGGTAATAAACCCAAGCATAGATAGCATGACCGGGACTGAAAAAAACAGGGTGCCTCCTAATAGAAAAGAGCCTTTGACTTTTTTCTTTCTTATAGCAAACGCTCTTTGCCATTGCTGCTGGTCGATGGTGATTCCTGACAACAAAGATATAGCTGTAGGTATTCCGTATGTCCATGCAATTTTCGCATCAAACATGTTTGTGCTGCCCCCGCTGGATCCGCCGATCCCGCCCAGTATTGTGCTAAAGCCGCCCGCACGCGAGACAACGACTGGGATAACCAACACGCCGACAAACAGGATCATGATTACCTTGAAAACATCAACTGAAACAGAGGAGCGAATGCCGCGAAATGAAGCTACAACAAAAAACACTGTGGCAACTACAACAATTAGGAAAGGTTTTGATAATCCGGTTAAGAGATTAAGCAAAAGCAAAGACCCTAACATTTGTACTACTACAGCATAACATTGAACGATAAATATCACGATGCTATATAGCTTTTGATTTCGACTTCCGAGACGAAATTTAATGTATTCCGGTAAGGTGTAACCCAGCTCCATTGCGCCCCTTACCTTATTCGCAAAGAAGGCAAACATGATCAAGGCAAGAGCATTGGGGACGGTGAACCAGAAGACGCCAGGTAGTCCTCGCGTATATGCTACTTGCGATGAAACAAACAGCGCTGGAGCCCATGTCCACGCTGCAGCTGACGTAAAGGCTCCAATCCACGTGCCGTACTCTCTATTGCCAACAAAGAATTGCTCGGCAGTTTTTCCTTTCCTCGAATGAATATAGGCGATAGCAATAATAAGGAAGCTAACGCCAACAACCAAAAGAATGCCCGTAAATGCGCTGGATTCCATGTTGGCAACCTTTCCAATGATCTGTGTGACTTGAAAGGCTTATATTGTCCCCAAGCAGGTCAAGCTCTGACAAAAAAATTATTGTAGTCCCTGTGCACAAACCCAAGCTTACGCAGTGCTTTTTCTACTTCTTTCCAGTTCTCCAGATTGGACGGTAAAGATATTTGTTTCAGTTTGGTAAGCGCCTGTATTAAGCTGACATCTACCTTTGCCAGCATGAAGCACAACACCAAGTTCAGCTCGACCAGGTTCGTCATCGGCAACAAGTCGGAAACATCTACAACCTGGGTGAAACTCAGATCCAGCCTCTGCAAGGCGAGCAACGCGGCTAGCGGCTTTAAGTCTTGAACGGGTGTTGCGGACAAATCTAAATATATGAGATTGCTCAAGCTCGACAGAGCGGAGATATCCAGCAGATTGACATAGGCGGGCAGCTCAGACGGATCACGCTCCATGTATGCAATGCTGAAGCCCGCATCTCGTATTAACAGCTTCTTTAGCGACAGCAACTCTGAAAGAGGAGCCAGATCTACGGGTGTATTTTGGCGCTTATCTCTTTGCGCGTAAGTTATCGACAGCTCCGTGATTGCCGGAGATTCTTTTAGGAGTTTATCGACCAATTTGCGTAGGTCCTTTGAATCCTTCACGTCATAGGCCCTGCGTATTTCCCACGCCTTGCTTTCGTCGCTCCTTATACGTCTTGAAGCAATGTACTGCTCAGCGTATGGACCGGAAAATTCGAAATCAATGCGATCATCAAAAGCTGTTTCGCTGATCGTGACCAAAGACGAAGGAAGCTCTACAGCTTTTAGCTTTGGACAGAAGGCGAATGCCGTTGCGCCAACCTCTTCAACGCCATCTGAGATAACCAAATGAGATAAGTTTTTGCAATCCAAAAAAGCACTTTTTCCAACATGCTTTGTGCTGGAGGGGATAGTTATTGATCCCAACGAAAAGCAGTTGGCAAATGCTCCATCCTTTATTACCTCAAGCTTGCCGAATAAGATAATCTCTGTAAGCGATGTACACCCATTAAAAGCGTTCATGCCAATGCATGTCAGGCTAGGGGATAACGCTATTTCCTTTAACTTGGGAAAATTGAAAAAGGCGTGGTTATGGATTGTTACCACCGAGCCAGGCAAGGTCACGGCCTTAACTTTTGTGTTTTCAAATGTCGGAGATATCCCGCTTCCAATGGCTGTTACGGCATGTCCGTCTATAACTTCAGGTATAGCTACGCTAATCTCATTGCCTACGTAGCGCATAATGGTGCAGCCCGTTTCGTTGAGATCATACCAATACTTGCCGCAGCTTGAGTCGTGGATTCCGTCGTTATTGCTCCTCATTCAATCACCTCATGAGTGCTACAAAATATGTGAAGTTGACTTATTCGGATTTAGCAGAAAACAAGGTTCCCGCAATATTTCCAGTGACTATCTCATATAGCTCCTCTGGGCGTGAACTATTGGTAATCACCATATCTATGCCTGCATCAAAAGCAATGCTGGCGGCGTAAAGTTTCGTCAACATCCCTCCCTGGCCTCGTTTTGTTCCGGCTCCCTCGGCCATTTGATAAATCTCATCGTTGACTTCCGTAACGACAGGAATAAACTGCGCGTCTGCATTCTTCCTGGGATCCTTATCGTAAAGACCGTCAATGTCCGAGAATATGACCAACAGGTCAGCTTGAAGGAACTGGGCGACATATGCGGAAAGGGTATCGTTGTCGCCGAACAAGTCGTTTGAATTCACATTGTCCGAAGCGACAACGTCATTTTCATTTACGATCGGCAGCACACCAAACTCGAACATCCTTGAAAACGAGTTCACGATGCTTTCATAGTTATTGACATCCTGCAGCGCGGATTTTGTTAAAAGCACCTGCGCAACGCGGCACTCATATACGTTGAAGAGTTCTTCGTATATTGCCATAAGGCTTATTTGGCCAATTGCAGCTAGCGCCCGTTTCTTTGCGGTTTCCTCCGGCTTCCTGCGGAGGTTGATTTTTCCTATTCCCGCGCCGATGGCGCCAGAAGAAACTATGACGACCTCGTAGCCTATGTTCTTCAAATCGCAAACGACACCCACAAATTCTTCGATATAACGGTGGTTGAGCTTCCCTGTATTGTAGGTCAATGAGGAAGTTCCGATTTTAATCACAATGCGATTAATGCCTTTTTGTTTTTCGTAGACCATACCAATCCCTACTTAATATCAAAAACTAAACAAGATCAGCAAATCTTGCCTTGGTCATTTGCGCTAAATCGCTCGGCGATATCTCTATTTGAAGACCAATACGACCAGCACTCAAAATGATGGTGTCGTATAGCGCAGCAGTCTCTTCGATATAAGTCGGAAATACTTTCTTCATTCCGATAGGAGAGCAACCGCCATGTACATAGCCTGTCAATGGTTCCAACTCGCGTATCTTAATCATTTCTATGTACTTGTCATTTGCCGCCCCCGCAGCCTTTTTCAAGTCAAGGTCGAAATGAACGGGCACAACAAAGACATTATAGCCTGTGGTTTTCCCTACGGTGACCAGAGTCTTGTATACTCGCTCGGGCTCTTCGCCAAGCTTACCAGCGACGCTTAGGCCATCTACCTTGCCGTCCGAAACGTCGTATTCATGAACTCTATGCTGTATCTCGGCGGTTTCAAGAGCCCGTATAGCGTTTGTTTTGACCATAGCCTTATCTACTCCATTCGCTGGAAGAGCTGCTTTATCCGCAGGCCTGCAGCAATTCCTTGACTAAGCCCTGCAGGTAATCGACCGCAGTTTCGCTGGGAACGTCTTTCGATAAGGACTTGTCTCTGGTTTTGACCTCAATGGTTCCCTTGCTGATGGTTTTCGGGCTGATGACAACGCGGATAGGTACGCCAAGGAGGTCCGCATCGGCAAACATAACGCCGGCAGCCACATGGCGATCGTCATAGATAACTTCAACGCCTGCTTTCAGCAAATCATCATAGAGCTTCGTCGAAGCGGCTACAACATCCGGATCGTCACAGCGAAGCGCGCAAATATGTACTTGCCATGGCGCTATAGACATCGGCCATATCGGGCCATACTCATCGTGGTTCGCTTCGCATACAGAGGCAGCAAGGCGGCCGACGCCGATGCCGTAGCAGCCCATGATGGGGTATTGGGTGTTCCCTTCGTTATCAAGGTACTCTATTTCCATCGTGATGCCTTTTGCTTTGTCTTCCTCTGACTGCTGGGTGTACTTCCGCCCGAGCTGGAAGATGTTGCCGACCTCTATTCCGCGCGCAATTTTCACCGTCTCGCCACACTTCGGACAGATGCCTCCATCCATGATCATGGACAGATCATGATACTCAACCTCTGGTATATCCCTCAATATGTCGAAGCCGGTGTAGTGATACTCATCCTTGTTTCCGCCACAGACAAGATTGTTGGCGCCTTTTATTGAGTTATCGAAAAACACGGTGATTTCAGCGCTCAAGTTTTGCGGGCCAATATAGCCTGCGGACAGGCCTGATTCCAATGTTATTTCAGCCGGGACGATGTCACAGCCAAGGAGCTTTGAGAGCTTCGTTTCATTTGTATCGAGGTCTCCCCGTAGGAATACAACAACGAAAGAGCCGTCCGTGCTCCTCTGGTAAACGACGGCCTTGCAGCAATGCTCTTTCGTGGTGTTCAGAAATTCGCACACTTCATCAATCGTCTTGAAGTTCGGCGTGTGAACTAAGGTCATGGGTTCGGAAACATCCTCGCGGATAGGAATAACCGTGTTTTCCGCCGCCTCGACATTCGACCGATACTCACAGCTACCGCAGATTACAATTGAATCTTCTCCGACAGGATTCAAGAGCATAAATTCGTGAGAGATATCGCCCCCCATCATGCCGGAGTCGGATAGAACGGATATGACCTCCGGAATACCGGCACGGGCAAAAATTCGCTCGTATGCCACAAAGCATCTGTCGTAATACTGCTCCAGGTCCTCCTGTGTCGTGTGGAACGAGTAGGCGTCCTTCATGGTGAACTCGCGGACACGAATAAGCCCGCCCCGCGGACGCATTTCGTCACGAAACTTGGTTTGGATTTGGTAGATCATGAAAGGGTACTTGGCGTATGTTTGGGCATAATCCTTAACGAGGTGAACGGCTGCTTCCTCGTGGGTCATGCCCAACACGTAAGGCGCGCTGTTGCGGTCATCGAAGCGAACCAGCTCCTTTTCAATTTTGAAGAACCGTCCGGACTCCTGCCATAGTTTTGCGGGCAGCACAACAGGGAACAGCACCTCTTGCCCGTCGATGGCGTCCATTTCCTCGCGGATAATTTGTTCGATTTTGTGTGTTATCCTGCGCAGAGGCAAGTTCAACGAGAATATGCCATTTGCTACCTGCTTCAAATAACCGCCACGAACCATAAAGGCATGACTGTCAATTGAGCAATCCGCCGGTCGCTCCTTAAAGCGTTCGCCTACTAGCCTATCGAGTTTCATCCGTGTCTCCTCCTTTAGTTAAAACGCATTTTTGTACGGTTAATTATCTCATCGCTCTTACCTGTACCGGGTGTCTCAAGCTTCTCCTTGATTACCGCGCTACCATGGGTTACTACCCCTCTGCCAATTACCTCTGAAGCTTCGTTTAGGATTGCCACTACCGCTTTACTCTCGAATGTCCCCCTGACTTCAATGATCCCCACAGGCAACAGACTTCCTGTAGACTGGAGCAATGTTTTTTCTGCATTTGCATCAATAACAATTGCACCCGATATGGGACGGGCCTCTATTGGCAGGGAAGCATTTCTTGAATTGACGAACAGTGTAAAAGAAGGGTAATCTCCATTTTGGCAGATATTGCGAATGATGTTTCTGTCAAATATATCGCAGATCGCATATGGGCTATTGTACGGCGTTAGCACCAGGGGGATTGGCCTGTTGTATGCGTTTACATGTCTTGCTGCGTTTAACTTTTTGGCCAGTGCGGCCCTTCTATCCTCATTGAATGGCTCCTTTCTGCTTGTGTCAAAGCAGTAAAACGGAAGCGCGTTTTTGTTTTTAGAAGGATCAACGGTATACAGCATCCCTCTGCTGGAGATTGACACCACCACATCGGCATTTAGTGAAATTGCGATTTTTGCGGCGAATCCCTCGTCCTCCTCTTGCTCATTATCCTTCTGCGAGACATCTTCCATAATAATCGGCACAGTTCCAGGGAAGTTGCGATAAAGGCCTTTTATGGTTTCAGCGGTTCTTCTCGCGGTGGCGCTGAGATTGGAGGATTGAGCCATTCTCTTTCGGCTGTTTACCAATTCCCTGACAGCGTGAAGCTTTGTGGCGTCGTCCTTGGTCTCGGAAAAAACAACACCCTCAACCTTCCTCAGAGTCTTGCTCAGTTCTCCTGTAACGTCAGCACTGGCGGAAGATACCGAGAACCCGATGGCACGCAAATTATAGTCTGCAAAGCCGTCGTAAAAAAGGTTCACAATGTCGCTGTGTGCCAGCGCGACCAAAGCAGAGTATAGCCTTGAGTTTGCCGACGGGCTGTCCTGCGCTTGAAGATACTGTCGCTCTGCTTGCTCCAGAGAATCAGAAATTACAATTACCACATGCCTCTTTAGGCTTGAGTTGACTAACTCGGAAATGTCCTTGATGAAATTTTTGAAAATCCTGATGTTCAAAAATCCAGTGTTGTAGGATAGGCTATTGATGCCAATATTGATAACAATGGTTTTTGACTCAGGTAGTTTGTTGAGAGCATAAAGGAAGGACTCCTTTGAGTAGGCGAACTCCTTATCTAAATGTCCAAGGAAACTCATGGAATCCCTCCTTGCAAATTTTCTTCTTCCTAATGTTGGTCGGGACGACAGGATTCGAACCTGCGGCATCCTGGTCCCAAACCAGGCGCGATACCAAACTTCGCCACGTCCCGATATTGTGATAGCGACTGCAAATCAGAGTTTACTTCTAACTTACAGCCGCTATCGTTTTTGGTCCGAGTGACAGGACTTGAACCTGCGGCTTCTTGACCCCCAGTCAAGCGCGCTACCAACTGCGCCACACCCGGATTTGATGGTCGGAGTGTCGGGATTCGAACCCGAGGCCTCTTGCTCCCGAAGCAAGCGCGATACCAAACTTCGCCACACCCCGATGATCGCAAACCTTCACTGCAGGCGATATGGAAAAAAGTAAGACTTTCTATCCAGCCTTGACATCTCCTTAAAGTAGTGGTATAATGTACAAAGTCATTAAGGAATCTATTCCACTGGTTGTGAGTTGTAGCCAAAGCAAGCTGGATAAAAATGTTGGATAGAAAGTCTTACTTTAATTTCCACAGATTCTCTATTATGTTAAATTTCTTGGACCCAATCCAAGAATGTTCTGTGCGTAATGCCCAAAGCGCGGCCTGCTTCGCGGGCCGATATTTGGTCATTGGCCCAAGCCGCTCGAAGGGACACAAATTCTTCCGGGCGCGGCTTGGGTGGCCTACCGAATTTGACGCCTCTGGCCTTGGCTGCAGCGATCCCTTCAGCTTGCCGCCTGCGGAGATTTTCGTGTTCGCTCTGGGCCACATAGCTTAATAGCTGAAGCACGATATCCGCAATCAGTGTCCCCGTCAGGTCCCGGTTCACATAGGTATTGAGAAGCGGCATCTCCAGCACCACGATGTCAGCCCGCTTTTCTTTGGTGATGATGCGCCATTGCTTGTTTTTAGTAAAATAGAAACATAGCAAAAATAAGGATAAAAGTGTAGCACCTAAAAGGCAACGAACAGCGAGTGGCCAGCGCAGTAAGTTGCCGAAAAATAAAAAGCGTGGTAAACTGTAT
>Ga0123353_10015646_pt1 | contig 11035 bp, 11 predicted proteins | sample TergutLab28metaG_3_FD_92763 | JGI IMG/M metagenome (GOLD analysis project Ga0123353, IMG submission 92763) | Labiotermes labralis P3 segment gut microbial communities from Petit-Saut dam, French Guiana - Lab288 P3 | ecosystem: Host-associated > Arthropoda: Insects > Digestive system > Gut ... | reverse complement strand
GGGAATGAAGCAACGGCTGCGCTTCAAGACGCTGGGTGAGAGCTATACGCCGGAGCTTATCACCAAGCGCATTTTAGCTAATCGCCCCCTTACTGTGCCACCGCAAAAAAATACTGTTCAGCATTACCGCCTGCGCGGGAGCTTTCGGCAAATCACGCCCGCGTCCTCCGGGCTGTACGTTATGTATCTGCTTTTTACGCTGATACTGCGGCGCATTGCAAATCGCAACACCGCTGTTCCAACGCAATCCCGCCGGATTTACACGCTTGAAATCCGTGAGGCAGTCCGCAGGCTGGAGCGTTATTCTCAGCAGACGGAATTATTATGCCGTCATAAGCTCAAAACGCCGGAGCAGGTAAAAGATTTTATCGGTGAGCGAAATCAACAGAGGACTACGCTGGAGCGTGAATCCGTCAGGGTGTACAACCGCATGAAAAAAGCCGATACGCCTGAAAAGCTGGCAGAATTGAAATCCGAGCGCGATGATTTGTCAAAGCAAATCAAGGTCATTCGCAAAGAGCTTTTTCTTGCGAACGGCGTGTTGACCGGGCGCGAGGAAATCCGGCGTAAACTACAGGCTCAACGGGAGCTTGAAAAACAGTATCTCAATGGAGATAAACCAAAATCACAACAAAGAAATAAACAACAGAACAGGAGCTACAGATGAAACTCAAAGTAATCATTCCACGCAAAGCGAAATATGAAAATGCCGTCAAAGGACGTTTCCTCATTCGGGAAGGCGAGGACAGGCTGTACTTCAAATCTAAGAAAGAAATTGTGTATATCAATGAGCATTTTGCAAAAACAACAGCAACGCCTGTAAAGCTTATTGAGAACACAATCCGATTTGACAGCGAAAATCCGAAATCGAAACAATAAACTACTGGAAAATTGGAATGACTTATGCTATAATACTCTGCGTAAACAATGTATTGTAGCATGGGTTGTTTCCAAGGAAGGAGCGTAACAAAAAGTGAAACAACAAATCTACAATACCGCGCTGTATTGCAGGCTATCTCGCGATGACGAACTAAGCGGCGAAAGCTCAAGCATATCGACACAGCGGCAAATGCTAAGGCAGTACGCCAACGAACAGGGCTTCCATATCCATGATGAATATATCGACGATGGCTACTCTGGCACGAATTTCGACAGACCCGCCTTCGAGCGCATGATTCAGGACATTGAGGATGGTAAAATCAACTGCGTGATTACCAAAGACCTTTCACGCCTCGGACGAAACTATATCCTCACGGGGCAGTACACCGAAATGTACTTTCCGAGTAAAAACGTCCGATATATTGCTCTCAATGATGGTGTTGATTCCACAAAGGGTGAGAGCGAAATCGCGGCATTCAAAAATATTCTGAACGAGATGGTTTCGCGTGATACCAGCCGCAAAGTGAAATCCGCTATGCGCACTAAATTCTTACAAGGAATGTACTTTGCACCAACTGTCCCAATTGGTTATGTGCGCGATACAGGCAACAAGAACAGAATTGTTCCCGACGAGAAAACCAAATGGATAGTTGTGAAGATTTTTGAAATGGCTGCACATGGAATGGGAAGTGCAAAAATCAGAAATGCCTTGCAACAGGAAAAGATACCTGTTCCTTCATGGTGGACTCGTCAGGATAAAGGTCAGCGTAATGATTATTTTGAAAACGCAGATGAGAAAGAGCGATACAAATGGTCAATTCCCAGCGTTCAAAAAATCTTGGGAAACGAAGTTTATATTGGAAACCAGATTCACAATCAGTATGGTAAAATTTCGTTTAAAAACAAGAAATTGGTTTATCGGTCTCCAGATGAATGGCTTCGAGTAAATGGTACACATGAACCTATCATTTCAAGAGATCTTTGGGATGCCGCGCAGGCACACATTGCTTCCAGAAAACGATCATTGTCAAATGGAACAAACCAAATCTTTGCTGGGCTTTTACGTTGTGCTGATTGTGGATGGACATTAGCTCATTCACAATATAAGCAGGGCAAACGATACTACCGTTGCTCTCAATATGGTGCATATGGAAACTCAATATGTACCTCTCATCACGTTAGCTATGACTTGCTCTACAGTGTTATCCTTGGCAGACTTCAATACTGGCTCAGAGAGGTTCGCAAGAACAAGTGCGCAATGCTCGACCGCCTGCTGCAATCGGGTGAGAAACAGCGTCAAACCGAAATGCGGCACGTTGAGAAGGAGCTTCAAAAAGCTGAGAAGCGCAAGGTTGAGCTCGATAACCTTTTTGCTAGAATGTACGAAGACCATGTCAGCAATGCTCTCGACGATGAGAACTACGCTATGCTTTCAATCAGATACCGCAGTGAACAGCAGTCGGTCAATGGGCTTGTGGAATCACTGAAAGTCAAGCTTGAGCAATCTGAGCAAAGCGCATACGGAGCAAGGCAATGGCTGAACCTCATTGAGAAATACGAGGTCATGGACGAGTTGACCGCGCCCTTGCTCAATGAACTGATTGACAGGATTGAGGTAGGTCAGGCGCACAAGGGCAGCGACGGCAGGAAGGTCAGAACAATCGATGTTTACTACAAATTCATCGGTAAAATTGATTGATTTTTATCATTGCCCAACTTCTCAAACATTACAAAAAAATGGCTTTAAGTAAGATAATGCCCGTGGCTGTTGTAGCCGATCTCCGTGTGGACACCGTAAAGGTACAGCTTGTTTTTGTAGCGCAGCGGCTGGGTGAAGGCGTGGTAGTCGGCGATGACCGCGCCGCCGGGCGACAGCAGCCGCGTTTTCCTGCCGTATTGCCGCAGGACACCCTCGAATGCCTGTGGTTGCATTGTGTGCTCCTGTTGATGATATTTTTATGTGTTTTTTATGCTCCGCTTGTCGTTTTCGACCACCCCGCCACTTCGCGGCACCCCTCCATAGGAGGGGAATGGGACAACTTGAAAATCATGAGAAATTCCCCTCCTTTGGAGGGGTGGCAGCCGTAGGCTGACGGGGTGGTAAAAGGGAGGTGGCGCGACGCGCCGGAGGGAGCGAAATCAAACCGTCAAAAAAACAAAAGCCCCGTCCCTCAGCAGGGGTGCGGCCTCGGCCAGGCAGTCGTCCCTCAGGCGGATTGCGGCCTCCAGGGGGTCGCCGGCGCTTTTCAGGGTCAGGTCGCCCGCCTTGAAGCCGCTCAGGGCCCCGCCGCAGAGCCTCTGCCTGAGCTGATACTGATAAAGCGCTATCGCCGCAGCAGCGGAGATTACGCGGGGGTTGTCCTCCTCCGCCCCGTCCCGCAGGCGTGCGCGCAGGGAGTCAAGCCCGGCGAGGCACAGGGGCAGCAGCTCGGGGTCTGGCGCGGAGTCGTCGGCCCAGTGCCGCAGCCGCGCCAGAACCGTGTTTTCGTTTGCCATGATGGTCTCCTTCCAAACAGCCGACAGGAATCCGGAATGAACAGGGAGGTATTCTTTTTGCCGCAGGGCGTTGCACTGAAACGCCCTGCGGCAACCTGGCACCCGTTACTGAAACCTGATTCCTGTCCTTTATCGGATTTGCTCGCACAGCAGCTGGCCGGCCTCGGGGAAAATCCTGGAGAAGCCCGCGATGCTGGTCACGGCCGCCCGGTCAAGCTGGCGGTCGATGAGCTTGCCGGATTCCAGCAGCACGCCGCCGGCGGTCACCATCTCCAGGGCGCTGTCTTTGTCAACGCCCAGCACGCTGTTGTCCGGCATGACGGCCGAGGCGATGAGCGACGCGCCGAGAGGCGTGACTATGCGCCCCGTGGCGTGGAAATTGAGTCCGCCGGCGGAATCGCGCATCTGGTCGAGGTTCATTATGGCGGTCATAAGGGCCGGATTGACCACCATTGTGCCGAGCTTGTGGGGCCGCAGTGCCGACCAGAGCTCCAGCAGATCGCCGTAGGTGACCTCATCGTCCGCCAGGGCGACCTCAGCCGCGCCGTCCAGCAGTGCCGTCACGGCATCGTCGAACTGCTCCCTGGCTATCTGCGCGCCCAGCTGCTTGAGGAATACCGTGAACAGGTCGAGGCGGTGGAAGCGCAGGGCCTCGTAGCTGGAGGCGATTATGCGTCCGCGCTTTTGCAGCGTCACGAGATTGTCGCCGTTCCTCAGCGTGAAGGCGGGTATTTCCTCACCCTCCTCAACGACAGGGAAGGCGGAGGCGGTATCACCGTAATCCACGGTCAGCGGGCGGTAATCCGGCGCGTCCACCTGGGTCGTGGTTGCGACGATGTTGGAGAGCATGTCCGCGTCCTTCATGCCCTGCTTCACCGCCCGGGAGATATACTCGGGGAAAAGCACGGCGGAGTCGGAGGACTGGAAGAATTTTTCTATCCTGTCGCTGTGTGAGCCGCTGACGCGGATGTCGAAGCGCTTGAGCTGGCGCTCGAAGGCATCCATGCCCTCCAGGGGCGTTTCGCGGTAGCTTTCGCTGGGGTCGAGCTTTTCCAGGGACGCGGTAAAATCTCCCGCGTACATGCCTTTTTCAAGGCGGATGGCTTCGTAATTTGACATGGTTTTTTCCTTTCTTTTTTCAGTTTTATTCTTTGGCCGGTTTGCAAGGAGCAGAGCTTTTAGGTTCTTGCCCCCCTTGTTAAGGCAATGTCAGCAACTTAAGGAAAAACTCTGAGACTTTGATTAGCTTTGTAGGGGCGAGCATTGCTCGCCCGCTGTAAAAACTAAACAGAGCTGTAATTTTGTGGCAGCTGGCGAGCAATGCTCGCCCCTACACACGTCATCAAGGTCTTAAGTTGCTGACATTGCTTGTTAAATGGGGGGGGCGCGAAGCGCCGGGGGGATTCCGGCCCAAAGGCGGCAGGACTTCTAAATCTTAAACGCCGCGTTCATTTCTCCGGCATTGCCGCGCTTAACGGCCAGCTGGGGAGTGCGGGGCTTTGCCAGGGTCTGCTTTTCCCGCAGCGCATCGGCGAAATCGCGGCACTGCCCGAAGGAAAGCTGAGCGCAGAGGCTGCGGGCGGTCTCCTCCTCCAGGGCGGGCATGACGGCCATTGCCAGCTTTAGCGTTTCCTCTTTAACGGCAGTCAGGACGGAGGCCGCTTCGCTTTCGGGCTTGATGGCCGTTTGTCTTTCTTCCGCCTTTTCAATAGAGGATGCGCCTGACTCGCCCCCCTCTGGGAGGGGGGTGCCGCGAAGCGGCGGGGTGAGTTCGCTTTCATAGTAGCTCCCGCTCTTTTTATTGACGGTGAACCTGCCTCCCGACTCCTCCTTGCTCACTCCTGCGCATACTTGCGCCGGTACCGCCACAAACGACCACTCGTAAGCGTCGGTTGGCTCACGCAGCACCGCGTGGCAGACTTGGCCGCCGTATATCCTGCCGCGCTTGTGGGCGCAGGCACTCTTGCGCAGCTCCTCCCCGCAGACCGAGCAGGTGACCCGGGCCATGGCGCAGCCCACGCTGACCTCCTTCTTGATGCCGCTCTCTATCTCCTCGATGAGGGCGGCGTTGGCCTGCGTCCGGGGAATATAGGCCTTGGCGCTGATACAGCGGTAGTCCTCCCCCGCCTGGGTCTTGCGGCCCTCGTCTGTGACGCACTCGGCGGCGAAGATGCGCGCCCGCTGGTTTTTGGCGCTGGCGCAGTGGTCGAAGATGCCGGTCTTGCCGGTGAACATCTCCGCCAGGATTGGCAGGGCCTCGCTGTCGAAGCGCTCAAGGTCGCGATCGATCTCGTTGTCGCAGAGCACCACGCTGAAGGCGTAGACCTCCTGCGCCGTCAGCGCCCGCCGGGTGTATTTGTTGATTTGCGCGAGCTCGGCTTCGGTGATTTGGTTGGGTTTTGTTTCCATGGGGTCTCCTTTCGTTCTAGATTTTAGACTGTAGATTTTAGATGCCAGACTCTGTGGATTTTAGACAGCAACGTATAATTTACGTTATCTAAAATCTAACATCTATCATCTAACAATCTAGCAGCCTGCGCCTCATACAGTGCCGCCCGGGCCATTTCCACCTGGTCTTGCAGGGTGATGTCGTCCCATTCGACCTCCAGGGTGCAGTCCAGGCCCCGCCGCGCCAGCACCGTGTGACTTATCTTCTCGATCACCGGCGTGAGGATGCGGCGGTAGGCATCCAGCTCGCTGGTCAGCAGGTCGGCCTGCTGTGCGCTCATACGCTCAGTGGAGCTCCAGGAAAAGCCCAGCAGGAAGGGCGGCAGGCCTGTCTTGGCGACTATCTGCTCCAAAATCTGCCTCACGGGCACGTCGCTGTCCAGAATCTGGTTCTCCGCCCCGATGACGCTTATCTGCACGTCGCCCACGGAAACGAAATCCTTCACCGTGCCGCCCTGCATGGCCTCGCCCCACTGCTGGGCTATCTGCTCGGCGCGTTCCCTGGCAAGTGCCCTGTCCAGGGTGTCGCTCTGGGGCCTGTAGGTCACAGCGAAGCGCAGATTGCCCAGCCGCTCCCAGTTTGTGCCGATGGTGCTGAATATCTGCATGAGTATCCCGCTGACAAAGGGCAGCCCCCTGAGGAGCGAGCGGCCGTAGAGCTCGCCCGGCGCGGGGTTGAGCACGCTCAGCAGCAGTAGCGCGGGCTCGCGGGGAGAGTAGGCCTTGCCGTCCTCCTCCCGCCGCAGGATTTCCACGTCCAGCTCGTTTTTGGCCCGCCGCAGGCTTACCGAGGGCAGGGGCGGGATATACAGAGCCGCCGCCTCGTCCGCATCGTCCGTGACTATCTCTCCCACGGCGGTGCCGCAGGTGAGCAGCTGGTCAAAATAGGACGACACGAAGGCGGGCAGCCCCACCTGGTTCCCGCTGACGGGCACCGTCCGGGCGAAGCGCTCAAGCTCCCGCTGTGCGCGGATGTCCCGGCAGATAACCGTGAAGCCCCCCGTCAGGCGCACTAGCTTGCTCACCGCCGCGTCCAGCACCGGGACGTTCTCCCGCAGGGCGTAGTACAGCCTGGACTGGGGCGGGGTGCCCTCAGCCGCAACCTCGGAGACCGCCCAGGCGAAATCCCTGCGGGGCGCGGTCTGGGGCACGGCAAGGGCGGTTTTGGGCTTTTCTTTTTTCTTGCGCATAAATCCTCCTCGTATATGTGTAGGGGACGCGCCCCTGCGCGTACCGTGAACCCATTAATCTACGCATTTTTAAGTCAGCGGAACGCGCAGGGGCGCGTCCCCTACAGGAGTACGTTTCACCCATGGCGCAGAAACGCAGAATCCGCACCATGGTTTTTGCGCGGATTTTGTAACGAATTTGTAACTTTATTGCCTGATGTCTTGCCAACCGCGGGCCGATATGCTATACTGTACACGGATGATTTTGTCCTTTAACTTTGCATCAATAAGGATATGGCCATGAAAAAATTAACAGCACTGTTGTTATCGGCAATTCTTCTCCTTGCCGCTTTTGCGCCCGTTATGACCGCCGGGGCAGCCGTCAGCGGTATTTATACCTACACGCTGATCAATGACAAGAAAGAAGTGCGGATCGACAAAGCGCCCGGCGCTGCGGGCGCACTGATAATACCTGCCAAAATCGCGGACAAGCCGGTAACACAAATCGCCTCCGGCGCGTTTTCCGGCAACAATAAAATTACCAGCGTAAAAATACCGGAGGGCGTAAAGAGCATCGGCTCCTTTGCCTTTGAGGTTTGCGAAAAGCTCAAGTCCGTTACGCTGCCCTCCACTCTGACGACAATCGGAGCATATGCGTTTGCTTTTTCGGGTCTTGCAAGCGTGACGGTTCCGGCCAAGGTCACCAAAATTGGAGAATATGCTTTCGGCTCCTGCGAGGCGCTGACTGCGGCCACCATAAAATCCGGCGTAAAAAGTATACCGAAAGGCTGCTTCTTCGGCTGTAAAAAGCTTACGGGCATCACCATGCCAGCCTCCGTTAAAACGATCGGCAAGGAGGCCTTTGCCGCCTGCTCGGCGCTGGCAAGCGTCAAGCTGACTCAGAGCGTCACCACCATCGCCGCCGACGCTTTTGCCCAGTGCGCCAAGCTGAAGGCGCTGACCGTCAGCGTTACCATCGGCGTGGGACAGAACTACACGTTGCCAAAATATACCGGCACCTGGAAGGACAGCAATGGCAAAACGGCCGCCAGCACGACCTTTAAGGGCTCGGCCGTGGGAAAGACCAGCTTCAGCATCACCGACAAGGACAAGCGCAAGCTTACCGTCAACGTCAACGTCAAGGCCAAGCCGACGAAGATTGCATTCAAAACGGCCTCTGCCACCATAGGCGTGGGTGAGAGCTTTGCCACAGGCGTGACCTTTACCCCCGAAAAAGCCCATACCAAAAGAACCTACACCTCTAAAGACCCAACCATCGCCACAGTGAACTCCAGCGGCAAGATAACAGGCAAAAAGGCCGGCAAGACTACCATCACGGTCAAAACCTATAACGGCAAGACCGCGGAATTTACCGTTACCGTGAAAAAAGCGCCCGGCAGCGTGAAGCTTGACAAGGCCTCCGCCACGCTGGCCAAGGGCAAGACCCTGACCCTCGCCGCGACTCTGCCCTCCGGAACCGCGAGCAAGCTCACCTGGTCGAGCAGCAAGGCAAGCGTCGCCAAGGTAGACAGCAAGGGCAAGGTCACAGCCGTCGCCAAAGGCACTGCTGTGATAACCGTGAAGACCTTTAACGGCAAGACGGCTGCGGTTACCGTTAAGGTGCCGTAAAACGTTCAATATACATCTCGTAAAACGAAGTGACTGCCCCGCGTTCAAATGGGGCAGTCACTTTGCTGTATGTCAGGAACAGCCGATTACTGCGCAAAACCAACGCGGATGTTCCCGCTTTTCGTTCTTGCCGTCAGTGTCTTTTCACCGCCCGTTTCATTTAGACCGCCGAGCCTTGAGCCGTCAAGCCAGATGTCGCCCAGGGAAGTGCTCAGGGTTTTTGAGTAGTCCTCCGATTTTCCGGCCAGGTTTATGTTGATGTCGCCTAAGGACGCGCCGGCTTCTATCGCGCTTTGGATGTTGCCCGTTATTTTAATATTTCCGCTGCTGCTGTCGGCCTTGCATTTCAGGCCGTCGAGCCCCGTTAGCGTCACATCGCCCAAAGACGTATTGACATCAAGCGTATCGAAAGACGCTGTGTTGACCCTGAAATTGCCGCTCGAAAGCTTGGCCGTAATGTCTTTCGCCGTGATATTATTAAGCTTGACATCTCCCAGAGAGGCCGTCAGTGAAAGCGTGTCAAAGGCCGCCGTGTCCAGGCTGAAATTGCCGCTGGATGAATTTACCGTGACCGCCTTTGCCATGAGGTTGCCTAGCCTCATGTCCCCTAAGGACGAGTTCAGATCAAGCCTTTGGCAGTTCAATTGCGGGACAGTCACGTTCCCGCTGGAGCTTTTGATTTTAACGCTGTCAAGCTCCGCGCCCTCGGGGATACAGACCCTTATGAGGCTGGTATAGTTGAACCACGAAAACCAATCCAGGTTGAAGTTGAAAAACGGGAAGCTCGCGGCGGAGGGCTCGGTGACCGTCAGGGTGCCGTTTTCGTTGCTCCAGCTGATCTCCTGCCCCTCGGCGCTCGCTATGCTTATCCCGTAAGACTCCCCCCTGACAAACTCAATGTCAAAGGAAAACACGGAAATGTCGATGTTTTCGAAAGCCGGGATGTCCGGCTCGTCCACGGTCGTCCTCTCCGCCGATTTCCAGTCCTGAACATGAATGCCCGTGCGGTCGATGTACATGTGCCGCTTCGCGCCCATAACCCCGCCCGCGGCCATCAATACAGCGCCCGCGGCGACGCACGCGACTATGGTTATCCAAAGCTTTTTCATTTTCTGTTCCTCCTGCCTTTGTTGATAAGTCCCGCGCTAAGCTTGACCAGCCCCTTTACGCAGACCTCGGAGAGCTTATAGGTCACGATGCCCATAGCCGCGCCGATACCCGCCGTAAGCAGGCCCGCGCCCAGGAAAAACACCGTGCTTGCGGGCTCTCCCGGCAGCAGCAGCAATGACAGCAGCGCGGTGACAAGCCCGGAAAGCACCAGGGCTACGGCGGCGGCTCCAAGGGAGATGAGCACCGCGAACACAGAGACTACCAGCGCCAGCAGCACGGCGAAGGCCGCTATGGCCACCGGCAGAGCCACCGGCCCGGCGAATATGCCCAGCAGCACGATGCCCAGCACGTTGAGGCTGTTTGTTTTCTTTTCGCCGTCCGTGCTCTTAACGGCGAATTCGCTCAGAATCTTCGCGGCGGCCTCCGAGGGCGAGCCGAGCTCCGCGATGACCCGCTGCTCGTTCTCCGTCCCCGCCTCATCGAAGTATTCGTTGTAAAAGGATACGGCGGAATAGTATTCCTCGTGGGGGAGCCGGTTGAGCTTTTTCATCAGCTCAGCCATGAATAGCTGTCTAGTCATTCCTCAACACCTCCGTGCAGAATTTGATTGATGCTTTTTTTGTAGGCGGCCCATTCGCGCCTGTAGCTTTGCAGGGCATCCGCGCCCGTTTCCGTCAGCGCGTAGTACCTGCGGTTGCGCCCGCTGAAGGGCCGGTCGAAGGCGGACAGCAGGCCGTCCTTTTGCAGCCGCCTCAGCACGGGGTAGAGGGTGGACTCGGACACGTCTATGACGCTTTTTATGTCCTGGGTCAGGACATATCCGTAGGTCTCCCCTCTGCTGAGGACGGCCAGCACGCAGGCCTCAAGCAGCGCCGCGCCTGTCTGGAAAATCAATCTCATCACCTCTTTACTGTGTTCTCAACAATATTATACACCATATAGTATTGTTTTGTCAATAGTATTTTGAAAAATTTTTTGTTTATAGCTCCCTTGATGGCGAAAGACTTGACTTTTCCCGTGAACATGGTATAATAAACACATCACTGAGTGCCACATTAGAGGGACAGACTGTGCGGACAGTTAAGCACCGTCAGCGGAGCAACAAGTTATGATTCCACAGAATATGCCGCCCTCTTACGCCTGTAATTCTCCCTGCTTAACGCCAGAATATCCTCATGCCGCGCCGTGGCGTAGCACCCAGCGCAGTACCTCGCATTGTGTGACTTAGGCATAAAGACCTCACCGCAACAACCGCAGGGCTTGGGGGCAAGGCACTTCCCGCCGCGCTTGATTGTTCGCCGTTC